>Ga0099364_10007732_pt1 | contig 15286 bp, 11 predicted proteins | sample TergutTh196P3_FD_73070 | JGI IMG/M metagenome (GOLD analysis project Ga0099364, IMG submission 73070) | Microcerotermes parvus P3 segment gut microbial communities from Pointe-Noire, Republic of the Congo - Th196 P3 | ecosystem: Host-associated > Arthropoda: Insects > Digestive system > Gut ... | reverse complement strand
ATAATCAGCTATCAAAATGCTGATTACCTTTTTGATCTCTTCATAATCACCGCCAGAGCTAATCTGTTCAGTCACCATTTTAGAAACATAAAAAACAACCCTTTCCCTCATGACATCTGACGGATTAACTTGGATTTCAATGTCCAAAATTTTCCCTTTTTTTAATTTTACTTTTACATCAAGTATGCCAAGTTTATCGCCATCATATTCGGGCAGTAAATGAGGGTCAACAAAAATAATTTCCTCATATTCTTCTTCGGGAAGCCTTAGCACGGATAGTAAAAACTCTTTTAGGATTTCGCGATTTCTTTCGTCACCAAATAATAACTTGAAAATTAAATCTACTTTAGGTAATAAATATTTTTTGTCTTTGCTCATTAAATGCCTGCCTTTCACCAATAGTATAGCATATGCGAGCGAAAAATTCCACATCAATTTTTATTCCCTATCTCCGCTCGTTTCATTATGGCAAAACCGAATCGCACTCTCTATCGCATGATGAAGGATTTGGCCGTGTCATTGCGACTTGCTACGCAATCTCTCAAGTCGTAACTTGTATGTACATGAGCAAAAATTTTTCACGTCCTGCCCCTTTGATACAAGAAATCAAAAAATGCCTAATTGAGGAGCAAATAAAAGAAATCGCGAGCAAGATTCCTGCTTATGAAATAGGAATTTGCCGCGATTTATTTTTATGACCGAAAATTGGGCATTTTGGTTTTGATTTCGCAGTCTCACGGGCAGAAGTGGAAATTTATTTGCTCGTGTACTGCATAGTACCTGAACACTATAAGGGATTGCGGCTCGGAGGCTTGCAATGACTTAAGCTTACGCATACGAGGAAATGAGACGCCCCCCTACCCTATCAACGCTACAAAACGCGGCTCTTCCGCCGTCCCGGCATTCGTGTAAATTTCCTCCCGGCAAATTGAAAGCGCAAACTCCGGAAGCTGTTGACCGATGTAGTCAAAAAATGCTTCAATTACAAACTGCGGCTTGATGCTTTCGGCACTGCCCGCATTTATCAGCAGATAAATCCCCCTGTTTTCCGCACACATTTCCGCTTTCGCGTATATTTCCGCTTCATATATCAAAGGCCGTAAATCAATCTCCCGGACCACTTTTTTTGTCCGCTTGGTATAAATAATCGTTTCTTTCTGTAAAAAAGCTTCAAATTGACCAGTCCAGTCAATGGGCAAAACAACCTTATCACTAAAAATAACGGTATATCCAGCAACTGCCACGCTAGCCATTGCATTAGCCGCATTTTCCTCTAACTTCGCGACCGCAATTATCCTGATTCCCTCCACCATCTGTGCCGAAAGCCTATATTTTATTTCATTGATATCCGCCACATCTTCATTTAACCCAATATCTAAATACTCGGCATTGCTGATTATCCCCACCCCCAGCGGTGAAGCAAAGGACATGATTTGATGGGGGTTAAATCCGCCCGAATAGGCAATGTCAATTCCGGCCCGGCGGACTGCTTTTTGGAAAAAACGCATTAGGTCCAAATGCCCAATAAATTTCATCACGCCATATTTTGAAAATTTAATCCTAACTTTCATATTAATTATCATGCCTTTCCAATACTTGCAAACTTTGGATCGCTAGTCACAATATTTGCAAATCTAATCAGAGATTCGTTATAAACTGATTCATTCCGCAGCCTTGGCAAGCAGTCCGGCAATGCGGCGAAACCTCTTCGGCCTGCGCCTTTTTCCACTCGCGAAGCAAATACTCCTTCGAAATCCCGCAATCAATGAAATCCCATGGGAAAATTTCATCATCTTCCCGCTTCCTTGTGGTATAAAAATCAATGTCGATATCCGTTTCTGCAAAAGCGGAAAGCCAAGTGTCGTGATTGTAAAAATCACTCCACGCATCAAATAACGCGCCATTTTCATACGCCGCCAAAATACTGGCCGAAAGGCGCCTGTCCCCTCGCGCCATCACGCACTCCAAAATACTGGTATCAGCTTCATGCCAGCTATATTTTATGCTTTTTTGGTTTAGCTGGGCCGAAATGCCTTTCCGCGTAAGATAGGCCTTGTCGAGAAATTCATCCCGCCCCGCTTGCGCCGCCCATTGGAAAGGCGTAAAAGCTTTGGGGATAAAAAAAGAAGTGCTGACATTTATCTGTACCCGCCCGTTCCGGTTGGATTTCGGCACGGTTTCGTAGTACTCGGCGGCGATTTTGTTGGCAAGCTCGCCGATGGCAAGAATATCCTCATCAGTTTCAGAGGGCAGGCCCAGCATAAAATAAAGCTTTACTTTATTATGGCCGCCCATAAAAGCAAGGCGCGAACCTTCTAAAATAGCTTCTTCATCAAGCCCCTTATTTATCACATCGCGAAGCCGCTGGCTTCCGGCTTCCGGGGCAAACGTAAGGCTGCTTTTCCTTAAATCCTGCACTTTTTCCATAATCCTAAGGGAAGAGGCATCAATTCTAAGTGAGGGCAAAGAAATATTAATCTTTTGCTCCTTTAACTCATCAGAAAGGAAATCAATTAACTTGCCTAGATGTGAATAATCACTTGAACTAAGCGAGCTTAAGCTAATTTCCTCATGGCCTGTATTTTTGAGCATTTCCATTGCGTAATGTTTTAAATCATTAAGCTCCCGTTCACGCACCGGGCGGTAAACTTGCCCCGCCTGGCAAAAGCGGCAACCCCTGATACAGCCCCTTTGAATTTCCAAAACAACACGGTCTTGGGTAATTTTGATAAAAGGGACAATCGGTTTTAACGGATAATAAGCCGCTTTAAAATCGGTAACGATTTCTTTTTTTACTTGCTCCGGAATATTAAGAAGCGTTGGAAGCATAGATTTAATCGTGCCGTCAGGATGATACTCGGTTTGATAAAAACGCGGAACATAGATGCCCGGAATTTGCGCGGCTTTAATCAAGAAGTCAATCCGCGTCCCGCCGCTTTCTTTGTTGGCAAGATAACAATCAAGCAAATCACGGTATCTTTTTTCGCCCTCGCCAAGATAAAAGAGGTCAAAAAAATCCGCAATCGGCTCAGGATTATAAACACAAGGGCCGCCGCCAATCACAAGCGGTTCATCTTCTTTTCTTTCACTAGCTTTGTATGTAATCCCGGAAAGATCGAGAACCTGCAAAATATTTGGGTAACACATTTCATATTGCAGCGTAAAACCAAGAAAATCAAAATCACGAATCGGCTCTTGTGATTCTAAGGCAAACAGGGGAATCTTTTCTTGCCGCAGCACCTTATCAAGGTCAACCCACGGCGAATACACCCGCTCGCACCAGACATCATCATAGCTATTTAACATTCCGTAGAGGATTTGGATGCCCAAATGGGACATCCCGATTTCGTAAACATCGGGAAAACACATTGCGACCCGGATCTTAACTTCATTCTTATTCTTTAAGACTGAATTAACTTCATTGCCAATATACCGCGCTGGTTTGTCCAGTTTTAAAAGAATCTCATCACTTAATGCCAATTTTCTCATGGGATAATTATAACATGAAAAAAATGTGAAAGCAAATTAGCTTTTTACCATAACTCACTTAAATAAACCGCAATCCGGTCAGCAGCAACATCGGCTGCTTCTTCGGCGGATTTTGCCCCGCTGAAAAACGACTGCGCTTCTTCACGCAGAATATCGCTAGCCTTTTCATGCCGGCTTTGGCTCTTTGTAACGCTTAAGACTAGATTCCTAAATTGGAGCATTTCTTCTTCCGTTGCTGGATAACTTTCAAAAACGATATCACTCCATCTATTTGTTACTGTGCCTCCTCTAAATTTGCTAATATGTATCTCAAATGCGCTTTTCCTAATTGGGATAAAGTCAAAAATTTGATTTTCTTCAGTTAATAAATAACTGATAAAAGACCAGGCTTCCTCTTTATTTTTAGAGCTTTGGCTTATTGCAAGCAGGGCATCCGATTGGGCGATGTTTCCGCTTCCTTGTTGCGTTGGCAAACCTATAAGAGTTACTGGGGCATCAAAATTGAATTGAATCCATTGAAGAACCATCGTCGAACTGATAGGCCATGATTGCAATTGAACCACTCCGTCCTTGATTTGGTTAAAGGGATCAGCTAAGTTAAATAAATCGTCCGCAGTAAACTGATTGGCAAAATTAAGAATCTTTAAAAACATCGCACGGTCAAACAAACCGCCACTATCCCAGCCGATAAGGCTTTCGAGATTGGCATAAAGGCAGACTTCCAAGACCACTGTTTTGCTATGGTTATAAAATACATGGCTCTCCGGAAGTTTTTGATTGGCATAAGCTATCATTTCATCAAGCGTCCATGAATCGGTCTCACCCAACTCGGAACGCGCAGCTGCCATTGTCAATATCGTATAATATAGGGGCATCGTAAAAAGCTGTCCGTTTATTTCATAAGTCTTAAGGATGTGTTCTTGCAAATCCGCTCGTTTAAGGTGTCGGTCATTGTCAAGCAGGGGGTAAAGGTCGATGATTGCTCCTTTTTCGGCATGGACATCAAGCATGAAGCCGGAAGGCAGCAAGATGATATCCGGAGACTTGCCGGTAGCAATATCCATGTTTAATTTGTCAGCATCTTCATATTCCTTTAGCTCAACCCGATAACGGTGATTAAACTCATTAAAATTAGATGTCTTAATGCTTAATGAAAGTTCACGTAAAACAGAACTATTGGCTGAAAGAAAGCCTAGTGTCAATACTTCCCTTTTGTCTGGCGTCAATGAGTTTTCTTCTGACAGAATGTCATTATTATTTCCAGAACAGGCCGTTAGGATTAAGGTAACAAGAATCAAATATATTAGTTTTTTCATGAAAATTTTCCTTTATTCATTCGATTCTCCTTTCAATTCAATATGCCCGGCAATTTTAAATCATTATATGATACATCAACAATACTGTCAAACTCCAAATCACTTAAATTTATGTAGCGAAAATGCAGAAAAGAAAATTGTTGCACAACCACAAAAGACTCATGAACAGCATTCTCATGCCAGCACGAAAACAGTTAATACAGCGGCTCCAAAAACCGTGACGGCATGAATTTGGCCGATTCGGCGTAAGTCAGATAAAGCTCATTTTTTGCCCGCGTCATCCCGACATAAAAAAGCCGCCGCTCTTCTTCGATTTGGCTTTCGCTGATTGCCCTCTTTTCGGGTAATATGCCTTCATTTAAATGCGGAAGAAAGACGGTTTGGAACTCTAGCCCCTTAGAACTGTGCATCGTAATGATGTTAAGGCCGCCCTCTCCGGCCGTGATTTGTTTATCTTTTTGTTCTGAAGCCAAAGCTTTTAAGCCACCAGCCACCTCAAGCCACTCCTCAATTTCAACATAACCATGGGCTGTTTCCTGCAACTCATCGCAAATAGCCATCCATTCCGTGAACTCATCCGGTTTTGCCAGCTCCTTTAAGTAACGGTCATAACCAATCCCATTGCGGATAAAATTTATCGCCAGATAAGGCGGAAGGGTCTTAATCCGGCGGCAGGCCGCAAAAAAGCGGCTGATTTCAGCTTGAGCTTCATTATTACCTTGATAATAAGCCTTAACTGCTTTTTCCTCAACTCCATCAGGCATATCCGCCACCGCCTTACGGCTTAAATAGCGCATTGGCTTATTGATGATGTTAAGAAATCTGCTCCGCTCCATTTGCCCATGGGAAAAATAAAGGTAGTCCAAAATGTCCTGGGTTGTAAAATGCGAAAAAACATCTTTTGCCTTTTCTTTCGTCCGCACTCTGATCCCGCTTTTAGCGCATTGGCCCGCTATTACCGCTGCCTCAAAATTCGTCCTAAGGATAATCGCAATATCATTTAGCGAGCCGGGCGGATATTCACTAATTTTCTTTATCAGCCATTTATCCTCATCAGCCCGGTTTGCAAACGATAATAATGTTGGTTCGCCGCCACTTTTTATTGCTTGGTAATCCTTCGGCAAGCGATTTTTGTTCATTATGATAACTTTTGCGGCCGCAGAAACGACCTCTTTTGTACTGCGATAATTCGTATTAAGGACTACTTTTTTGCAATCTGGAAAATCCAAAAGAAAATCCTGCATGACGATTGGATTTGCGCCGCGAAAACCGTAAATCGACTGGTCGTCATCACCAACAATGAAAAGATTATTCCGCGGGGCGGCAATTTGCTTTAAAACTAAGTATTGCAAGCGATTAATATCTTGAAACTCATCAACAAGAAGATACGAAAAGAAATCTTGCCATTTTTTAAGTTTCCTTTCATCTTGGTTAAACAGCTCATGGCAAAATAAAATCATATCGTCAAAGTCCATTTTGCGAGCTTCCTTTAGCATTTCACAATATCCATCGTAGATGTCCATGAATCTTTCCCTTGGTTCATTATGAAGCTCAAGGTTTTTCATCAGGCTGATTTCATTAAGGATTTCGCTGTATTCAGTCTTTCCAAAGTTTTGCGCCGGAAAAAGATGGTTGAGAATTTTTTTGAGGGTCTTAATTTTTTCAAATTCATTAATTAAGGAAAAGTCGGTTAAGTAACCCGAACGAAAAATAATCTGATAATAAATGCTATGGAAAGTGCCAAAATTGACGGCGGAATAAGAACGGCGGATTTCTTTTAAAAAGCGGGATTGCATTTCAAGGGCGGCGGCTTTGGTGAAAGTGATGACAAGAATTTTTTCGGGCGGGATTTTATTTAGTGTGGTAAGATTTAAGATTCTTTTTACAATCGTAAAAGTTTTGCCTGAGCCTGGTCCGGCCAGGACTTGGATTGGGCCGTCAATATGCGCGATGGCGCTTAATTGGCCCGGATTTGTGGTTGGGGGCGGCATAGCTCTCCTCTCTGGTTTTGGTGATGCGTTAAATAACTTTGGGCGTAGCTCGAATATCCGGATAAAAGAATGAAATCCTTTCGTCCTTTCATTTTAGCATTTACGGTTCGTATTTTCAATAGCAATTTATTAATCATAGGCAACGAGTGGTTTTTGTCAAGATTATGGCTCATGCGGCTAAATCCGCCGCGACACTCGGTTTTTCACTAATGACTAAGCGCATAAAAAATCCTCCTGTTTGTAAATATTTTATGAAACTATTGACTTTGACGTAACGTAATAGTTTATACTGGTACTATGAGGTGAAGAAACGATGGAATATTCCGCAAACAAACTCGCGAAAATGTCGGGCGTAAGTACCCGTACATTGCGGTGGTACGATGAAATAGGCTTATTAAAGCCTGTTCGGGTTGCTCAATCGGGCTATCGCATATACGGGCAAAACGAACTCGACACATTACAGCAGATTCTCTTTTACAGAGAATTGGGCTTCCCGTTGGAAGAAATTAAGAAGTTCATGTCGGCTCCCGACTATGACAGGGAGCAAGCATTTTTGAGCCATTTAGCGGAACTTCATATTAAACGAGAGCGGATTGACACGCTGATTAACAATGTCGCGAAGTCAATAGCCGCCATGAAAGGAGAAACAATCATGTCAGACCAAGAAAAATTCGAGGGCTTGAAGCAAACTCTCATTAACGAGAACGAGCGCAAGTACGGCGCGGAAATCCGAAAGAAATACGGTGATACTGCCGTTGATGAATCCAATGCCAAACTCAAAGGCTTAACGCAGGAGCAGTACGACGAAGGCGAGCGGCTTCGTATTGAAATTGAAGAAGCACTCAAAGCCGCATTTGACGACGGCGACCCTGCCGGAGAATTGGCACAGAAAGCCTGTGATTTGCACCGCCAATGGTTATGCGTTTTTTACCCGAAGTACAGCAAAGAATATCATCGGGGTTTAGGTGAAATGTACGTCGCCGATGAACGGTTCCGCGCAAATTACGATAAACTCGCTCCCGGTTGTACCGAGTTCTTGCGTGACGCGATTAACATTTATTGCTCGTAACGATAAAAGGCGAGTCAGTAGCAATTTAATCAAGCGAGCCGGGCAAACGGCGGCGGAAAATCCGGTAACTTAATTTTTTCCCGTTAAACGGAATCAAAGGATAAAGATAACTTGAGCCGTCAAGAGTGCGGTTAAAGGCGATTGAGGCAATTAAGATTAAGATTCCGGCGATAAAACCAAAAATTCCGAAAATTGCCGTTAAGACCAAAGTTATTATCCGCATAAACTTAATTGCATAACCAAATTCATAGCTTGCTTGCGTATAGCTTGCAATCGCAACAAAGGCCATATATAACATTACCTCTGAATTGAACCAGCCGCTTTTAACGGAAAACTCACCCAGCACCAACGCTGCCATAATGCTTAACGGCGTGCCTAGCATTGTTGGAGTGTTAACCGCTGCAAGTCGTAAGCCGTCAAGAGCCAATTCCAAAATCAAAAATTGCCAAATCAAAGGAATGTTTGATTCATCTTTTAACATAATGAATTGAAAATTGTCCGGAATCCAACCGATGTTTTGTGTCAGAAGCAGATATAGCGGGGTCACAATATAAGTAAGGACGGCAATAATTAGGCGGGCGAAGCGTAAATAAGTCCCGGTAATGGGAGGAAAATAAAAATCATCCGCTTCTTCAAGCACATCAAAAACCGAAATCGGCGTAATTAAAATATTGGGCGAATTATCCACCAGTAAGATGATATGGCCCTCCAAAATCTGCGCTGCAGCTGTATCAGGACGTTCGGTAAAACGGAATTTGGGGTAGGGGTTAAGCCATTTTTTGCGGAATAAGCATTCGGCCAAGCTTTCTTGCCCCATCGTCAAAGCGTCAACCTTGATGTTACTTATCCGGTCTTTAAGCTGCGCAAGGAATTTTTCATTAACCCTGCCTTTCATATAACAAACAACAATGTCGGTTTTTGAGCTTTCGCCTGCCTGGAATAATTCCATTGTGAGGTCGGTATTCCTGATCCGCCGCCGGATTAGGGCTGTGTTAAAAATCAACGTCTCCACAAAACCATCACGTGAGCCGCGCATTGCTTTATCTTTATCCGGCTCGGTGACGTTCCTGGCCGGATAGGTCCGTGAGTCAATCATGATACATTGGTCATAACCGTCAATAAAAAGGGCCGAAACGCCGGACATAAATTGAGTAATGATATCAGCCCATTTATTTTTTAGGTCCACTTCAACATAAGAAATCACTCGTTTGGTCATTTCGTGAGGGTTGTCAGGCATATTTTCCGGATTGATCTGCATTAGGTCAAAAATGAGGCGGTTCATAATGTCATCTTTGCAAAATCCGTCAATAAAATAAACACAGGCTTCACGCCCGCCAGTATGGATAGTGCGGTAAATGATGTCGAAGCTTCGCTCAACGCCGAGATGTTCATTCAAAAAATTGATCGTTTCCGGTAAAGAGGAGGTCATTTCGCCTTCGTGTGCCGGGGGGGACTTTGTGATTTCGGTTGGCTTCATCGTTATGTTCATGCTCCTTTTAGATTATGCTTATGCTCTTTTTAGAGTCTGGAAACTTTGAGCGTAGCTCCTTTGAGCGTGGCTCAAACTTCAATCCGAATCCATGATTCGGGTTGTTGAAAGAATGAAATTCTTTCAGCCTTTGCTCCTTGGTCTTACTGCTATGGGTATTTTGCCCCGAATAAGGGGAATTATGCGCTTTAGGCAAGAGCCGTTCTGTGAGCCGTAAAAAAGAGCAGATATGGTCACGCATTTGCGATTTATGTATGGTATAATGTCACTAAGACATTATACCAGCGCAGTTTTAGTGCGCATCCCCCGGCGGGGTCATGATTTCGTAGAAATCATGGTATACTTAGTTAGAGGTATCAATATGCAAGCTTGGGAAGCAATCCAAAAAACACTAGATTATCTTGAAGAGCGGATTGAAGAAGAACATCAAATCGAGGATCTTGCTGACATCGCGGCGCTTTCGCTATTTTATTATCAGCGCCTGTTTTCCCGGCTGGTCAAAAAACCAGTCCGCGAATATATCAAGCTCCGCCGCTTGGCAAGGTCACGGGAAATGCTTCGCGACAAAGAAAACCGCATTCTTGACATTGCAATTAAATATGGCTTTGGCGGCCGCGAAACCTTTACCAGAGCATTTAAGCAAACATATGGCCTCACCCCGGCCCAGTACCGGGACAAGCCTTTAAGCCTTAATGATTTCGATAAGCCCAATTTGCTGCTTAATTATACGATGATTGATGAAGGAGTGCCGTTAATAAGTGAGGGCTTAGTCCTTGAGTATAATTTCCGCACCCTTAACGACCCGGTAACATTTCTTGGCGTAAAAGATATTTGGCGGTTTAAGCCGGGTAAAATGCTAGGGGAAAGGCCGGGAATCGATGAACCGGGCGAAATTTGGAATAAATTTTTTTCCATTCGCAAAAATATTCCCCGTCTGCCCGGCGGGCGGATCATGGGAGTCTCTTACCACGGCGGGGCCCCAGCGGGATATTCCTCTTATTTTGTCGGCGCGGAAGCAGAGCCTGGGACGGCCGATCTTCGCTTTGCCAGCTGGTGTCTTCCGGCAAGGGAGTATTTGGTCTGCGGTTTTGAGGCGGAAAATCCCGCCATGCTCCGGGCTTCTTTGGGTAAAATGATGAAGTATACAAGGCTGTGGCTAAAAAAGCATGGTTTGCGGGCGGTGGAATTTTTCCCGGAGATTTATTACCCGGATTCAAAAATAACCTATATGGAGATGTGGCTTCCATTTATATATAGGGATTGCGGGTCTGGCCCGCAATGACGCAAGGTGCTGGCGCAAGGTGCTGACGCAAGGTGCAAAGGGATTGCGAGTCAAGCTCGCAATGACGTAAACAAACGCTAAGGGCGTAAAAACAAGGAGGATTGTAAAATGACGAAGTATGAACGAGGTTTGGAACTAATTGAAGAAAAGGTCGGAGGAGGCAAAGACAATGTTATCTCGCTGGCAACGATTGCCAAAAGCGTAAGCCCAGAGGGTAATCCCCGGCCGTTTAGCCGTGAGGTTGACGCTTTTTACGAAGACGGTGTTTTTTATGTGACAACATGGGGGTTGTCAAGCAAAATGCAACAGATTGCCCAAAACCCCGAAGTTTCGTTTTCGGTTTTTAACCAATGGTTTTCGGGCAATGGAATTGGGAAAAACCTTGGCTGGGTAATGAAACCGGAAAACGCCGTATTAAGAGAAAAGCTCCGCACCGCTTTTGCTGCATGGTATGAATATGCAAACAATGAAAGTGATGAAAACTGTTGCATTCTGGCCATCCATATTACCAGAGCGACAATAAATCACAATCATGGCGCGGAATTTTTCCACATGGACTTTGTCAATAAGACCGAGGGCGAAGAAGGAAGAATTTTTTAACGATTGACTGAGTGAGTCAATACTAGCTTTTGCCTGTGCTGCCAAAGCCGCCGCGGTTTTCGGGGCTTAGCATTTTTACCTCTTCAAAATGAAGCGAGGGCTGGTTTTCCATAATGCGGAATTGGCAAATGCGGTCGTTTAGGGAAATTTTCGTATCACGCAAAGCAAAAACAGGCATAAACCATTGGTCATTGTCGCCGCAATAGGCAGAATCGATCACACCCATATGGTTGGTTTGGATTATGCCATAGTTTTTGAAGGTTGAGCTGCGCGGTACAACATGGGCCTCGTAGCCAGGCGGAAGCTTAATCGCGATACCTAAGGGGATCAGCTTAAACTGATTTGCTTTTAACTCGATATCTTCGGCGGCGCGTAAATCAATCCAGTCAGATTTGCCGTCGATGTATTCGAGTTTGTCAATTTGGTTGGTGAAGTATTTAATTTTGATATTCATTATCAATATTCCTTTCAAAGCCTGGAGGTTTTGAGCTACGCTCATAATCTTTACCCGAATTGAAGATTCGGTTTGAATCCATGATTCGGTTTGACTCTATGATTCGGTTCGAGTCTATGATTCGGTTCGAGCCTATGATTCGGTTCGAGCCTATGATTTGGTTCGAGCCTATGATTCGGTTCGAATCATGGATTCGATTTTGCCCCCTTATATAAAACCGGGACTTCCTTACTGGCTTGTCCCAATGATTTTTTCACATCAATAACGCGCTGATTTAAGCTTCCGCGCCAATGAAGCTGGTTGTCTTTTTTGCTTTCTTCAAATAAGCCATCGACCAGAATGTCAATCTTTTTCATAATCGGGTCAGCAAAAATTTGCTCATACAAAAAACCTGTGTAAAGCCAGATCGTTTTGTCAGGGAATTTTATCTTGATATCAGTTATCAATTCATTGATGGCATAACGGTTAGCTTCATATAATGGGTCGCCCCCGGTAATCGTCAGGCCGGAAATGTATGATTGACTGAGCTGGTCAATAATCTCCGCTTTTGCCGCTTCATCAAATAAAATGCCGCTATTGGCGTCCCAAGTCTCTGGATTATGGCAGCCGGGACAGCAATGTGAACAGCCGGAAACCCATAATACCACCCGCAAGCCGTCGCCGTTTTGCATATCGTCTTTTGTTATGTTGTGATAATTCATATATATATACCTGCTGGCTCGACTTTCTTGTCATTGCGGGCCCGTTCCGCAATCTACATCGATTTCCTCTCCGCGATTTCTACCATTTTCGCTTCATTAAGGCGCGTGTCGCCATGGACACGCGAATAAGAAAGATAACCGTTCATGCGGTCAATTTTTGTCAAATTGCCGCTTAAGCACTTCGGACAGGAATCCATTTCCAGCTCTTGATGGCCGCAATCTTCGCAATAAGCAAGCGACAAATTCACGCCCTCATAAAAGCCAAATTCCATGGCCCGGCGGATTAAGGTTTTGATTGCCTCGCCATTATAAGCAATTGGATATTTTACATATTGGATTTTCCCGCCGTTACAAAGCTCCCAAAAGCGAAACTCTAAATCCTGCTTTTCAATTGGCGAAATGTTTTCGGTGACGTGGCAATGAAAGCTGTTAGAGACATACTCCCGGTCGCTGACACCCTCCACAATTCCGTAAAGGGCGCGGAACTGCTTTACCTGCAAGCCGCAAAGGCTTTCGGCCGGAGTGCCGTAAATCGCGTAAAGATGCCCGTCTTCGGCTTTAAACTCTCCTATTTTCTCATTGATATGCTCAAGAACCTGAAGGGCAAAAGCACCGTCTTCAACTAATGATTTGTTGTTGTGGAGCTGTTGCAATTCATTGAGGGCAGTAATGCCAAAGCTTGAGGTTGCGGATTTTAGGAGCGGTTTTATTTTATCATTTAGATCTAGATTGCCGCCTAAGAAGCCGCCCTCACAGTAAGCCAGCGGATTCGTTGAAGCCCGCATTTCGCCAAGATAAGCATAAGTACGCTTATGAAGCTGGCGGATCAAATTAAGGTAATAGTCAAGAACATCATAAAAATCACGGCTTTCTTGTTTGGCGCGGGCAAGAATCATCGGAAGATGTAAAGAAACTGCCCCAACATTAAAGCGGCCGACATAAACCGGAACATCATCTTCACCAGCCGGATTCATGCCGCCTTTTTCATACCAAGGCGAAAGAAAAGCCCGGCAGCCCATCGGGGAAATGACTTTGTTGTAACGCTTATAAATATCGGCAATATAACCGCGTCCAGTCAAGCTAAGCCAATCAGGGTACATTGTTTTGGCCGAGCAATCCGCACCCGCTTCAAAAACATCTTCCATTTCTTTTCCTTGGCCATGCAGGCTTTCATCATAAAGAAAGACGATTTTGGGAAATAAGACTGGCTTTTTCAGGTCTTTTTTACCTTGGCCTTTTTTTCTTACTTGTAAGAGGGATAAAGTTGCAAGGCGGCCAAAGCGGCTGGTTGCCAGCCCGGCCGTAACGGCGATAAAAGGGTAATCGCCGCGGCTTGAGGCAACTGTGTTAAATTTATACTCCCAGCCTTGGTAACCTTGCTCAAATTCGCGTTTCACATCAGCATATGCTTCTATTTCCGCGATATCGTCTGCAACACCAAGCCGCTGATATTTTTTAAGGCGTTTTTCATAGGTTTTTTCTGCATAAGGCTCAAGGATTTTGTCTACCTCCGGGACGGTAAAACCGCCGTATTGCTGGCTGGCGGCACTTAACACGATATCGCCGATGACATCAAAGGCCACATCAAGGCTTTTGGGCTCATTATACCAAATATTGCCCATTTCAAAGCCGCCGGATAAAACATTCGCGACATCAAAGAGGCAACAGTTCATCGTATCGCGGCGGGCTGACATATCATGGACATAAATATATCCGTCACGGCAAGCCTGGATTTCTTCAGTTGTCATGAAAAATTTCTGGTATAGTTCTTTATTAAATTGGTTAAAAATCAAGCTTCGTTTGGTTGAGACTAATGCGCTGTCAGTATTGGCGTTTTCTTTGTCGCCAATATACATAATCGATTGGCTTTTTTTGTAAACATCATCCATCATCCGGACAAAATCTTGCTTGTAATTCCGATAGTCGCGGTAGCTTTTCGCAACAATCGGCTTGACATTTTCTAATGCGCTTTCTACGATATTGTGCATGATAGGGATTGGGATATCTTCTTTTCCCATTTCGTTGATTTTATCAACAACATAGCCGCAGATTTTGGCTTGCTCGGCCTCGGTAAACTGCGTTAACGCCCGGTATGCGCTTTTGCCGACCGCGTCAATGACTTTTTGGATATTAAAAGCTTCGTAGCTTCCATCTTTTTTGATGACTTTCACTTCGATTTGTGGCTTAAGTTTTTCTGCCAAGTCCATATTTATGTTCATGCTCCTTTCAAAGTCTGTTTCATTATTGCCACAATATATAGGTAAGATAGAAGAGTTTACTACAGGATATTGTGCTAACTTGATTATAAATCAAGTTGGAGGTATTGTCAAGCCGCTCCGCCGCGTATTCGAGAGCTGCTGATTCAATGCTCGGACTCGCTTTCGCTCCGAAAGAATAATTGCGTTACGTAAATTCGTAAAGTACGCAAATTTGATTCCGCGCATTCGAGAGCTGCTGATTCAATGCCCGATCCGCTTTCGCTCCGAAAGAATCGTTGCGTTACGTAAATTCGTAAAGTACGCAAATTTGATTCCGCGCATTCGAGAGCTGCTGATTCAATGCCCGACCCGCTTTCGCTCCGAGGGAATAGTTGCGTTACATAAATTCGTAAAGTACGCAAATTTGATTCCGCGCATTCGAGAGCTGCTGATTCAATGCCCGACCCGCTTTCGCTCCATGAGAAGCGTTGCGTTACATAAATTCGTAAAATACACGAATTAAGTAACGACGCTTCTCAAGGGTCGTGCATTTGAATCACACTCTCGTATTGCGCGATTAAGTTGTTTGGAATAATTGAATTACACTCTCGTATTGCGCTATAATGGAGTCATATTCTCGTTTCTCGTAATCGTAGCTACGCGCAAGGCAGATGCAAACTCCAAAGCGGGCCCTTGA
>Ga0099364_10007731_pt1 | contig 15287 bp, 14 predicted proteins | sample TergutTh196P3_FD_73070 | JGI IMG/M metagenome (GOLD analysis project Ga0099364, IMG submission 73070) | Microcerotermes parvus P3 segment gut microbial communities from Pointe-Noire, Republic of the Congo - Th196 P3 | ecosystem: Host-associated > Arthropoda: Insects > Digestive system > Gut ... | reverse complement strand
CGAGGGATTTTTTTTGAAAAAACCCTTGGTGTTTTTTAAAAATTTTTTTATAGAAAAAAAAAAAGTGCGGGGGGTTTAAAAAAAAGTGGTTTTTTTAAAACCCCCCCCCCCCCCCCCCCATAAAATGGAGGCATCTTTAGATGAATTGTGTTTGTATTTATCTGATGAGCTTAAACAATTTAATCCGAATATTGTTGCATTTTCGGCTATGCTTAATTTTTCGTGTGAAAAAATAGGCAAATTCGCTGAGCTTGTTAAAAAAATAAATAAAAATATACTTGTTGTTGCTGGCGGCATTGCCGTTTCGCAATATTATTCAGAAATTTTACAGAATTTTATTCATGTAGATGCCGTTTGTTATAGTGAAGGTGAATTGCCCTTTTATGATTTAGTATCTAATGAAGATATGTTTTTTGTGCTGGAAAACCATTCTTCATGGATGACAAAAGACAAGTTAAAAAATGACAAAAAGCCGGTTTCAAAAATAATTATGAATTTAGATGAAATTCCGCCATTAGACTACACGTACATAAACACAGGTGTTTACAAATCATTTACGCGGTTTGATATTGAAACACTTGTTAATAAAAATGCATTTCTAATTCAAACATCAAGGGGATGTCCATTTAACTGTGTTTTTTGTTCTACTCCCGGTATGCACGGGAAAAAAATGAGATACACATCTGCCGAAAGAGTTATTTCTGATATTCATAGAATGGTTGAAAAATTTGGTGCAGAAAAAATAATTATAGTTGATGAGCAATTTTTATTACAAAAATCAAGGGCAGTTAAAATTTTGCACGGTTTAAAAGATTTGGATATAACTACAGCGTTGCCGGCTGGTGTTACAGTAGATTTTATTGATGAGGAAGTGGCGATGGCGATGGCGTCTGCAAATGTAAAAATTGTTCAATTGGCGGTTGAGTCAGGCTCTAAAAGAATGTTAAAAGAAGTAATAGATAAAAAAGTTGATCTGGATAGATTAGATTACAGGATCTCCTGCTTAAAAAATCAAGGAATGTTTGTAGAAGGATTTTTTGTTGTAGGAATACCTGGTGAAACTGATGAAGATAGGAGTTTAACCGAAGATCTTGTCGCGCGTACTGATTTTGACTGGCATTATTTTTGTGTTGCAACACCGTTTCGAGGATCAAGACTTTATGATATGTCAGTTGAAAGAGGATATTTAGAAAAAACATCATCGCCGTTTGACATTGGCTCACGCACGAGAAGTATTATAACTACTCAGGATTTTGATTCCAAAAAAATAATTGAATATGCCTATTATTTAAATTTAAAATATAATTTCATTGAAAATAAAAATTTTTTAAAGGGAAAATTTGAAAAAGCACATAAATATTTTTTCAGGATATCAAAAAATTTCCCTTTTCACGCTTTTGCACATTACTGCCTGTCAGTTTGTGAAAAAAACCTTGGAAATACGGAAGCGGCCGAAAAATCGTATAATAATTTTCTTAAGGCCATTGAAGTGGAAGAATGGTATAATTACGCTAAACAATTTGGACTTTTATAGGGGCTGGGTATTTATGGAGAATAAGAAAATGAGTGATTTGGGGAAAAAATCTTTTGATAGATTCACGATAATCATTCCTACGTATAATAAACCTGATTATTTAAAAAGAATTTTGACTTATTTTTTAAGCTTTAAAAAAAGGATAAATATTATTGTCCTTGATGGTTCTGATGAGGTCTTTCCTGATATTTCAGTCTATGAAGACAAAATAGAATATTTGCACACACCTAAATTAGATCCATTCGAAAGGTCCAAGCTGGCTTTAAATAAAATTAATACGCCATATGTGTTAGTTTGCGCGGACGACGATTTTGTTGTTCCGGATGCTGTTATCAAGGTTATTGATTTTTTGGATAATAATCCTGATTATGCTTCGGGGCAAGGCGTAAGCTATTCATTTTATTATAAAAATCATTTTATTGAAAAATATTCCCCCTTCTGGGATATGAATAACAGAAAAATAAATGATAATACACCGTCCGAGCGAATAATAAATATAATGAGTAATTGGATTCTTATTGCTTATAGTGTATTCAGAACGGAAGTATTTAAAGTAATTAATGAAAATATATATTTTGGTCTTAAAGTATTTAGATATAATACTGCACTCACTGAATTGCTATATAATATATATACAATAATTGAAGGAAAACATATTGTATTACCATTATTATATTCAGCACGAGAAGTTGCATTTAACTCCAGTGGCTATATTACAGCCTTTCTTGAAGAAGTAGTTTACAAAAAAAAGTACCGGCAAGATTATCAAAACTTCTTGCAATTTACTTCTGAATATCTTTCAAAAGAAGAAAAAATAGATATCGAGGAAGCCCGACGTGTAATTAAAAATGCGGTTTATTGCTTTATATGTATTTTTCTTCCTGGATTTTATCATATTCCCTTGCCCCGCAAATTAAAAAATTCGCTCAGGTGTATGGTTTTCGTACTCTGGATGGGTCGCTCGGTAATTAGTATATTAAGGAAAATTAAATTAGATGGAATATTCATAAGGATAATGCACAAAATTTTCCGAAGAAACGATAAGCCTTTATCGCCTGACACTCAGGATATAGAAAATTGGAATAAAATTGAAGAATATATTAAGAAATTTGATTTTCTTTATAAAAAACAATCCGCATAATTGATGTTTTTCTAATAAAGAATTTCTGTATCAGATCCAAAATAGTGGCAAATGAAAGGGAAATGAAATTAGGTGTTTTAAAAAAATTAACCACCCATGATGGAAACCCTTTTGATTTAAGCAAATTATGAACAGATTGAATCCAAAAGAATGGATTTGTAAGAAAATCGACACTCTTTACTTTAAACCCTTCCTTCTCACCTAAGTTGGTTATTGTTTGAGCATTAAATATAGTCCAATGACGGGGAAAATGATATCCTTCCCAGGTTCCTGACCTGAAAATGCGTGCATCCAGAGAATCGAAGTTTGGCGTTTCGATTACTAATTCACCACCAGATTTCAAAATTAGGAATGCTTTAGAAAGAGCGGCACGTGGATTATCCAGATGTTCAATTATATGCTTAAAAAAAATCATATCAAAAAAATTTTCTGCAAGTATCAATTCTTCAAATTTTCCGCAAAGACTAGTGTACCCAGCGGCCGAAATCTTGTCACAAGTGTTAATATCTATATCATTCCCATATAAATCCCATTCCTTACTGATCTTCTTTAAACAATCAAGAAATACAGTATTTCCGCAGCCGGCATCTAATATTTTTGCCCTATCGCCTAGCATTTTGGTCAAATAACTGGCTCTCCGTGATAATAGAAAATTTATAATTGTATGAGTTATAGTTTTTTTATCGCGATGATAAATAGTAAATTCAGGCGGATAAATTATATCTAATTCAGTTGGCGCTGGCCTTGGATTTAAAAACAATACAGAGCAATTATTACAGCGCACGAATTTGAACTTATCAGCAGATGTTTGATAAATATAATCGTATCCATGTGCATATTCCTTGTAATCTTTTTCACCACAGCACGGGCAAGGAACATCAATCATTTTAAGATATAATTTGTTATCACTCATAAAAACCACAACAATCATTCAGTCCATTCAGTAATTTTCTTTTCACTTTTCCGCCATTCGCCTACAATTTCCCTTCCCATTGATTTACAATAAGCACAAAGCGGAATAGGTTTATTCAAAAAATCGACTATTTCTTGAATTGTTTTTGCCTTATATATATCAAATGAATCAAAGTCAGTAACAGGAATGTTTTGGTTAAAATATTTGTTGAAATGATTAACACTAAAAACTAAAGGACACATTGCAAGGCGACCATTTTTTAGTGTTGTACATACTGCCATGGGGCATTGGTTAAAACTAATAGTTGAATTTTGGCTTCCTGTTACATCAAGAGAAAACTTTCTGGAAAGTTTTTTGTTACCTTTTGTTACATCATAATAATCTAATTTGCATCCAAAGGCGTTTGCTTTTTCTTCGATTTTATCCCAATCAATGCCCGGATATTTAGTTGGCGAAATAGAAATATTATTATTTTTTACAGATTCCCAAAAGTCTTCTTTTTGTGATAGTAGTAAAAGGCCGTTTGTAATTAGTCTTATATGTGAACATGGAAAATGTTTTCTGGTTATACAGAAATACTCATTCAATTCTTGATTTAATAGAGGTTCGCCTCCGTTAATGTTTATTACGGGTATATTACCGTTGGATAATTCTGAAAGACGCTTTAAATCATTTTCTGTAATAGCTAAATCTGGGAATTCTGGTTCTGCAAGCAAAGAAAAGCGACTGCAACTATAACATGAAAAGTTACAATGTTCTGCAACACAAATATCAAGATATGTCAGTGTAGTAGGCTTTATCCTTTTTTTAAGAAAGGTTTTTGCTCTTGAAAAGAAAATTCTTACAGGAGAATTACCAAGGCCTGAGGCATTAAGAAATTTATAAGCGGTACGCTCAAGAAACAAAAATATTTTTTGACCAAAAGAAACTTTGCTTTTCATTTTTAGTTCTCCTTGCTAAATCTTGCTCTTAAGATAAAAAAACATCCAATAGAAAACGCATAATTGTTTAAATAGTATATTATTTTTTAATGAAAATTTTAATGTCAAAAAAATAAATTTCGGCAATGAAAATAACCTATATAACCAAGGGCCTTTTTTATATGCAATATCAGCCAGAGAGCCTTTGTGTGCATAATAAGTATATAAAGTTTTATTTAAAGCGTATCCTGATTGCATAACTATTAAATATGAAAGAAAAAAAATACCATCTTCACCGGCTCTATAATTGGTAAAACGCAAATTAAAATGATTAACCAATTCAGAACGATAAAAATAACCCCATATTGATGCATTGATGGCAATTTTGGAAAATTCTTTTTTGCTTAAAAGTCCTTCTAGATCTGGGTGAACTATAGATATATATTCACCACGGCCAAATTTTTTCTTTCTGCTGATTTCAACTCGATCGACTTCCATTATATTGACATTAAAGATAATAATATCTGTATTGTATTTCTCCATCAGCATGGAACATTCAAAGCAGGCGTTTGATTCAAGTGTATCATCCGCATCGCAAAAAATAATGTATTTCCCTTTAGCATTATCCAAAGCGATATTTCTTGCAGCGCCGGGGCCTTGATTTTCCTGATTGAAAACATAAAGAAACGGATACTTTTCTGCATAACTGGTTAGGATTTCAAGAGACTTATCAGTTGAACCATCGTTTACACACAGTATTTCTTTTTCAGAAATAGTCTGTGAAACAAGCGAATCAAGGCATCGCATAAGATACTTTTCCGCATTGTATACTGGCACTATGATAGAAACTAATGGGTAAAAAGTGGTTTTAGTTTGATTTATCTTGCGCATTATAATTTCCTTGCTTGTTTAATCTAGAAAAAAGTAACTTGTTTAAAATTGCCATGCCTATTTTTTTATACTGCCAGCAAAAACAAAAAAAGTCAAGCAAGCGAAGATTTTTCAAAAATACTTTCACATATCCCAAAAATTGTAACTTTTCAAGTATTTTTCGTGAAACGCCCGTGAATTGTAGCGCATCACCGAGTTGCTTGTTGTAATCATTCCAGCTTTTGGCAGAAAGGATATAGCCGCCTTCTCCGGCTTCTGCCATTTTGCCGATAGCAGTTCCCGGATAAGGCACCATTATGCCGAAAACAGGATAATCAGGGTTAAGCTTAATTGCGAAATCGATAGCCTGCTTTGCTGATTGTTCTGTTTCATATGGCTGTCCCAGAATGAAAAAAGCTTCAAAAGGCAGGCGAACACGTTTTAGTTCAGATGCAACGGATAATATTTTTTCAACCGAAGTGCCCTTGCCTATCATTTTTAGTCTTTCAGGATCGCCCGATTCTATTCCCAGGCCGACCCGGTAGCAGCCTGCTTTTTTCATAACAAAAGCCAGTTCTTGGTCGATGAAATTGATATGTGTAGTACAATACCACTTTACCTTTTTGTTTAATCTCTGATTGATAAGACCGTCACAAATTGCTATTGTGCGCTTGCGATCAAGAGTGAATATCTCATCTCCGAATACAATATTTTTACAATTGTATCTTTCATGAAGTTCTTTGATTTGATTGATAACTCTTTCAGGGTTTTCTTTTCTTACTATTTTTCCATTTGGATTTACACAAAATGGACAGTGATATGGGCATCCGCGCTGGGTATGAAGTATGTAGTCTGACGCCGGACGGAACATATCCCATGCCGGTTGAGGAATGCTTTCCAGCGATTTATCCATAGTTCCGATTCTTTCCCGTTCGCCATTAAAAACGTAGTTGCCGGAAATATCTAAAAATGCAATGCCTGTTATAGATACAGGTTTTGAATTTATACCGTTTTTTTCAAGTGACTGAACAAGTTCCAGCAGTGTATTTTCTCCTTCTCCAATACAGGCGAAATCAAATGCTTGGAATTCTCTCAGAGTTCTTTCTGGAAGTATTGTGGCATGGACTCCGCCGATTATTGCTTTAGATTCTGGCAAATGCTTTTTGACTTCTTCCGCCAGATATCCAGCCTGAATTACTTCGTTGGAAAAGGCAGTATAGCCGACGATATCAGGTTTCATGCTACAGATTTTGTTTACTGCTTTTTCATGTGAAATACGATCATATTTGCAATCAAGAACTGATACATCTATGGCATTTGCACGTAAAGAAGAGGCTAAAAAAGCCAAAGCAGTTCTGGGGTATGGCGGTGTATCATAAAAAGCCTCTTGAATTTTATATGGCGGAGGATTTACCAATAAGACTTTCATATTGCTCTATTATTTTATCCCTTAACCTTAATCCTCAAAATTTCTATAAAAAAGCCCGAAAAAATCAATTGAATACCTACTAGAACAAGTGTCACAGCAGGGATAGTTATCCGCATAAATCTTTGTGGCTCAAGCCCTCCAAAATCTTCGCGCCACCAATATACAAAAACCAGTGTCATTATTGCTATTCCTGATAGAAATAATGCCAGGCCGAATATGGTACAATTATTTGCATTGAGTTTTGCCAGAAAGCCCTTTTCAACTTTAATAAATTTTGCATGAATGGCATAAGTTTTGGTAAAGCCATGAAAAGATATCAAGTTAAAACCAACAATAACCATAGCGGCAGAATATAATAGGCCATTTAAATCAAGACCAAAGCGTAATAGATAATCTGGTGAAATAATAATAGCAGCACCAAGAATAATCCCCAATGAAGTAAGAACAAGTCCGGGATATAAAAATAACCAGCTAGGGCTGTGTATAAGCAAAAACTTCAAGTGTCGCCAGCCGTCCCGCCAACTGCGTAAATGGGGCGGACGGGAACGCCCGTCCGGCGACAGGGTTGTTGGCACTTCTGAAATTTTATATCCGTTAATTGTGGCCTGTACTATCATTTCACTGGCGTATTCCATTCCTGTGGTATGTAGGTTTAAATCCCGCATCCTTTCAGTGTTATATCCCCTAAGCCCGCAATGGAAATCCTTAATTGGACATTTAAAGAAAAGTCTGCCTATGCCTGACAGGACAGGGTTACCCAAATAGCGATGCAGGGGCGGCATGGCGCCTTTTGCGATGCCGCCTTTAAACCTATTGCCCATTACAAGATCGTCCCCGGCACGCAGGCGCTCAACAAAGAGCATTAAGTTAGTGAAATCATAGCTATCGTCTGCATCGCCCATAATGACATACTTACCGTAGGCAGCGTTGCATCCCCCAATAAGCGCTGCTCCGTAGCCGCGCTCCGGAATATCGACCACCCTTGCGTTAAGGTCTTTTGCGATTTTCTGTGAACCATCAGTGCTGCCGTTGTCGGCAATTAAAACTTCTCCGGAAATATTGTGTTTCTCCAAAAAAGAACGGGCTTTATTAATACAGATGGCTAGTGTTTCCGCTTCATTTAAGCAGGGCATAAGGATGCTAAGCTCAACCTGATTATCTTGTAGTATCATTGCTTACCCTTTAATAGTATAGCCAATGGCGGTAAAAACATTCCAACAAATAAACCAGGCAATCCATAACGGAAATCAGGCCACCCATTAGCCAAATACAAGGTTCCCAGATAAACAAATGCCGGTAAAAAGGTAAACAGGTAAAGATATTTCTTTCGTATTATCAATGCCATCATACTTACTACCAGAAGTGAAGCCCAAAATCCTATCCTCCAAAAAAAAGTGGATAAAACTGGCAAAAGCATAAGGTTGTTATATTTATCCATTAAATCTGTCAGAAAGTTGTGCTGTCTAAATACTCCTAGCGATGGAGCTGATGGAGCTTGAAAGTCTGTTGTCCATGATGGAAGATCAAAAATATAAATATAATTAATATTGCTAACGGGGCTTCTTGGTGAAATTACCCAAAGCTGAAGATTGCGTGCTAACATAGATCTTAACATTAATAAAGGATTGCGAAAAAAAGTGTCAATGTACATTGTTAAGAATTCTCTTATTGTCAGTTCGTGTAAATCAACAGCACCAAATCCCTCACCACGAATAATATAGGGAGAAAAATTATCAATGGTCGTTTGATCATGTAGGCGGGGAAGATGTTTTCTTAATTTTGTATATGTTTTTTCTGAAAAACTTCCGCCACTGTAATACGTAAATTGCATATCGTGAATACCTGCCCAATATCTGACTTGTTCAGGAGGAGGCATCCTCATCATTTCATGAGTTGAGGTGGTTTGTGGCATTAGGGCGGTATAACCAGGGTAACGTATCAACAAAACAAGGGCTATGGACAGGCAAACAGATGCCAAGAGCTTCCATTTTTTGCGAAAGAAGAAAACCAGCATTAGTAATGGAGCCATAACAATAAAAACAAGTATTGTATTTGGGCGAATAAAGTAAGCAAGCGTTAAAGAAAGGCAGAGCTGTAGGCAAAAGGATAAAAGCTGTTTGTTGCTCGCAGTATCGTTAATTATTACTTCGTCCAATATACGAATTAATACATAAGTAAGCCATAAAACAGCTATTCCAGTGGTTAGATCAATCCATATTACTATTGTATGCTGGCCGAATGATGGAATAAGAGGCAGAATAACCGCAAATGGAATTAAATATATAAAACGTATACGTTTAATATGGAAATACATCAGTATGGTGGCAAGCAGGGATGAAAAGGCGGTAATTTGGGCAAAGGCAACCCACTGAAGCTCTGGTCTTGTTGGTGCAAAACTAAGAACCAGGTATACCAAAAACGAATAAACCGGTGAACGATGTGCATAGTAAGTTCCTATGCGCCACCCATCAATATACTCCCATGAATCCGGCGAAATAACGATGGGGTTATAGGCCCTCTGCCAAACCATAAAAACCGCAAACATAATTGCGAACAACAAAAGCCATTTGCGCCAATAATTCTCGACAGGGGTATTAACGGGACTCAGGTTAACTTTTCTATTGCCCAGCCATTTGAATGCATCCAGGGCGGATTGCAATACATAACAGGTCCAGATAAAACAAAACGTAAAATAGACAAAGCCCTGGGAAGGCCCAAGTTGCAGGCTGTTTGCAATAAAAATATCCAAGCCAAAGAATGCAAGCGTCAGCCAGAGGTTGGCAACTGCAAAGACTGCTATCTCATGCCATTTTTCAAACGTAAACCTGATATGCTTCAGGTGCAGAAAAACCACGGTGCAAATGACCCCGGCCAAGAGCAGGGGGATATAATCAACGGGTGCAAAGACAAAAAAAAGGGCAGAGAGAACCAAAAAGACCAAGATATGCACTTTATAATGCTTTTGTACGACGATATCCAGCAGCGCTTTGCTCGAAATATCTTCTTTGGGGGCATCTTTTGGGGTGTTTTGCTCAGGAATTTGGTCATAGTCAGTCGCGGCGCCTGGGAAGAAGGAAGCAATTGACCGTTTTTTTCGCTTTCTGCTCATGTTGTATCTATATCATAGCATAATTTTACGATTTTTGTCTAGGGCCGGTAGATATATTGCAATAACTCCCCGATCAAACTCTTTCCTTAGTGTTCCGAATATGAACAATATAAAAAAAATTTAAATCCATCGACTTAAACCTAAAAGGCCAAAAAATCTCCTTTTTATCGGGGAAAAAATAGCGTATAATCGCAATGAGTCCATTTATCGGGTTTACATGCTGTAAGGCCATGATTAAATCATACTCCCGCATACCGCGTTTTTGAGCAGCCCTCCGTCCAAACATTCTTCCAAACCGCCATGCCAAACCGGGATCACAGGGTAATGCGAGTGATATAATCCCTTCATTTTTTACTATCCGGGACCATTCCCTCAATATAACTTCCGGATGATGAATATGCTCAAGAACATGACTTGCAATTAAACGGTCAAAGGAATTGTCGGAATAGGGCAATTCCAATCCACCATTGAGTTTTTGTATCACAATATTTTCAGGGAAAGCCATTTTGCCAAGTTCCTCCATCACAGCTTCATCAGTATCTGTCATGACATACTGAGTATATTTGTGACGGACATATTGTAAATGATATGCAGCCCCGCTCCCCATTTCAATGACATTTTCAAAAAAATCATTTTTTGAAAATTGTTTCTCCAGAAGGACATGAGACTTCCCCATAAAATATGATCTTGGGCCTTTCCCGTAGTTGTAATTTTCATAAAATGACCTGTCATACTGCGAAAAATTTGGCATCTGTTTCATTGCATTAATCCTACCTGTTAAATATTTTTGTTTTTTGGATATAATACCTGACAAAAAACAATGCCGTTTCTGCGATAATTTTTGATGCAAGCAAGGGGAGATACCCATGCAAAAAAATGAGGATATAATAAGCTGCGACCCCGGAGACCCCGGCAAGAATCAGGTATTTAAACGCCTGCGAAAAAATATTTTTCCTGCTTTTGAAAACTATGTTCCGGTTAACCGTAAAATTGAATATAATTCCTATTGCCCGTGAAAATACCATGGCGTCGGCTATACGCGTGCCCAGGCTTGTTAATAACCAAAAAATGAAAAAATCTGTAGCAGCCGCACCCAAAGACGATCCTATGTACTTGAGGAATGTTCCGTAAATCTTTAGCGAATCCCAGAGCGGGTTAAAATGCGTAGCCCTGTTGTTGTCTGAATAAATGGTTTTTATCGGCACTTCCTTAATTTTCAAACCCCGCTGACCGCATTCGATGAGCATGTTCATTTCGTATTCAAAGCGCTCGCCTGGTATTGCGAGCATGGTTCCCACAAGAGGGGCCGGGATAAGGCGCAGCCCGGTTTGGGTGTCGGATATCAAGGTTCCGCCCAAAAAATGGAAAACATTCCTGGTCATTTTGTTTCCAAAGCGGCTTTTGAAGGGAATAGGCTTCTGGGTAAAATTACGACAGCCTATTATCAAGCAGCTTTCGCTGGAAAGTTCCTTGATGCAGCGGATGATGTCGTCTGCCGCATGCTGCCCGTCAGAGTCTACGGTCACCACAGCGTGGAAATCCGGCATTTCATTCAAAAAATAGTTGAATGCGGTTTTCAAGGCACGGCCCTTCCCTAAATTTACCGCGTGCCGCAGCACTGTGCAGCCATACCGATCCCTGGCCTGCTCGAAAATATGCGCATACTCCGGGCCGCTGCCGTCATCCACGAGCAGCGTTGCGGCCTTTATCTGTGCGTTTTCCGCCATTTCAAATTGTACGCGTAAGCTTTCAAGTAACTCCAAAAGCCTGTTGTTTGGCTCCAGTGACGGAATAAGCACCAGAACCTTAATCTCACGCCGTTCCATACCTATTTATACATGGTATGGAAGGGTATGTACAGATTGAGCCCTGTGGCAGGCGGTAAAGAGCTGTCCTGACAAAAAGCCTTTTGTGTGCTATTATTTGTTAGAGGTAACAAATGCAGTTGTCATATACATATTGGGGGGTCAGGGAAGGCGGATATATTGGTTATCTCAACCAATATCCCGATTATTGGACACAAGGGGATAGCGTTGAAGAACTTGAGAAAATGCTTGCTTCACTCTATCGGGATATAATGCAATTTGAAGATTTTCGGCCCGCCGTCCCTGAACATACAGGTCTAATTACTGTTTTGGCATGAAGCGCCTTGATTTGATTAAAATCATTGAGAAAAATGGCGCCGTTTTTGTCAGACATGGAAGCGACCATGATTGGTACAAAAACCACGAGAGTGGTAAGGCTGATGCTGTCCCACGCCACCGGGAAATCAAGGACCAATTGGCAAAAAAAATTATCAAACGACTTTCTTAAGGTGCCAAACCGTGGGGCCAAGACGCCATTCGCCCCCCCACCGTTAGTCGCAACGCTGCCTACGGCCTCTTCCCCCTTTCGCCTAACGGAATTGGGGCTATGCCCCGCACATATATCCGCCCCTACTAGAGTCAAGAGTTCCGCGTTAGCACCAAACCTTCCATAATAAGTGCCCTGATATGGATAGACATAACGATATGACCGTCCTGCAGGTAGAATGCCGGGAGGAAAGCCTTTTTTGCCAATAGGGAATTCGCCTGAAAAACTACTTTGCGTAGGAAAGGTAATCGTAAGATTGCTACCTGCGTCCCATAGGCGCTTGCAAAGCAAGCAGCAAGTAGTACAACTGGAGTTTTTACAGGCGAATTCCCTATTGGCAGAACTTTACGCCAATGCTACCTGCAGGGCGATTTTAAGCATATTTTTAACCGAAAAGGGCCATTATATTGTAGCTTTTTGATGCTAAGTATGTTATCCTGGACTCTAGTAGGGACGCATATATGGACATATTGGAGATATATGCCCCCAAATTACGGTTTTTTTGCGAATTTTCGTAAAAAAAGCAAGAATAATGTCTTTTTTGAAAAAAAGTATTGACATTTTTTATTCGTCTTGATAGAATGCACGTAAGGTGATAAAGTACCGAAGATAAACTATGTAAGGAGTATTTTTTATGAAAGCTTTACAAGAAAAACGGATCAGCCTCCGTTCTCTCTGGAGGAGGAGTCTTGTTATTTTAAGCCTCGTAGCGCTGGTTTTTGCAGCTTGTGGGGACAGCAGCGATAATGACGATCCGCTTGCCCCCCCCCCGGCGGCCAGGCAGATTGTGTCGATGACCATGTTAACCCCCCCGGATAACATTGTGTCCAGCGCCACAAACGTCATTGTGTACGAGGGTATGCCGCTTGACCTTACGGGCTTTAGCGTATTGGCCCGCTACGGGGACGGCAGTTATGAGACTCTAACCGACCTGAGTCTCTTTCAGGCATATATACAAATCACTGTTAGTGGTGAGGATTACCTTTTTGAGTCCTATATAGCCAACGATTCAGTCGCTGGTTCCAGCACCAGGACTGCCATAACAAAGGTAATTCAATATATAGGCGGCGGCTATTTATGGGGTACGACAGTTGATTACGCGCCGGCTTCCATCAGATCACTGGAGCGTCTGCACTATACCTACAACCTCAGCACCCGCACCTACTATTCAGACGAGATCCCCAACTGGTCCGGTATAACCCTGGAACTCAGGCACTGGGGCGAGCTTCAGCACAAGACCAGAACCCTTCCAAGGGATTACGTGCACTGGAGATTCAGCCATATAAACGAGGTAGGCCACTGGCTTGCCATCGCCATTCCGGTATTGGGTCTTGATTATTCTGGTGCTGGTACACCTGTTATTAATCCTACCTATGACGCGGCCAGTTTGCTCTTGGAGCACACAGCCGGTACAGGTTATACCCAAGACAACCACGAGCATCTGATCATTCCCGCTCCTTCGGGTCCCCCTGGAGACTTGGCTTTATATCCCCATGATGACGCCAACATAGTCTACATCCCCCTGGATGAGGTTATCCACATAACCGGCGTATCGATCACCGTTGATCCTATTAGGATCTTCATGGATGATGGAGACGTAAGGATCGCCGACTATGGGAATCCCGGTACTTCTTTAAGGCCCGGCCTCCTTCGGCCCTGGTCTACCAGCGCTAGCCATCCTATGATCACTACACAAGTATGGCCCGGCGATGCCGCCGGTTTCCCCGATGTGACCTCCTCTGGGGGCCAGACTCTTTGGGGTGCTCGCTGGAGTGTTGGTACAAGTGGTGGACCACTGCCTACGCTAGTAACCCCCCTCACTGGTACAGACTGGGCTACCTATAGGGATACCCGCAATCCTCTCCGCTTCCGCTTTGACACCCCTGCCTCAGTCGGCTGGTTTGAGCGCTTCAAGGCCGCAAACCTTAGCTTTACGGTAGAGTACGGCCCGGGTAATCCCACCAGGACCTTTAGCATTCACGAGGCGATTATAAACCGCCACGACATGGACATACTCTGGGAGGACTTCCCCGCGAACCGCAATACCCTTGCCGACAGAAGGACCACCAGCATTAGGTTCATCTACCGTGGTTGGCCCATTGAGGTGCCCATTGAGGTCTTCACCAGGCTCGTATCGGTAGAAATTACCCCGGCCGAAGGCGTTACCTTCCCCGTAGTGGTGGACGGAACCCTTGGCTGGATCGACAGGAACGATACTTCGGCAGCGGCTGTAGTGACAAGCCAGATAGTGGTAACTGCCACCTACATGGCTGCCAGCACCGGCGAAACCATCACACGGGTCATTCCACCTGCTAATAATCTCGGCGGAGGAGTCAATGCTATCTCGGGCTTTGGTTCTACTACGGCTCTGCCCCTGGTTTGGGATGGTGCTGTGGGTAATCGTTCGCTGAGCGGTTACTTCCTTGAAGGCTTCTACGGTCTTACGCATGACGATTCTGGTGCCGTAAACGGCGGCCAGCTTGTCAGGGGTAACAACGGCAGGGAAAGGCAGCTCAGAGTTCACGTACCCTTCTATACGGGTATGGGTTTAATTCAGGACACGAGCGGTCTGTGGGATGATACAACAACCCAGTACAGGAACGCCAGGTTCCCGGTTCTGATTCAAGGATTCTAATATTGGCGCCCAGGCGGCGGTTAACCCCGCCCCTGGGTACTGTTAAAGGCGTTTTGCTTTAACAAGTGGTTTTGGATTTATTAGGTTGTACAAGACCTATTTTAGATTAAACTTAAGTTAAGGAGTATTTTTTATGAAAGCAATACAAGAAAAACGGAACAGCCTCCGTTCTCTTTGGAGGATGGGTCTTGTCGTCTTAAGCATATTCGCCCTTGCCTTTGTCGCTTGTGGTGATAGCAGTGGAAATGATGACCCGCCAGAGTACAACGGGAACAACGGCTCGTCCGTAACCCCTCCCGCTAGACTGGTAGTGTCGATGGACCTACTCACCGCCCCCACAGCCGTCAGCTACCAGGGCATGGCCCCGGATATGGAGGGTATCAG
>Ga0099364_10007730_pt1 | contig 15290 bp, 15 predicted proteins | sample TergutTh196P3_FD_73070 | JGI IMG/M metagenome (GOLD analysis project Ga0099364, IMG submission 73070) | Microcerotermes parvus P3 segment gut microbial communities from Pointe-Noire, Republic of the Congo - Th196 P3 | ecosystem: Host-associated > Arthropoda: Insects > Digestive system > Gut ... | reverse complement strand
CGCCTGCAGTTCATTTCTGAATTGATTGGCTTCTGCGGCGCTTGCCCTGGTCCATATCTGCCCGCGTTTAATATACGATCCCGCCGCCCTGTTCTGGCTTATCCAGAAATTGATAAATGCTGCCTCAAAATTAGCCCGAAGGGCTGCTTCATTCATATTTGCCGGAAGGGTGATAAGGGGGATATTCATACCGCTAAAAACACCATTATCAATTCCGGCAGTTGTAATAGTTATAATAGAAGCACCCCCACCCCTCTCCTCCCTAGTGCTTCGAGCAGCCAGAGAAGCCGGGATAACCAGATCTGTAATCGGATTGCCTGCGAAGGGGGAACTGGCTATACGCTGTTCATATGCATCACGCGGTGCTATTTCACCCGCAATTAGCGTAACGCCGTTAGGAATAACCAGGGTATGTATTTGATTGTTTCTAAAAGCGCCGAGTCTTATTGTTCTTAGGGAGGCAGGCAGGTTAAGCTCTGAAATTTGATTGTTTCTAAAAGCATCATCCCCAATCCATTCAAGCCTGTTGCCAAATGTTACTCTGCTTAAAGCTCCTCTGGTTGTGCCAATGCTTGCAAAAGCGCTTTCCCCTATCGCTGTTACCGAATTGGGTATATGCAGTTCAGAAAGCTGAAGCGCAAAATTTCCTGTTACAGTCCTGAGGTCCCGGCTAAGAGTACCCCCGGAAAACGCTCTTTCGCCTATGTATCCGACGCTGTTCCCCAGAGTAAGGCTGGTAATCGGGTTGTTAAAAAAAGCCCGATTACCAATGCTGGTAACGGAGTTGGGGATAACGACGCTGGTAAGCGAGTTATTAGAAAAGTCGCCAATACTGGTAATGGTATTGGGGATCACGACGCTGGTAAGCCCTTTCCCACTAAAATCCCCGATCGCCGTTACCCTAAGGCCGTGGATGGTCCCGGGGATGACGATCTCCGTAAGGCTGCCTCTATATCCGGTTATGCTTAAGGTATTGTCGGGATTCTGCAGTATAACAAAATCGTCTTGCGACTGCGCTGAAAGCTGATTAGTTAATGACAACGATAAAGTTAAAACAGTAAAGAGTATTAAAAGAGGCTTAAATTTTGCGGGGGGGGGGGGGTTAATATAGAAGAAACTTGTTTACTTTTCATCATACTTCACTCCAGTTTATGTAATTGATGTAACCCTCGTATGAGAGTTAGTTCCATTGGGAACAGATTAATTGTACTGTATGATTTAAAAAAACACAATAGCTCAACGCTCATGACTGTCACTCTTGACCAATTCAAAAAAAACTTTTTATGATGAAAATATGCTAATTGAGTTCAAACAATCGGCATTTACACGAAATATTAGCGAAGCAAATATCCGTCATGCCTTTCTGAACCCAAATTACGATGGTCCGATCGAAGAAAGCGGCTTGGATAACCGTTTCCTGAGACTTGGATTTGATATGAATGGAAATTTGCTGGAAATAATGTATAATGTATAATGAATATGAGGATCGGATTTGTATATTTCATGTTATGAAATGCAGGAGTATATTTTTTCACTTATTGGAACCTTAGCAGAAGGAGTAAAAATTGGAAAGGATGACTGAAGAAGAAGCATTCGCCCTTGACGAGTATTACACACAAAATCCCCCCAAAGTTGACCCGTCAAAAGCTCGAATCCGTATCCCTATGGTACGTGTAGATGGCGTTACTGCCGAGTATCTTGCAAAAGAAGCAAAGGCTTCAAATAAAAAGCCTGAAGAAATAATTGGTACTTTAGTAATGGAAAAGCTTGCAAAAGCTAACTAATTCCCCTTTATATTTCTCTGCGTTCTCTGCGCCCCTGCGCGAGGTCTTGATCAAGCCACCGTCCCGGTATATATATACCCTTTTTTGCTTTTGCCTTGTTCTTTTGAAAATATAAATTGTTTACCGGAGTGTTCAGTTGCAATATATAGATGGCATAAAGCAATACCGATATCTATTTTATTCAGCTTTTCGAGCATTCCTATTGCGGCCTTCTTTTGATAAACATCAATTTTTCCGTCGTCTGCTTCAAAGAACCAGTTTTGATTATTCATAGCTGAGGGAGCAACACGAGCCGCATCAAGCCGTTCGTCAGATCCATTTGAAATATCAGCCATTGCTTTGCGTTTAAATTCTGTGCTCTGGCGATGCGGTGTTCCTATCGCTTTCCCAAATGCAAGAGCAATTACATGAGGCAGTTCCATTTTTATTGAACTAGCAGGTTTACCCATACCAAGCCAGCATGAACCAAGATTAAGGCTGGATAAAAATAAGTCCATTTGTTGAAACATAAAACCCGTATTCTCAAGATATCCATTGCTTTTTTCACTTGAAATAATTAAATAGTGAGGTGCTTTGACAGAGAAAATGCCTTTTATGCTTGAAGTAATTTCACAGGCAATTTTAATATCCGGATATAACGGTTTAAGGTTTTGTGCAAATAGAGTTATTTGTTCCAATTGTTTAGGTTCCAATGGTGTCATATCATATTTGCGTGTTGATTTTCGTTTCCAAATAAAATTATACAATTCCATTTATCAATTCCTGGCTACAGCCCAATATACTCCGCATAAATAGATTTGCCAATGTTCCCGTCATCGGTACCCTGAATTATTGCCCTGCCGTCGGGGAATAATTGAAAAGCGGTTTTCCCGTCATTAAAACGTAACATATATTGGCTGTATTCCACGGTTCCGGCTTTCTCCAGCTTTGAAGCGAGGAGGGCAAAGTCCATGGTTTTGGAAGAGGGGGGGCTTATCTGTATGGCATTCCTGCCGCATAAAGCCGCCGTAGAGGTGCCTGACACCTTTTCCAGCAAAAAAAAATGCTTCTGTACGCATACCGGACAGTTAGTATCCTGTTTAACTTGTATATACTCCGCGCTGTTATGCCATAGATCAACTACAAAGAGGTCTGTGCGTAAATCGGGCGAGTCGCAGAGAAATTTTATCGCTTCGGCTGACTGGACACAGGCAATAAGACCGGTGATCATGTTGATTACTCCGGCGCTGGCACATGTTGGATATGAACCGGGAGCAGGCGGATCGGGGTATACACAGCGGAAGCAGGGAGTTTTTCCGGGGATTATATTCGTACTGGTACCGGCAGAACCAAGAGCCGAGCCTTGAATCCAGGGTATACTGTTTTTTATACAGTATTCATTAAGCAGGTAGCGTAATTCCAGATTGTCAGAACCATCAAGGATTAGATCAACACCGGAACAGAGCTGATCAATGCTGGCAGAATTAAGATCGGCTACGACAGGTTCAAGGGTGATTTCTGAGTTGACTTTTTCAAGATGTTCAGCCGCTGCAACTGCTTTGGGTATACTGCGCCGTACATCTTCTTCGTTAAAAAGAGTCTGCCTTTGCAAATTGCTTAGTTCTACATAATCACGATCCACCAGCCGTATATAACCGACTCCGGCGCGGCATAGATTGCCGGCTATAACCGTACCCAGTGCTCCGGTTCCAAGGACTGCAACCCGGGAGGACAGAAGTTTTTCCTGTCCGGCTTTGCCTATTTTATCAAAGATCATCTGACGTGAATAACGGGAATTATCCATCGTTTTATCCATTTTTTTTCATCCTTCTTTTGTTATGGCAGTTAATGCTTCTATGCAGCGATCAATATGATCTTCGGTGTTAAAACAACCTATGCTGATTCTAAGTGTTCCTCCGGTATTTATGGTACCCAGGGTACTGTGGGCATCCGGTGCACAGTGCAGACCGGAACGAACTGCAATGCCAAAGCTATTGTCCAGGATCATGGTTGCTTCTGTTACATCAAGTTTATTAAAACGCAGCGAAACAACTCCCTTACGGCAGGGGCCGGCAGGGGGGCCGTAGAGTTTTATACATGGTATATCCTCTATGCCTTTAAGTAAGCGATTTGCCAGAGCAGCTTCATAGTTTTCAATATTTTCTATTCCCTGATCTAAAAGAAAGCGCACTCCCTCTCCAAGAGCGGCAATTCCGGCAGTATTCATTGTTCCGCTTTCATAGCGATAGGGAAGCTCTGCTGGCTGGATTAGATCTTCGGAATTACTGCCGGTTCCTCCTTCACGCAGGGGTTCCGGAGCAAGGCCATCTGCAATATACAAAACACCGCATCCCTGAGGACCCAAAAGGCCCTTGTGCCCCGGGATTGCTAAAAAGTCTATGTTCATTGCCTGTACATCTATAAGCATGGTTCCTGCAGATTGAGCGGCATCGACCAGAAAGGGTATTCCAAATTCGTGGCAGACTGCGCCGATTTCGCTAATGGGACTTATGGTTCCGCTGACATTTGATACATGGTTCCAGGCAACAAGTTTTGTATTTTTTTTTATTGCTGCTTTAATATCATTGGGATCAGCGCCGTAGAGCGGAGAAATCGAAATCTTGCTGTACTCTATGCCCTTGCTTTTTAACATTTCTAAAGGCCTTGCCATTGAATTATGTTCCATTGAACTGGTAATGACATGATCCCCGGATCTTAGAAATCCTTTAAGAGCAAAGTTAAGAGAATCGGTGGTATTTAAAGTAAATATAATTCGATTTGGGTTTGATATCTTAAATAATTTTGATAGTAATAACCGGGTTTCTTCGATGCGGCGGTGGGCTGCAAGGGAAAGGGTATGACCGGATCTGCCAGGGTTTCCAGACTCTTCGCGAAATACTTGATCGGCGATACGGTACACAGCTTCCGGTTTGGGCCAGGAAGTAGCAGCATTATCCAGATAAATCATGCCTGTCCGCATTCTCCGCCGCTGCCGCTTAGTATATCCAGGCCGTGATCCAGTTCGCTTATAATAAACTCAAGGTTTTCCCGCACTGCCTTGGGGCTGCCGGGCAGGTTAACAATTAATGTTTTTCCCCGTATAGCCGCAGCAGCACGGCTTAACATAGCACGTTTGGTAATACTTAAACTTTGTATTAACATTGCTTCGGGTATGCCCGGAACCAGACGTTCGGCTACAGTCATGGTTGCCTCCGGGGTTCGGTCTCTGGGCGAAAATCCGGTGCCGCCGGTGGTAAGGATCAGGTCTGCAATTTCTTTATCACAAATTCGAATCATCTCTTTTTCCAGCAAGGTCTGTTCATCAGGAAGTATCTTGGTATGTACCACATTATAGCCATTGGTTTCCAGGATCTCCCGAATAAGCTTTCCGCTTTCATCTTCCCTTTTGCCTTTGGAACCCTTATCGCTTACAGTGATAATTACAGCACGATATGACTTACTCGGCATTTATGTGATCCCCTGTTTTGATTATACCGCCCTCCAGCACTTTTGCAAAAACTCCTTCACGGGGCATTATGCAGTCTCCCATACGATGGTAAATTGCACAGCGATTATGGCATTCCTTTCCAATTTGTGTCATTTCCATAAGGGTTTCTCCGCAGCGCAGCTTGGTTCCAACGGGGAGGCTTGCAAAATCAATTCCATCAACAACAATGTTTTCTCCAAAATCACCATAATTAACTTCTGCGCCTTTTGCACGAAATGCTTCGATCTTTTGTAAGGAAAGCAGGCTGACCTGCCTATGCCAATCGCCAGCATGAGCATCGCCTTGTATGCCATGCTGCACCACAAGCTCAGCCTGGCCTATATCCTTTTTTGCTGTACCTTTTTCTGCACTACTACATATTGCCTTGATAATTCCCATGTTAGCCTCCAATACGAAACATTTCTTGTTTTCGAAACTGATCCAATACATTTACTCCGCCAAAACTGTGTCGAGAAGGTTTATTGATTATAAATTCTTCGATGGCTGCAGCAATTTTTTCTTCGGAAATCCCGGAACGGACTAGGCTGCCAAGGTCAAGGTTTTGTTCATCACCAAGGCAGAGTTTTACATTACCCGATGAACTAAGCCTTAGCCGGTTACAATTATGACAAAAGTTATGGCTTATTGCGTTTATAAAACCTATATGCCCCTTAAAGCCTTCCAATTGGTAATATACTGCCGGGCCCTTTCCAAACTTTAAAGGTGATAGTTTAAGCTTGCCATAGGTTTTTTCTATCAAGGAAAAAACTTGATCTGCCGGAATTGGCTCCAGATCTGCTGCTGCACCCAAAGGCATAAGTTCAATGAAACGCACGGTAATATTCCTGTTTTTTGCCATCCCAGCAATATGTACAATATCATGTTTATTAAATTCGGCAAGGGGTACACAGTTAATTTTTATTTCTAGTTCAAGCTCCAAAGCCTTGTTTATGGCAGAAAGAACTTTACTCAATCCACCATCTAAGCCAGTTAAACGGCGGTATGTTTCTTCATTAAGTGTGTCAAGGCTTATATTAATTGCCTTAAGTCCTGCATCTGAAAGAGACTGTAGATATTCTCCCAGCAGTATACCATTACTGGTCATACTTACCCTGTTTATTCCAATAATGTTATTTAGCTCCCTGATAAAATCAACTGCACCCCTGCGTACCAGGGGTTCTCCGCCGCTTATTTTAATATCGCTGATTCCCAGGCCGGCAAAAATACGGCAAATGACAAATATTTCTTCAAATCGTAAAACCTTGTCATGAGGTATCCAGGCGACTCCTTCGGGAGGCATGCAATACAGACAGCGCAAATTACAGCGTTCGGTAATTGAAATACGCAGATAATCTATAGTTCTGCCAAATGAATCAACCATTATGTATCTCTTTTAAAGTGACCGCTTTTACCACCGGATTTTTCCCACAGCAGAATATTTCCAATTACCATATTTCGGTCGATTGCTTTGCACATATCGTAAATGGTAAGCAGCGCCACCGAAACTCCGGTTAATGCTTCCATCTCTGCACCGGTTTTACCGGAAAGCTTAACGGTGCACATTGCTTCTATACAGAGGTTTTTTGTGTCAATAGTAAAATCAATTTTGCAACTGTCAAAGCTTAGGGGATGGCATAGGGGGATAAGCTCTGCAGTTCGTTTTGCTGCACTAATTCCTGCGATCCGGGCCACTCCCAATACATCGCCCTTCTTTGCTGTCCCGCTCTGTATGGCAGACAGGGTTTCTGCACTTATGGAAATGGTTCCTTTGGCAATGGCACAGCGGACACTTATTTCTTTCGACGAGACATCTACCATTACGGCATTGCCGCTTTTGTCAAAGTGAGTAAAATCCTTATTGCTCATGATCCCTCTTGTCTTACACAGCGTCTAATCCACGCCGACCATTACCGAAGTAGCTTTGATAATTGCGTAGGCGTCTTTCCCAACTTCCAGTCCCAATTCCTTGATGGAACTTATGGAGATAGTGGCTGTAATGATATTCCCGCCGCCGATGTCAATGGTAACTATGCCGTTAACAGCGCCTTCCTGAATACTTTTGATCTTGCCTTTCAACTGGTTCTTTGCGCTAAGTTTCATGGATGATTCCTCCGTATATTAGATATTTATTTGCAAACCTGTATGATTATATCACCTGTTTTGATAGGACCGCTACGGATCACCTTGGCGAAAAATTTCCGACCGGCTAAAACACAGTCCTGCCCGCGGCTAAACCGGGGACATTCGGCAAAACAATGTTTTCCTGTATCGCTTATTTCCAGAAGGGCATAACCCGCTGCCAGCCTAATTCCCGGAGCAAGGACGGCAGTTCCATCAAGCAATACATTTTCTTTGAATTTATTGAAACACAATCCTGGTTCATTCTGGTCCTCCATCCACTGCCGGTCCTCCAGGAATAGAAGGCTCAACTGCCGCTCCCCTCCCTTTGCATAGAAATCTCCTTCCATTCCCAGATTTATGACAAGCTGTGCACTCTCCAGTGTTTCACCAGGAAAACCTTTGGCTGTATAACGAGTCAAACGAATTATTGTTCCAATCGTACCCTGTAATACCATACTACTAATATACTATTTTAACACATTATTTCTTCAATTTCTCCGCAATGTTCTGTATTATATCCGCCCAGTTCTTCAAGGCGCTTGCGGAAGGCCGGGCTTTTTAAGGTTTCAAGAAACAGGATTAGCTGAGGAAGTTCCAGAAAGCGCGGATACAGGGCAAAATCGTATTGTTCATTTCCCAGGGGAATAAAATCCAAATCCAGCGCCGTTGCTGCAGAACTAATGCCCATTCCGGCATCGGCATCGCCGTTTTGTACTGCTGCAGCTACTGCCATGTGGGTAACTGCTTCCAGTTCATAACCTGGTATTTGTTCCGGGATTATACCGGCTTCTTTAAGCTTAAAATCCATAAAAAGCCTGGTTCCCGAACCCCGCTGGCGGTTAATATAACGGCAGTTAATAAGCTCTTTTAATGAATTTATTCCAAGTGGATTTCCTTTTTTGACAATAAGTCCCTGTATCCTGCCCACTCCCTTAATCAAACACATATTTGTGCCGGGAAAGATTCTTTTTATATAGGGGATATTGTAATTTCCGGATTCTTCGTCCAAAAGGTGTATGGGGGCTATATGACATTCACCGCGTTTTAAGGCCATAAGGCCTGCCATACTGCCCACATGGGTTCCGCTAAGGGAAAAGCCCCCTGAGCTCATCATGTCGTTTAGTATATCCACGATAAGATCATGGCTGCCTATGGAAACCAGTGTTTCTTCCAGTTCGGAAAGGGGCCGGAAAAGTTCTACCGCTGCGCTTTCTCCGGCTTCATAGCCTTCGCTGTTTTGCGGTATAACACAAAAACCATCGGCTCTTACCATCGACATTGCCGCTCCCGCTCCCCGTGCCAAAGGAGAAGCAATGAATTTGCCGTCAACAGTTCCAACTTTAACCCGGACATATTCCCGGTGCTTTAATGAAGATACCATACGTTTGGCAATTACTGCATTTACTACAGGAAGGACAGGGCTTTTTCTGCCTCCAAGTTTTGCCAGAACCGGAGCGGCAAAATTACGGTAAGCCAGATAGGCTGAAACCGGATAGCCGGGCAGGCCGATTACCGGCTTGCCTTTTACTATGGCAAGAATTACCGGCTTGCCGGGTTTCATGGCTACGCCGTGGACAATCACTTCTCCCATTTTTTGTAATACATGTGCAGTATAATCTTCAGTTCCTGCGCTGGAACCGGCGCTTACAAGCGCCATATCATAGTGATCCAGCGAATCATCCAGGGCTTTTTCCAGCAGTTTTGGATCGTCGGGAATGGCTGCAAAACGTTTTCCTTCGCCGCCTGATTCCTGTACCAAAGCTTCGAACATTCTTGTATTTGATTCAATAATATCCCCTTCTTTGGGAATAGCTTCCGGTTCAATAAGCTCAGTTCCTGTGGGAAAAATGGCAACCTTTGGCTTTTGCAATACCTCTATTTCAGTAATTCCCGCAGACAATAAAACTCCAATATCTATGGGACGGATTAAATGTCTGCCGGGAAGTATCATTTCTCCGCTTACAATATCCTCTCCAATGGGCCGTATATGCTGCCAGCTGACTGCTGCCTGGCGAATTAGTACGGTATTATCATCCACTTCCTGGATATCTTCTATCATGATTACCGCATCAAAAGGAGAACGGACAGGATCGCCTGTATCCACAACTACAAAGTCCTTCCCGCGTTCAAGACTGATAGGGTTTGTTTCATATGCACCGTTTGAGGCTGCGGCAATGACCGCAATTCCATCCATGGCTGCTGCGTTATACAAGGGCGAACAGTAACGGGCAAAAATTGCTCTGGCTGTTACCCTATCAAGGGCATCGTCGGATCTGATTGTTTCATAACAGTATGTATGTCTGCCTTCGAGCGCAGCAAGGTATTTAGACAGCGCTTCTTCTACTGGCATATTGTTTAAAAAAATAGTTCGTTTTGCCACCGCTTCTCCTCATTCCTCATTCCTAATTCTTAATTTTTATACATCATCCCATAAAAAAACCTGTACGTCTTCTCCTTCCCTAAGCCCCTCTTTGTTCATATCTATTATTATGTATCCCTCAGCTTTGGTCAGGGTGCTAATCATCCCAGCCTTGCCAAAGACCGGCTGGGCAAGGTATCCGGCATTATGGGGCTGCAAGCTTACCGGCTGATACATGGTTCGTCCCGGAGATCCGGCAAGGTTCACGGAAAGTTTTGCCGGAATAAACATCGGTTCTTTTTGTCCTGTTAGCTGTCTAAACAACCAGGATAATAAAACTCTAAATACAATAAGCGCCGATACAGGATGTCCGGGAAGCCCTGCAAGGATTGTATCAGTTACTTTGTCATAAGCTAAAACTGCCGGTTTGCCGGGCTTAATGGCCAGTCCATGGGTAAAGACTCCGGGCTTCGAAATACGGGAAAATACCTGTTCTGTCATATCCTTTGTTCCCTGTGAGCTTCCTCCCGAAAGGATCACCACATCGCTTTTTGACATTGCATTCTGTATCGCCTGTTCCAGCGCATCTTCCTTATCCGGCAGGGTCTGTGATGCAAGAAGCTGATATCCGCTTCTTTTGGCAAGGGATCCCAAACTTATAGAGTTAATGTCCCGTATTTCTCCAGGGCGTGGTATGGCAGAGGGAGCAACCAATTCATCGCCGGAAGAAAAAATAGTTATACGCAGGGGAATATACACCGGTACTTGTGTAATACCGGCAGCAGCCATTATGCCGCTTTCCTGAGAACCTAATGTAGTTCCCCGCCTCAGTAAAATTGTTCCCTTTTGTACATCTTCTCCTATGCGGACAACATGGCTGCCTACTGCGGCACTTTCATAAATGGCAATTTCCCTGTCAAGAGCTTCGGTATATTCGACCATGACCATTGCATCGGCCCCGTCGGGGATCATGCCGCCTGTGGGAACATAGGCACATTCACCGCGCTGAAGGCTAAAGTCCACAGCCTTTCCCATTTCTGCCGTTCCAGCACATTTTAAAAATACCGGTAATGATTCCCCAGCTCCTGTGGTATCGGCAGAGATTACTGCATAGCCGTCTACGGTAGAACGGCGGAAACCGGGAATGTCTTCGGGAGAGTATAAATCTTCGGCCAGAATACGGCCGGAGATCTGTGTCAGGTCTAAAGATTCAAGCGGAAGCTTCCAATGGCCGGCACAGTCGAGAAGTTTTTGCCTGGCTTCTTCTATGGTATCTACGCGTAATAATTTCATATATTTTCTGCTTCTGCTGCCAATTGTACATCCAGAACCTCATGCCGTAAATAACGCCTGATCTGGGGATTGGAGGACTGTAACACTTCATCAGTGGGACCTTCGGCTTCCAATTGTCCCTTTGTCATAAAAAAAATATAATTACAAAGCCGCTTTATATGGGCAAGCTGATGGCTGATTATTATCCAGATAACAGGATCGTTCTTTTGACGTTCCAAAACCATCTCTTCGAACATATCAAGACTATCCAAATCCAGATCGGTCATGGCTTCGTCCAGGATTATCAATCTGGGATTAAAAATCATGGCCCGCAAGAGAGCCAATTTTTGTTTTTCTCCTCCGGAAAGAGCCCGTGCCCGTTGGTTTTTTCGTTCCAAAAAGCCGATTTTTTCCAGGTATTCATCGCATAAGTATCCGTAGTCTTTTCTGCCTCTAAGCTGTAAAGGATAAGCAAGGTTATTGTAAACAGTGCTGTCCATAATATACGGTTTTTGAGTAATCATGGTAATATCAACGCTGTCAAGCTTAATGGCTATCTCTCCGCTGTCGGGAGTCAGAATGCCGCATAACAGCTTTGCAGTTGTTGATTTTCCGCAGCCGTTTGGCCCTATAAGCCCATAAATACCCGGAGCATTAATCTGTAAATTATCTATTGAAAGCGAAAATGCTCCTTGATTTTTTTTTAAATTCCGGGCGTACAGCATTAAAAGTTTTCCTCTATTCCCTTTTCTGTATGAAGAAAATCTGACAATGACTGAATCAGGAAAGCAAGTAAAAGCAAAACCACCCCCAAAGTGATTGCCTGGGTATAGTTACCCATATTCCGCATCATCGAAATGGCAGTTGTCATGGTCCGGGTTCTGTTTTGAATATTGCCGCCTACAATCATCGCTGCTCCTACCTCGCTTATCGCCCTGCTGAATGCAGCAATCACAGCAAAGTACATTTCGTTGCTCATCTCCTTCACCATTAACAGTCTGGTCTGGAAACCATTGGCCCCCATTGTTTTTGCAAAGGCCCTAATCTGTGCGGATGAACGGCTTGCATACGAATAGATCATGCAGGTAACAATGGGGGTAATTATCATTACCTGAGCAACAATCATCCCCGGTATGGTAAATATTAAGCCCAGAAAACCCAAAGGTCCCCGGCGCATAAGCAGGAGGTATACAACAAGACCCACCACTACAGGAGGTGTTCCCATTAGGGTACGAAACAAGCGCAATACAAGCCTCTTGCCCGGAAATTGAATTTTTTCCAAAAGCAGTCCCAGCATAATACCAAATAATGATCCAATGGCAGTAGAAGTAAAACACATCCTTAGTGTTGTACTAATTATGCCTAGGGTCTCGGGAGTAAATATTGCAGAAAGATTCATCGCTTTAGTATTTTATTGTTTTACTGTGCATTCGGTGTAAACAGGGGTTCTCCGAATTCCGCCGTTCCATAACTGCCAATTAGGTCTTGTGTAGAGGGGCGGAGTATCCAGTTTACAAAATCCTGCGCTCCGGCGGCATTAATCATATCGCTTTTATCGGGGTTTACGGCAATTACTCCGTAATAATTTAACAGAGCGGTATCCAGTTCGCATACAACAACCAGATCCAGACCCCTTTGATTAAGCTGGCTTAGCCAGGTTGCACGGTCGGTAAGTGTAAAGGCCTGCATTTCGCTGGTCATTTGTAAGGTAGCACCCATGCCCTGTCCCACAGAACTATAGTTGGAAAGTTCTTCGGCTTCTATACCAATGCCTCTCCACAGATTTAATTCCATGGTATGAGTACCCGAATTGTCTCCCCTGGATACAAAGGGAAGCCCCTGATTTGCTATAGCGCTGAATGTGGTATTAACATTATTGTTATGGGGTATGGGGCCTGCCGGTCCGACAATGATAAAGTCATTGTACATAACATCAAAACGCCGAAGACCATGACCGTCTGCGACAAACTGCAGTTCCTGTTCCCTGGCATGGACCAAAAGCACATCCGCCTGGCCGTCCCGCCCCATCTGTAATGCAGCTCCGGTTCCTACGGAGACAACATCCACAGTCCAGCCCATTTCTGCGGTAAAGACCGGCAGAATGAAGCCCAGGAGTCCTGAATCATAGGTACTGGTTGTTGTTGAAAGAATGATATTTCCCTTAATGGGAACCGACGTTTCTGTTCTGCCCCTGGCAAAAAGCTGGCAGGGTAACAGCAGAAGCGCTGCGGCACAAACCGCGTAAAGAATGCGAGTTCTTTTCATACTTCGCTCCTTTTCAAGAATGGAAGGCATACCAGTTTCCCGGCATACCCTGTCGTTTCGCCTTGCATAACAGGAGAACCCTGCCTTAGCCCGGCGAAATCGGAGTTGGGTACTTATATCATATTTGGGGGGAGGAATGGAAGCCCTCGAAATTATTCCGGATAAACGGGATAACAGCTTAAAATTTTTATTGTATAATAATTCATCATGAAAAAAGGCCGCCGGCTGCTTTATGGCTCCGCTTTTGGGGTTATAGCTCTCATTTTTGCCCTCTCCCTGCCTGAAACTCTTTTCGAAAATTGCTATTCGCCGGTTCTTTACGATCGTGATGGAAGACTTTTGGGAGCCAGGGTTGCTTCAGATGGACAGTGGCGCTTTCCCCAGGCGGAAAGCTTGAATGAAAGGTTTGTCATTGCTCTTATCGAAGCGGAAGACCGCCGATTCAGGTGGCATCCCGGTGTTGATCCGGTGGCGATTACCAGGGCCCTGGCTCAAAATCTAAGGGAGGGGAGGGTGGTTTCCGGCGCTTCCACCATCACCATGCAAACCATACGCCTGTCCCGCTCCAAGCGCAGGCGGACTGTTCTGGAAAAGGCCGTGGAAGCCATCTTGGCCCTGCGCCTGGAAATTGGCAGATCCAAAGACAGTATACTTGCCCTTTATGCAGCCAATGCCCCCTTTGGGGCCAATGTGGTTGGCCTTGAAGCTGCAGCCTGGCGCTGGTTTGGCAGAAGCTCAAGTGAGCTCTCCTGGGCTGAAGCGGCAACCCTGGCGGTGCTTCCCAACAGCCCCGGCCTTATCCACCCTGGCCGTAATCGTGAAGCCCTCAGAATCAAAAGGGATGAGCTGCTCGAAAGGCTTCAGATGCGAGGCTTCTTTGATGAAGAAACCCTGTTTTTATCTCTTGCAGAGCCTTTACCCAATGAGCCTCTTCCCCTTCCCCGTCTTGCCCCGCATCTTCTGGACAGACTTGTATTGGAAGCAGCAGACCCTGGGGCTTTTTTTACTACCCTTGACCGTGACATACAGGAAAGGGCCATGAGTATCCTGAACCGGGCTTCGGAGCGTTTTGCGGTTAACGGTATCATGAACGGCGCCGCAATTATCATCAACACCCAAACAGGTGAAGTTGCCGCTTATGTGGGTAATACAAATACGCATCACGCAGGAGCAGTTGACATAATTACATCAAACCGGAGTTCGGGCAGTCTTCTGAAGCCTTTTCTGTATGCTGCCATGCTGGATTCAGGGGATATACTCCCGTCTTCTCTTGTGTCAGATATTCCCACAAGAATAGGAAGTTTCAGGGCCGAGAATATTACACGTACTTATCTGGGAGTGGTCCCAGCGGATGAGGCACTTGCCCGTTCACTTAATGTCACTGCCGCACGTTCTCTCAGAACCTACGGTGTTGACCGCTTTGCCCGGTATCTCCGCTCTCTGGGGCTTAGTACCCTCTTCCGCTCCGGAAACGAGTATGGTCTCCCGCTTGTGTTGGGCGGGGCGGAAGTTACCCTCTGGGAGATAAGTGGTTTGTACGCAGGCCTGGGCCGGGCCGTCAGCCGCAATGAAGGCGAACCGGTCTTCTTCCCCCCCACAGTCAATTCACAATTCACAATTCACAATTCACAATTCACAGTTCACAATTCACAATTTTCTGTTCTCAATTCCCCCCTTATTTCCCCCGGTGCGGCTTGGCTTACCCTTAACGCCCTTGTCTGGGGTGTGCGCCCGGGAGATGAAGCCATCTGGCAGGAGTATGCCAGCTCAAGGCGTATAGCCTGGAAAACCGGTACCAGCTTTGGCTTACGTGATGCCTGGGCCATAGGGGTAAACCCTGAGTGGACAATAGGCGTATGGATAGGAAATGCCTCAGGAGTGGGAAGGCCCGAACTCAGAAGCTCGCTTACTGCAGCGCCGGTGCTCTTTGAACTCTTTTCGGCCCTGGACTCAAGGCCGTCCTGGTTCTTTCAGCCTGCAGCGGAACTCCGTAATGCAGAGGTCTGCGCTGCTTCCGGCTTTC
>Ga0099364_10007729_pt1 | contig 15291 bp, 13 predicted proteins | sample TergutTh196P3_FD_73070 | JGI IMG/M metagenome (GOLD analysis project Ga0099364, IMG submission 73070) | Microcerotermes parvus P3 segment gut microbial communities from Pointe-Noire, Republic of the Congo - Th196 P3 | ecosystem: Host-associated > Arthropoda: Insects > Digestive system > Gut ... | reverse complement strand
CTCATCCATGCGCTCCAGAGAGCGAACGCCTTCATGTATGAATACATCGGCCAGTTTTGTTCCGCCATTTGCGCCTGATGAACTGTCAAGTCCAGCCAGTGTGCGCCCGGTTATTTCGCTGGCATCTGCAACATGTATCAGGTGTGGTTCACTTGAAGCTGCGGTGGTCCTGATGGTTACAAACGGTTTTTCGCTGATGTGGAATTTTTTATATTTTCTGAGTGTTCTGCCCAGGATTGAACTGACGCTGTCGGCAATACGTTCTGTGCCTTCTTTCGTTGTGACGCTGACATCGCGCTGGTGGCTGAAGTAGGGGCTGATAATCCATGGGTCGATTTCGATTAGCCGGGCAAAGCGTCTGGCCACATCCTGGTATGCAGAAAAATGATTGTTCATTTTCCGGGTGGCACTGCCCGAGTGCAGGGGGGGCAAAAGGCTTTGTTCGTGGAGGTTCTGCAGTATTTCGGGGTTTCCTTCGCTTAAGTCGTTATTGAGCAGAATAGCGCACGGATTGTAGTCAGCCAGGCCAACCCGCCGGTTGTTGTGGGTTCGCATCAAAGGTGCTGTAGGTAAAACAGTACCATCGGGCAGGGTGATTTCCGTGACTGTATCGTTTGCACCTGCGATGTGGCCAAGCAGTACATTCAGGCCAGCCATGCGCAGAAGTTTGATCAGGCGTGCAAGATTTTCGAGATAGCTGTCTTTTTGCGGGCGGTTTTCCGGGATGAGCAGGAGATTTTTTGCATCCGGGCAGTATCGGTCAATTGCTGCCATTGCAGCCTGGACAGCAAGGGGCAGCATTTCCGCTGGCAGATTGTTAAAACCGTCAGGAAACGGGCTGCTATTGACAGGAGCGAGTTTAAATCCGCTATTGTGCAGGTCGACTGAAAAGTAAAACGGGGGCGTGTAATCCTGCCATTCGAGGCGAAACCATCTCTCGATAGTGGGAGTGGCTTCGATAATTTTTTGCTCAAGCTCAAGTAGCGGGCCTTCAAAGGCGGTTATCAAACGTGAATCCATATCGGCTGGTTTCGCGATGCACAGGCATCGCATTCCTTTCTCAAAAAATGGTGTTTGAGTTTAATCCAGATTTTACATTGTGCAAGTTCCAGCGTGGCTACAACAGGTTATTGTTGTTATTGTAGCAGGAATGGCGCAAGAGTATTTCAACGGAGACGCCAATCACCCGGAATTGCTCTGGAATGGTCGCACGCAAGGCTCTCCTATTACATTGATCTTACAGATGAAAAGCCTGAGAAAGGCTGATGGAAAACCTGAGGTTATGCAAAAACAGGTTGCCAGTCAGTTTGTTCAGCGAATGACTGGACGGTAGAAGAATTTTGCAGGAAGCTTGCTACGCTTGACCTGTTTTTTAAGAAGCAAAATAGCGTCAGCTTCGTCAGTTGCTGGTGATGGTGTGCCTTTTGTTTTTCCTTTATTCACTCCCAATCTGAATCCTCCCGTTTCATCAAATCCACAAGCAGATCTTCACGGTTTTATTTTCGCATGTTTGGCAAATAGCAGTTTTGACCTGCATCAAATGTTACCTAATCAAGAATATCAGGAACAGCATCTTTTCATAAGCCTGAAAAAGAAGGCATATGCCGTTTTCCAGTTCTATTCAGACAAAGAAAAAGCACCTGGGGTTTCTCGTTCGTCCTTCACTCGTGTCACGAATATATATCGGGTTTTGTTTCTATTCCAGGAAATCTGAAATTTTTTTGTTCAAAAAAATCTGGATGGCTGACAGTGCTGGTCGCAGGAAGTGGCGAACGAAAAGCTTCAGACTGTCGGGTGCTTCTCATGTCTTTGGAGTGTGCGGATTTTTTAACGTACACCGTGAGTCATCGCGAGAACTCGACAGCTTATGTGCAGAGCACGGGCTGTTTTCGGGTTAAAGACGGTGGAAATGTTACCACTTAGGTACCTGAAACAGTCAGGGTGAATTTTTTTTTGACTCTTTTTTGTGGATTTTATAATGCACTGTTTTTAAACGGGTTAATTTTTGCATCTTGTATAGGCATTTTACCAAAAGGCGCATAAAATCAAGTTTCATTCCTGCTCTGTGCGGAGTTACCCACAGAGTTATCCACAGAATTTGTGGATAGTAAAAAAAGCGGTGTAGAATCAACGATTTCAAAAATCCCGGCAATTTCTGATTTAACAAGTGCTGAAATTGAAGAGCAAGCTGACTGCCAGGCCGGATTCTGGAGTGCTTGACTTTTGTTATTTTTTGGGTTTGATTCTGGCCGGATCAAACCGTTCTGACCAAAGCGCATTAAACAAAATCAGACACCCCAGACAATCGGAACCTCTCTTTTTTCGGCCGCCCTGAGCATTTGCATGAAAGGAAATGCACGTGAAGAGAAAGGGATGGGGGCTTCTTTTTTATCCCGTCCTGATTTGCCGAAAGCGTCATCGTCATCATTTGTACTCCAGCGCTTTTCTTCTTCTCTTGCTTCTTTTTCGCGCTCGGCTTTTTCACGCTCCTCTTTTTCCTGCGCTTCTTTTATTTTCTGGCGTGCGACTTCTTCTTCCAGTTTCCTGATGGCTCCCGGGATTTCTTCGGCTGTAATAATGCCTTGCTGCACATCTTTGCCGAACAGATCAAGGATTTGTGTTGCATTCTCTTCAAACATGAGAAGGTCGCCAGAAGCTTTTGACTTGAAGGTTACCAGCATGTTTTATCTCCAGTTGTTACTGCGCAAAATCAGCCTGCCCACAGTATTTTTCGACCTGATCTGTCTGAAGCAGGGTTGCGCAACAAAAAACGTACTGCCGGATATCAGATTCAGGCACTTTTGTCTTCAGCGGCTGAAACCTGCTTTTCAAGTTCGCCCACGCGCGTTTGCAACATCGCAATTTCATCCCGCAGCTGTGCAATGGTCTGGGTTTGCCATTCAAACTCCTCACGCGTGATAACATCCAGTTTCGAGAGTGTTTGCGTCATGAGTGCTCTTACTTTTTTCTCGACGTCTTTTGCAGGTGTTGCTTCAATAATTTGAGCAACTCGGGTTTGCAGGTCATCCAGGATTTTTTTGGTTTCAAAGTTTTTCATAGTATCTCCGCAGGGAACCCTTTCCCATCAGAACTGAAGGAAAGGGGTAAAAAAATATCTGTATCCATCGTCAAAGTAAATCATGGTTTTTCGATATTCTAAACTCTCGGGTGCAATTTAGTGTCAAATATTTTTGTTGCCAGTATTTTGCCGGACAGACTTTTTTTGACTGAGTCCGGGCATATGGCTGGCGAAGCAGGAGTTTCGCGAAAGCCCTTCGCCTTTAGTTTGCAGGGATGATGATGAAAAAAGTACTGCCCGAATGGATGCAGATTGGCGTCAAGGCAAGCCTTTGACGTGGTATGCTTTTGTTTTTCGCCCAAAACATCAATCCTGTAACGTGAAAGGACTTTAAAAATGACAGCATCAAAGGAAATATTCGCCCAGGCTATCAAAATAATTGATCCAGACGCTGATCCTGCAAGACACGCCCTTGCAAATGGTCTGCTTGCGCTTTCTTTAGAGATTGAAGCTATGCGTCAGGCCCAAAAGGCAAACACGGACAATCTTGCAGGTATTGCAGCTGCGGTCAGTCTCATCCAGTCAAAGGTGGGCTAAAGAAAGTGTTTCTTTGCAGCCAGACCTGCATCTTTGCCGGCAAGGGGTGTTTTACCGCCAGATTTTCCTGCCTGGCTGGATTCAGACCAGGCAGGAAAATCTTTCCGGATGCGTATGCGCCCTTGCAGAGAAGCAATTTTGACAAGTTGTGTTAAGATTGATTTTCATTTTTCCCGGCAATCTAACAATTTCGCTCTTATGAATGTAAAGACAGTTGAAGCTCCCGCAAAAACAAATCTTCTGGCAAAGCTGGGTTTTTTCCTCGCTGTGCTCAGTATCTTTATTCTGGCGGGTTGTGCACGACCAAATAATCAGAACGTCAAAGACCTGTTGTCCAGTGTATACCAGTGCAAATGGCTTGAGGTGGAGTCCTATAGAAGGCTTGAAGCAATACCGGGCATGTGGAGTTACGTTATCCGGTACAGGTTTCACCTGGATTTAATCCACGGGGATGAAGGTGCAAAGCAGTTCATTCGAGGTATTTACAACACCTCACCTGGGGTGACTGACTGGCAGAAACTTTTTGAAAACCCGAAAGCACACGCATTTCTGCGCGATGACTGTGATCCTGCCGGTCAGAGAATCCTGCAGCAGATTGTCATTCACACATACATCCAGTTACATGATAAAACCATTGATGTGGTCGAAATCCCGCGATCCGTTGTGATTGTCGGATGGGCAGAAATGACGCTTGGCAGAACCGGATGGATGATGGACATGAGACGCGACAAGGTCGATCCTGCATTTATCCTGACTGATCCGATCCCCAAGAGTGAACTGATAGGTCGAAAACCTGCTGCACCGCGCCGGGCTGCGCGTACTGCCAGCTAGAAGCATTAGACTGATAAATGCGCCTGCTTTCCAGGAGACGCACCACAACCGGAAGCGGCCGCCATCGTGTGCAAAAAGCGGCTGCCGGGGAAGTGAGCAGTTTTTTGCTGAAATTCGCAAGGTAAAACATGCATATGCTTTTGCACCCACAACTGGCTGACTGTCGGCGCATTTTTTTAAGCAACTGGGAAATGCCCGTCTCAATAGGGGTTTATGACCATGAAAAAAAAGAGCCACAGCGCCTGGTCGTAAATGTAGATGTGTTTGTCCCATTGCATGCTTCAAACTCTGAAAATGATGAACTGCATGAAGTTTTTGATTATGAGTTCATTATAGAGAGCCTTGACAAAGTGGCTGCCCAGGGTCACATTCACCTGCAGGAAACTTTTTGCGATCAGGTTGCAGATATTTTACTTCTGCACCCTGCCGTACGGGCGGTTCGCGTCTCTACAGAAAAGCCTGACGCTTATGACAATGCGCAGAGCATAGGAGTAGAAGTTTTTCATATCAGGTCAGCTTAGGACGCAGTCGACCGATTATCCGCATTGTCGCTTCCCTGTCCTTCAGGCTGTAAAATGAAATAATACTGGCGCCCACACCACGCCCCTTTAAGACCTGCCGAAAAGAGTGGCTGTTTTTGAAAGCTGGCTTGACTGGGTGAAGCTCATAAATCATTGATTTAATGTTGTGAAGTTGATCCTGAATTCATGGAGCGGGATATGCAGGTTCGTCAATATTGATTGAAAGTGAAATCCATGTGCCGGATACTATATAAATAATCGCCCTAAGGGCTTGAAAAGAATGCCTTCTTTTTTTAATAAAATCTGTATGCGTTCAGACTTGTCTGCGCGCATTGCTTCTTTGTCTCGACCGCTTGTTGTTACGAACGGCGTCTTTGACATTTTGCATCTGGGCCATGTCACTTATCTCGCCCGTGCAAAAGTACTTGGGGCTTCTCTGATTGTTGCCGTCAATACCGATGCCTCGGTTCGCCGGCTGGGCAAAGGAGAGGACAGGCCCATCAATTCCTGTGAGGACCGTATGGCTGTTCTGGCAGCACTGGAGTCGGTTGATCTGGTCGTTTCTTTTGATGAGGATACAGCACTTGAAGTTGTCAGGGAAATTGTGCCGGAACTGTATGTAAAGGGTGGTGACTATGATGTGAGTGCCATCCCTGAAGGTGCTGCAGTTATTGCCAGTGGAGGACGTGTCATGGCTATTCCCTTTGAATACGAACGATCAACAACAGATACGATTTCAAAAATCAGGCAGCCACAGTAATGTTCGTCTGAATTCACAGAAAACCAAAAATATCATCGTCATCTTCTTTGCTGCTTTCGGGAACGAAATATTCGTGGCCTGCGGCACCTTCTTTCGCAGAGAGCGATTTGAAGTCAAAAAAGTTCCCGTCCAGCAGATGCGAGGGGACAATTCTTGAAAGTGCAGCAAAAACACTGCCCCCCCGCCCTGGAAATTCTTTTTCCCACTGCTGCATAAAGGATTTGACTTTTGCTCTTTGCATGTTTTCCAAAGGCCCGCAAAAGGTACAGGGTATCAGTGGAAACTGTCGCATTTCTGCATATCGCACGAGGTCGCTCTCCCGCACATAGGCAAGCGGCCGGATGACGATGTGACGCCCGTCATCGGTTTTCAGCTTTGCCGGCATCGTTTTGAGCTTGGCCGCAAAAAGCAGATTTAAAAAAAAGGTCTCGATGATATCGTCGCGGTGATGCCCCAGCGCGATCTTTGTTGCGCCAATCTCGCTGGCAACGCGATACAGAATCCCCCGGCGCAGGCGTGCGCAGAGCGAGCAGCCGCCTTTTCCTTCAGGTATGATCCGTTTGACAATGCTGTATACATCCTCGCTCACAATCCGGAAATCAATCCCGGTTTCTTCCAGGTAGCGAGGGATCACATCGGCTGGAAATCCGGGTTGCATCTTGTTCAAGTGTACTGCAACAATATCAAAGTGAATCGGAGCCCTCTTTTGCATGACTGAAAGAATATCGAGAAGACTGTAGCTGTCTTTCCCGCCGGACAGGCAGACCATGACCCTGTCGCCGTTCTCAATCATGTTGAAGTCTCTGATGGCGTGACTGGCCTGCCTGAAAAGACGCCGTTTCAGCTTGTTGTTTTCAAATCCGGTTTTTCTGAATTGCCGTAATGTTGGTGCATTTTTCATCAAGTTCCCGCAAGGAGACCCCGTTTTTCAGGGAGAGGTAGTTGACTGGACGACCACAGTTATCTGTCAAAGGGGGATATCGCCGGGCCAGCCAATCTGTACGGGCTTGCCGGCAACACCTGCGCAGAAGCAATATTATAGAGCCATTTGCAGGCTGGTATACTCTCTGAATCTGATCTGTCCCGAAATGCCGGCAAGCCGTCTCCCGCGAGGTGCCTGATTTTTGTATACTGACGCTATTTCAGGGTGCTGTCGGCATTTAAATATTGTATGATTGTTGCCTGTTTATTGTCCAGGCAGCAGCATTGACTGAAACATCTTACGGAGACATTATGAAACCAGAAAAAAAAGTCCAGCTTCTATACGGGCTGATTGCTTTTGCATTCTGCCTGATCATGGGTACTGCAGCTCCAGTTGCAATGGCTGAAAGTGCTCCTTCAGGCAAAGCAGCATCCCTGCCGCCACCCGCCAAAATCCAGTATACCGTTCGTGTCAAGTACGCGGCACTAAGTATCGGTGGCACGTCAACCGTAACCTGGGAGCATAGCGGTGATGAATACGCCATTGAAACCCGTGCACGTGCAAACATGCTCGGAGTTGTTTTGGTCACATCAAGCAAGGGTGGAATAGGACCCAATGGCCTGAAGCCGGAGCTGTTTACGGAAAAACGCCTGAACCGTGACGAAACAAGGACGGCATTTGATTATCAGAAACGTGCTCTGACATTTGCTGATTCCGGAAAATCACTGCCGTTTAATGACGGCATACAGGACCGGACCAGCGTTATATGGCAGCTGGTATTTATGGCACGCTCTTCTCCGGAAAAATTTGTCGAAGGATCCCGGCTGAATCTTGAAGTTTGCGGCCGGAGTCAGATAGACAAGTGGAAAATTGATGTCGTTGGTCAAAGAAGTATCCTGGCTCACCTGGGATCAATAGATACGGTCTATCTTTACAAGGAAGACGAAAGAGGCAGAAAAACCGAAGCCTGGCTTGCGCCGGATATGGAATGGTATCCTGTCAGAATGATATTTACGGACGACAAGGATTTCCGGCTGGAGCAGAACTTCCAGAAATTTATCACCGATTAAAAACGGATATATCTGTCCTGTGTCCAGGCTCCGGGCCTTTGCGGCAGTTTTTTGGAAAAATCCTTCACAGAAGGGGGTAGTTTATGGCACCTTTTGGCAAAGCGCTTGTTCTCTTAAGTGGAGGTCAGGATTCGACAACCTGTCTTGCCTGGACACTTTCCCAATTTGCCCATGTTGAGACTGTCGGATTTGATTACGGGCAGAGACATCGTATAGAGCTTGCCATGCGCGTGGAGATTTTGTCGCAGTTACGCACATTTTCTCCGGAATGGAACACGCGTCTTGGCGAGGATCACGTAATTGACCTGTCTTTGCTCAAGACACTCTCGGATAGCGCGCTGACCAGTGATGTGGCGATCAGCCTGATGGAGAATGGTCTGCCCAATACCTTTGTACCCGGACGGAACCTGTTCTTTCTTCTGACGGCTGCAACGCTAGCTTATCGCAAAGGAATAAACACGCTGATCGGGGGGATGAGCCAGGCCGATGGAGCCGGCTATCCGGATTGTCGGGAAAGTGCAATAAATGCGCTGGAGCAGAGCATCAGCCTCGGAATGGACTTTCCATTCCGGATAAAAACACCACTCATTCACAAAGACAAAGCGGCTATCTGGGAGTTCGCGCAGGACACAGGTGGCGACAGACTGCTTGACCTGGTACGCGAGTACACGCACACCTGTTATATGGGCGAGCGTAAAGAACGAAAAGACTGGGGCTATGGCTGCGGGCAGTGTCCGGCCTGCGTGTTACGCTCAAACGGGCATGAGCGTTTTTTAAAAAAGAAAGCAGCTGGTTAAAGAGCCAAAGAAAAACACGTATTCCCCGAAAAGGAAATACGTGTTTTTGTATTTGACGTCCTTTGCAGCAGGCTCAGGGCCTGCTGCGAACGGAAGATCAGTCGTCAGTCCACTTCCAGTCTCTGATTTCTGGCATATCCTCACCATAACGGTGAATATATGTCTTGTGATCAATCAGCTTGTCGCGCAGGAACTGCTTGGCGTAGGCTGCCCGATCGGCAAGCTGTGGCAGTCTGTCAATGACATCGCCAACCAGGTGGAAACGGTCCAGATCATTCATGACAACCATGTCAAAGGGTGTTGTGGTTGTTCCTTCTTCCTTGTAACCGCGCACATGCAGGTTCCTGTGATTTGTGCGGCGATAGGAGAGTCTGTGAATCAGCCACGGATACCCGTGATAGGCAAAAATGATCGGCTTGTTTGTGGTAAAGAGCGCATCAAAATCCTTGTCAGGCATTCCATTCGGATGCTCACTCGGCGGCTGCAGTATCATCAGGTTGACGACATTGACAACACGGATTTTGAGGTCCGGGAAATGCTCGCGGAGAATCTTGACGGCAGCCAGTGTTTCCATCGTCGGGATATCACCGCAGCAGGCCATTACAACATCGGGTTCATGTCCTTTGTCGTTGCTTGCCCACTCCCAGATACCGGCACCGGCCGTGCAGTGCTTGATGGCATCGTCCATGTTCAGATACTGGAGTGCGGGCTGTTTACCGGCCACAATCACGTTGATGCGATGACGGCTGCGCAGACAGTGATCGGTTACCGACAGGAGCGTATTGGTATCAGGCGGCAGATAGACTCGTGTGATATCAGCCTTCTTGTTCATCACGATGTCCATGAAGCCCGGGTTCTGGTGACTCAGACCATTGTGATCCTGGCGCCAGACGTGTGAAGTAAGCAGGTAATTCAGTGACGACACAGGACGGCGCCACGGAATGTGACGTGTTACCTCAAGCCACTTCGCGTGCTGGTTAAACATGGAGTCAATGATGTGAATGAATGCCTCATAGCAGTTAAAGAAGCCATGGCGACCCGTCAGAATATAGCCTTCCAGCCAGCCCTGGCACTGATGCTCGGAGAGCATTTCCATGATCCGCCCATTGTGGGCAAGCTGATGGTCGTGCGGCTTGATTTCAGCAACAAGGCAGCGGTCTGTCACCTCAAAGACGGCACCCCAGCGGTTGGACTCGGTCTCGTCCGGGCTGAATACGCGGAAGTTTTTGGATTCGTCATTGAGCGTGATGACATCGCGGATCATATAGCCCTGTACGCGCGTTGCCTCTGATATGGTCACACCGGGTACGACATCAATGGCATAGTCCCTGAAGTCCGGCATGCGCAGATCCCGCAGCAGTATGCCGCCATTGGCATGCGGGTTCGCGCCCATTCTGCGGGTTCCTTTTGGAGCAAGTTCTGCGAGTTCAGGCAAAAATCGGCCGTTTTCATCAAAGAGTTCTTCGGCCTTGTAGCTTTTCAGCCATTCTTCCAGAATTTTCAGGTGTGCCGGGTTTGTCTTTGTTTGTGACACGGGAACCTGGTGTGCGCGCCAGGAACCTTCGACAAGCAGGCCGTCAACAATTCTTGGGCCGGTCCAGCCTTTGGGTGTCTTCATGATGATCATGGGCCAGACAGGGCGTTCCTTGAGTCCGTTGGTACGGGCATCTCTCTTGATTTCCTGGATTTCGGCAATGACCTTGTCGAGGACTGCGGCCATTTGCTGGTGCAGGGCCATGGTATCGCCGTTGACGGAGTCATAGCAGACATAATATGGCTTGTGACCGTATCCGCGGAAAAGCATGTCGAGCTCTTCGTGCGGGATGCGGGCCAGTATGCACGGGCTGGCAATTTTACCGTCATTCAGGTGCAAAATCGGCAGAACAGCGCCATCGTATTCCGGATTCAGAAACTTGTTTGAATGCCAGCTTGTGGCCAAAGGACCGGTTTCGGCTTCACCGTCACCGACAAGACAGGCAACAATCAGGTCCGGATTGTCAAAGGCAGCGCCATATGAGTGCGACAGGCAGTAGCCGAGCTCTCCACCTTCATTGATGGAGCCTGGAATTTCCGAGGCAACATGGCTTGGAACACCGCCGGGGAAAGAAAATTCCGTGAACATTCTTTTCATTCCCTGAATGTCCTGCGTTATATTGGGATAGAACTCGCTGTATGAGCCTTCCAGATAGGTATGCGCTACCAGGCTGGGACCGCCATGACCTGGTCCCGTTACATAAATCATGTTCAGATCGTGTTCAACGATCATTCTGTTCAAGTGTACATAAGCAAAGTTCAAGCCAGGTGAGGTCCCCCAGTGACCCAGCAGTCGTGGTTTGATGTGATCTGCTGACAGTGGCTCACGCAGAAGGGGGTTGTCGTACAGATAGATCTGACCTGCTGACAGATAGTTGGACGCACGGAAGTACATGTCCATCTTTTTCAGCAAATCCTCAGACAACGGCTTGGCATTTTTATCAATATCCGCATTAATACCCATATCATTCCTTTATTTTTAGTGCCTTGCCTCCTGGCATTCAGTTTGAAAAACCAGGGAGGCAATGATTCAGGCTGTGGAGAATAAAATCCTATTCATGCCCTAAGGCACAAACAATTCAAGTTTTAATCTGATGCACTCATACTATACACGCTAAAGGGAGAAAATGACAAAAAAACTGTCGAATTTTGCGTGTTTTTGGCAAGTTCGTCACTTGTCCAGACCTTTGCATTATGCCTGTTTTTCGCAGAAATTACAGATCATTCCAGATTTCCTGAAGCAAAAGTCAGTAAAACCGGTAGTCCATGCGGTTGAATTGTGGTACTTTTTGAAGTGGAATTTCTTTTCAGTCAAATCAGAATTTTTTGTCGCCAAGCTGGCAGGCCCAGCCTGAATTGCTGAGGGCTGGATAATGATCTGGTTTGACAAACAACGTGTTACCGAGGCAGTTATGCAAAAAAACATCCCCCATTTCAGTGTTCGTCAAGCGAAGGCGAGTCTTTCAAGGCTGATTGAAAGGGCAAGTCAGGGAGAGCCTTTCGTCATCACCAGGGCGGGAAAGCCGGCGGTTATCGTCAGTGCCTATAAGCCGCCTCATGATCCAGCCAAAAGAACCGGTTTTCTTGAAGGCATGTACAGTATTCCTGATGACTTTGATTCCATGGGAAAAGAAGAAATCCAGGCCATGTTTGATGGCAGTTGAAGCGTGTGATTGTGCCATCCTGTTTTCCAATGGTATGCAGCAGATAAAATCTGTCCGGCAAATGCTATTAGTGCAGTTTTATTGTGTTAAAATGCGCTTTTCGACAAATGTTGTCAAATTTTGGCGTTTGTGTAGTGGGTTTAAATATGCTTATCGAATTTTCCCTGAAAAATTTTCGATCCATCAAAGACAGAGTGACCCTTAGTATGGTGGCTACCAGTGCTCAGGAAATCGCTTCGACGCATCTTATTCCAACAAATTTGAGCTTCAGCCTGCTTCCTTCGGCAGTAATCTATGGTGCAAATGCAGCTGGAAAATCAAATGTTATCAGAGGCTTTCAACAGATGCGCAATATTGTCGCAGGCTCATCCGTCAAAACACAAAGAGGAGATGGATTTGATGTTACCCCGCATTTGTTTGATGCTGAAACGGCATCCGCCCCAACCGAGATGGAGGTGATTTTTATTGGGGGCGATGGTGTGCGTTATCAATATGGTTTTTCTGTGACAGAAGAAATTGTTCATGATGAGTGGCTTTTTGCCTATCCAAAAGGTCGTCAGCAAACATGGTTCAGCAGAATTTATGACTCTGAAACCCGGAGCAAAGAGATTAAAACTGGACCAAAATTCCTGGGTGATCAAAGAGTTATTTCCAGTTGGATAAATCAAACCCGTGAAAACGCACTTTTTCTTTCGACGGCAATTCAATTAAACAATCAACAACTGCAACCGGTTTTTGACTGGTTCCGGTTCAGGCATGTTCAGACAGCTACGGTAGATGCCTTTTTGCAAAGCAGGTTTGCGGAAAAAATTTTAATGACTATGCAATCTGCAGATTTAGGCGTTGATGGACTGCATGTGGTGCGGGAGGAAGTCGCTTCCCAGTACGCCATAGACGGATTAAGTGAAGACAGGCATGGATTTCTCGCGGTAAAAACTGTTCACAGGACTAAAGAAGGGAATGAGGTTTTTCTGGACATGACAGAGGCTTCTCAAGGGACGAAGCTCTTTTTTCAGTTTATCGGGCCCTGGTATGATGCACTTTCCAATGGAGGGGTTGTTGTTGTCGATGAGTTGAACGGCAGCCTGCACCCTTTTCTGTCCCATTATCTTGTTGCAATGTTCAATGATCCGGAAATAAATACAGGCGCTGGTCAATTAATTTTTACAACCCACGATACGACATTGCTTGATCAGTCAAAACTGAGGCGGGATCAGGTCTGGTTTGTTGAAAAGCGGTACGACAATTCGACTGATTTGTACCCGTTGACTGAATTCAGTCCGCGCAAGGGTCGGGATAATATTCAGCAAAATTATTTGATGGGACGCTACGGGGCGCTGCCTGATTTGAAAGATATTGTGACCGGAATGGGAGAAATTGGTGGGCAGCGACAATCTTCATCATAAAAAACGGGCCTTTGTATTTTCAGGCGTTGAGCCAAAAATAATGCGATCTCGTTTTTTTTGAGTGGGAGCGAGTCTGGCATATTGAAGAAAAGCGTTGATATCCTGAGTACGCAATGGATGGCAAGCTGCTGTTTGAGGCAGTGCCGGACATGAGTTAAACCATCTTTGGCACGACAAAAAGCATTGTCCAGCCTGCAGAAAATACGGGTTGGATTCAGAAGGTGCTGCGCGAGTGCCTGCAGGTCACTTGCAGACGCACCCGGTCACATGATTCCGCTTTATCAGATTTGTGCAAACCGCTCAGCTCTTTTTGATCGGACGTTTCCAGTTTGTAATGAATGTCTGCTTGACTCTCGAGATGGAAAGCGAGTTGGCAGGGACGTTTTTTGTGAGGGTAGTACCAGCCCCTATGGTCGCACCAGCGCCAATTCTCACTGGCGCAACCAGTTCGCAGTTGGTTCCGATAAAGGCATCGTCTTCAATGACGGTTTCGTGCTTGTTTGCGCCATCATAATTGCTGGTGATCGTGCCCGCACCAATATTGACACGCTGGCCAACAACGGAGTCCCCCACATAAGCCAGGTGATTTGCCTTTGACTGTGCGGCAACACGGCTGTTTTTGATTTCGACAAAGTTGCCAATCTGGACTTCCTCGCCCAAATCAGCTCCCGGCCTTAAGCGTGCATAAGGGCCGATACTGGACCAGGCACCAACAGTTGCTCCGTCAATGTGACTGAACGGACGAATCTCAACATCCCTGGCCAGTGTCGTATCACGAATAAAACAGTTTGGCCCGATTATGGCTCCGTCGCCAATGACAACATGCCCTTCAAAAACACAGTTGACATCAATGAATACATCACGTCCGCAAACGAGCGTGCCGCGCACATCAATGCGGGCCGGATCAGCAAGGGTCACCCCCTGCGCCATTAATGTTTCGGCGAAATTGCGCTGGTAAATGCGCTCAAGGCCGGAAAGATGGGCTTTGGTATTGATACCCATGGTCTCCCACGCATTATCGGGTTGTGCTGAAATGATTCGGCTTCCATCAGACACTGCGTGCGCAACAATATCGGTCAGGTAGTATTCACCCTGCGCATTGTCATTGCTGAGCCTGTCCAGCCAGCCCTGAAGTCTGTCGCCGGGCGCAAGCATGACGCCGGTATTGATCTCGCGAATGGCAAGTTCACTGTCAGAAGCATCCCGGTGTTCGACAATGCGTACGATTTCGCCCTGTTCACGCACGATTCTGCCAAGACCCGCCGGATCTGCGTATTCAGCAGTGAGAATACCCAGGGCGTCTTTCCCGGCAAGACTTTTCAGCCTCCTTAGTGTAGACGCAGCAATAAGCGGGACATCACCATACAGAATGAGGACGGGAGCTGACGAATCAAGATGTGGCATGGCCTGCATGAGCGCGTGACCTGTGCCCAGGAGCGGTTCCTGCAATACAAAAGTCAGGTCAGCAGCGGCAAAGGTCGTTGGTACCGCGTCACCTCCGTGCCCGTAAATCACGATGATTCTGTCCGGAGAAAGCGCACGCGCTGTTTCAATGACGTGAGAGAGAAGGGGTCTGCCAGCCAGGCGATGGAGTACTTTGGGCAAATCCGAGTGCATGCGCTTGCCCATGCCGGCACCGAGAATAACAATGTTCATTGAAAAGCTCCACAAGGAAAACAGTCGGGATCAGTCAGCTGAAAAACCTTTTTTTTGCAAAAGTCAGAAGGCCCATCTGCCTGACGGGTACCATTCGAAACGGACATTTTGGTTCTCACGCCCGTTCCTTCTGCTCTGCCGTTTCAAAAATGCCCTCAGTACGGTTTTTTCTGACATTGTCCCACCTGAAAGTCTGCGCGTTCATGGCGATATAGACATCAGGGCTGAGCGTGCCCGTCATGGCCAGCGCAAAGCCAAGATTGAAAAAAGCGTCTGAATTGGCAAGCAGGCAGGGGATCATGGCACCCGTTAACACAATGGTTTTGTCAAGTCCGGCCGCAGCCAGGACCTGTGCGGTTTCCTGCATGGTGTCAGTGCCATGGACAATCATGATTCTGTCTTCAGGTGCCAGAATGCAGGCGTTCAGCACGCGCTCCCTGTCGCTGTCAGTCATGTCAAGTGAGTCAAGCAGGAACAGTTCCTCAAAAACAAAGGGTGAGCGAACCCGTCCCTGT
>Ga0099364_10007728_pt1 | contig 15292 bp, 12 predicted proteins | sample TergutTh196P3_FD_73070 | JGI IMG/M metagenome (GOLD analysis project Ga0099364, IMG submission 73070) | Microcerotermes parvus P3 segment gut microbial communities from Pointe-Noire, Republic of the Congo - Th196 P3 | ecosystem: Host-associated > Arthropoda: Insects > Digestive system > Gut ... | reverse complement strand
GATTACCATCGTGGAGTTTGAAAACGGAGTGACCGCCGTAGCAGAAGACAGTTGGGCGCGTCACGGGGGTATGGACGACCACATAGAGATTTACGGCACGGAGGGCGTTTCTTACGCCAGTCTGTTCCAGGGCAACTCCGCCCTTACATACAGCCTTAACGGTTATGACTACGCCGCGGAGAAGGCCGGCTCAACGAAGGGCTGGACATTCACGGTCTTTGAGGAAGCTTTTAATCAGGGGTATCCGCAGGAGCTCAAGCACTTCGTCGATTGCGTGAAGAACAACGCCGAGCCGCTCGTAACCGGCGAGGACGGCCGAGCGGTCCTCGAAATGATTTACGCCGCCTACGCCAGCGCGAAAACAGGTCAAAAGGTCGCGCTGCCGTTTACGGCTAAGGTCAAGTATCCGATCGAGCTGCTGCTGGGGGAATAAAGCATCTGCTATCGTTAATTTTGCATCTTTAATCACAGGGACGGCCATTAGGACGTCCCTGTTTCCGTATCCGATCTTACAAACAAATAATTCCGCAGTTTGTCCAGAACCTCGTCGTAATCCAACGGTTTACCAATATGATCGTTCATGCCGGCCGCGATGGATTTGTCAATGTCTTCCTGGAAAACGTTCGCGGTCATGGCCACAATCGGTATCGTTTTTGCCCTTGGGACATTAAGCGCCCTGATGCTGCGCGTAGCTTCATATCCGTCCATCACGGGCATCTGAATGTCCATGAATATCATATCGTACTTTTCAGGCGACTCGCTGAAAACGCGAACTGCCTCCGCGCCGTTTTCCGCGCAGTCTATCCCGATATTTATCGGCTCTAACAAAGCCAGCACGATTTCACGGTTTATTTCCACGTCTTCCGCCAGTAAAATGCGGCGGCCGGTGAACAGATCCGATAACGATAAATCATCCTGCCTGTCTTCCGCTTTATATTGAATTATCTCAAGAGTTTCGTTTATTACTTCCTCGATTGCCGAGGGGAATAAGGGTTTCGGTAAAAATCTGTCTACGCCCGCTTTTTTCGCGTCGTCCTCTATCTCGCTCATCTCGGCGGACGAAATCATTATCACGACGGTGTTGCCGGCGTTGGATTCCATGTTTTTAAACGCTCTCGTCAGTGTCAAGCCGTCCATGCCGGGCATTTTCCAGTCCACAAAATAAATATTGTACGCGCCGCGCGTCCTCACAAGGCCGAGCGCTTCCTCACCGCTCGACGCCGTGTCGCAGGACACGCCGAACCGGCTCATGATTTTCTCGAAGTATTCCAATATGACAGGATCGTCATCGACAACCATGAATGACGCCGCGCCCCAATCCACGGTTCTTGTTATTTTTTCCGCTCTCTTTTCCGTTCCGCGCTTTGCCTTAAATATGAAATGGAACGCCGAGCCTTTCCCAATCTCGGATTCAACCCATATTTTGCCGTCCATCATATCAATGATATTCTTTGAAATAGCAAGGCCCAGGCCCGTGCCTCCGTATTCGCGCGTCGTGCTTGATTCCGCCTGATGAAAGGTCTGAAAAAGCTGGCTCTGTTGTTCGGGGCTTATGCCTATGCCCGTGTCGGTAACTGTGATTTGCACGGAACAGACTCCGTTTTCTTCGCATATATATTTCGAGTAAAGTGTTACAGCGCCTTCTTCGGGCGTAAATTTCACCGCGTTACCCAACAGATTGGTTATGACCTGCGCGAGCCGCTGATCGTCCCCTATCAGAGTGTCGGGGATAGTTTCGTCGATATTTACCGTAAAATTCTGCCGTTTTTCTCCCGCGCGGAAGTTGACGACGTTCACCGCCCGGTTAAGCATTTTCTCAAAATTGAACTCGACCAGCGAAAGCTCAAATTTATTTGCCTCTATCTTCGACATATCCAGTATATCGTTGATTACGCCCAGCAAATGCTGTGAAGCGTCCTGAATTTTGTTCAGGCAATAATCCTTGCGTTCCACGCTTGCCGCTGTCTTTCCGATGGTCGTCATGCCGATGATCGCGTTCATCGGAGTCCTGATTTCGTGGCTCATAGTCGCCAAAAAATTTGATTTCGCGCTGCTTGCGGCTTCCGCGCGCTGTTTTTCGCGCATAAGATCCGTAAGGTCTACCATTACCGCAAGGATTCCTTCCATAGCGTTGTTTTTCAATCCGTCTCCCGAACGGCGCAGTTCTATCGTATAAGATCTGAGCTGCCCCGTCCGGGAAAAATCGGCCATCGCGTCAAAACGGATCACCTCGTCCGATTCCGCCGCTTTGTTAAACGCCGCTTGGAACGCCTCCATTCCCTCGGCGGTAAAATATTTCGGAAGCACTTCTTCATATTTGAGGTTCTTGATATAGTCAAAATTGGGCGTATCCGTTTCGGACATAAAGATTTCGGTCGACAAGACGAAACGCCCGTCCCCGTCAAAGAGTATTATGATATTCGGGCAGCTTTGCAGCAGCATGTCCGTATAGGCGCGCTGCTGTATGTTAGCGTCTGCCAGCGCGGTGTTGAGGCTCGTCTTCGCGTCCGTCGCCTTTGAAATTTTTTCGAGCAGGCTGTTGGTTATCCTGTTTTCGCGCGCGTATTTTTTATTTTCGCGAGTCAGCCTGTCTACTTCTTCAAGAAGCCGCCGATTTTCATCGTCAAGCGACATGCCGGTTTCTATGTTGAACATCCTTTCGGGCGCATTTACGGCTTATATCATGCAGGCTATAAAAGCATTGTTATGAAAACGGTTTACAGCCCTTTCCTCCGATACTTGCGTCGGACAGATTTCCCCGCCTGAGTTTGCCATCATAAACGGCAAGCCGTCGCCGATTTTTTGACGCAAAAGCTCCATTTCTTTATACTGATCCGACCCCAGCGTTATACTTCTGCATATGCAGGAGTAAGCCAGCAGCAGCGACGCGCCGTCAATTTCCTTCACGATCATGTCGATGGCTTCGCCCGTCGTGAGTATTACGTCGTCTTTATCCGTCACCGTCATATACAAAGCGCTTCCCTCTGGCATCGCGCCGGCGCAAAGCGCGTATTTTTCGGGCGTCAGCATAATGAATACCTTTGATACTTTCGGCGTGCCGTCTTTATAATCCAGCAGGAAGGGGAGCGTGGACATGGCGTACTGCGATTCGCTGGCTTCGACCAGGCCCATATCTTCCAGGTAATTTATGACGGGACGCTCGTTGACCTCCATAAGCACGTGTCCGGCGCTTTTTGTCACGACGGCGGTTTTTTCGAGCAGCCTGCTCTCCGATATGTTTGCGATAAAAAACTTCGGTTTTATATCGCCGTATATAAGTATCATGGCCATTCTGTCGCGGTAATGCGCGCCGTCAGCGAGCATGAAGCAGTTTACGAAATCCAGGGTGTCGTCCACGGAAACAGTCCCGAAGCAGGGAACGCCTCCCGACACTTCCGTGATGACGTTGACATATTCATCGCCGCAGTTCTGAAGTATAAACGGCGCGAACATAAGAACCATACCCGGTTTTTCCTCCCTGCAAGCGGATTTATAGCTTTCCGCGATAACCTTTCCAGGTTCCTCCATCAGCGTCGGCGTTAAGATCGTGTCAAACTCCACGTCGTCGCTGGTCATTACCGAGAGCGCGAATAGGAGTGTGTCCGATTCGGCGGGAACAGCCTGCGCCGACGAAATAGTGCCGGCCACGCTGAAAGGCAGCGCGTCGCATACGGCCTTGAAAACGCCCGAATGAATAAATTCATAGTGGCAGGCGACGATGCCTACGGTGTTTTTCATAAGCCCGCCAAGGTCCAGCTGGGAGCATATCTGCTCTACAGCCAGCTTTTCATCGTCCAGTTCGGTCGTGTACGCTACCATGGTCTTAATCATTTTTATGTCCTCCTTTATATGGCCGTTATTGAGTGCGTCAAGCTAATACTAATAATATATCACCTCGCACAATAAAGCGAAGCCCTCCGGACCTCCATTAGAGGAGGTCTGGAGGGCTAATTTTTTTTGCTTGTGAACAAAGTTCGGTGAAATCCGCTAAATCGGCGCGGGACCCAAGTCTACCTCGCCCAGCTTGATGACCTCGAACCCGTTCGCCTTGAACTTCTCGTAGTCAAATGCCTCCAACTCGTCATAGGCGAGCTTGTGGAACTCGTAGAACCCCTTCCAGTTCTCGTAACCTTCTCCGAAGCCGTGCTCAAGGAAGGCCTCCGTCATCTCGATGCCCTTTTGCGGCGCGATATAGAATCCGCCAATCGACAGTACGTTGCAGTTGTTGCCGGTGATGCAGCGTTTAGCGGCGGGGACGCTCTCGACGACGGCGGCGTGGACGTGGGGACACTTGCTGGCCGCGATATGAATGCCCATGCCCGTTCCGCAGAAAATAACCGCGCGCTCGAACTCACGCTCCGCAATCTTCGCCCCGACTTTGAGGCCTATGCGGTGGAACATCTCTGGATTTTCCTCATCCAACGACTTCACGCCTATGTCGGTAACCGTCCAGCCCTTCTTCTTGAGGTGCTCCACAACAGCGTCTTTGAGGGTGACTCCCGCAAAGTCGGCCGCAACTAAAATTTGTTTGTCCTTGATTGTTTTCACTGCAACTACCTCCTGTATTTTTGAATTTACTTGATACCCTGTTCGCGTCTCCGCCCGTTTTCTACAGTCGCCCCCCGGCGTACGGGTTCTCTATATCCGTCACTGTCACTCTGCCGGATTTATGGATAAATTCCTCTATCTCCGCAAACGCGGCGTTGCCCTCCATCGGTCCGCGTTTGGCGACCGCAAGCGCCCCCGCCGCGTTGCCCATGTCCGCCGCCTGCCTTATGTCCCATCCCTTGCAAATCAGCGCGAGGAAAGTGCCGTCAAAACTATCGCCGGCTCCTGTTGGGTCAACTTCCACGGCCGGGTATACCGGAACCGTGAACGCCTCTTTGCGAGTGTAAACCGACGTCCCGCGGGAACCGTCCTTCACCACTACTATTCGATCCTTGCGGGACAGCAGGTCCCGCACCGCGGCGTCAGTGTCTTCGCCGAACAGATTCGTGAGCTCTCCCTTACCGGCGAGCAGCACGTCGCTCGCGTCTATTATTTTTCTGTAATATTGCATGATCTCCCCGACCAGCAGTTCGGGGCGTATGTTGGGGTCAAAGCTTATCTTGACGCCGTTTTCCAGCGCGATATCCACCGCTCGCATGATGCTCTCTCCCATTGACGGGCTTCCCGTTATTGAGCAGCCCATAATGTGGAGGTAGCGGCTGCTTTTAATCGCGTTCTCGTCAACGTCGGAGGGCGACAGTTCGCCGCACGCCGCCTTTGTGAAATGGTAGACAAAACGCCGGCTGCCATCGGAAAAATACGTGACGAAGGCCGCGCCGGTCGTGTTCGTTGTCATCTCTATTATGTGGGATACGTCCACGCCGTCGGAAGCGAGGCGATCAATGTTGAGCCGCCCGAAATCATCTTTGCCGACGCGGGCAATCATGGCTGTGCGCGCCCCGACTTTTGCCGCCTGGTCGATGGCTATCGCCGGAGCGCCGCTCGGATAAGGACCGAGCAATACGCCGGGCGAAGTGAACTCCTGGTCTGTGCGCTCCGTCAGTATCTCAACAAGTATCTCGCCGACAGTAATGATATCGTACATTTTGGCCCCTCCCTGTTTTCTATGTACGCGCCACCTTCAAAGGCCCCTTTTCTTTGCGGGTCTGAACAAGAATATCCGTGTAGTATTTATTGTATGTGCTGCACCCGACCTTGCTCTGCTGTATCAGCAGCTCAAGACAATTGTCGCATATTGTACACCATTTTATTTCGTCCTCTTTACCCTCGCGAAGTTTTCTGGGAAGCATCGGGTCGGCAAAGGACTGGCGGCCCAAGCCGAGCATATCCACTACTCCCCGCTCGATACATTGCGCGCCGTAAGCGAACAATGAGCTTTGCTCCTCCGAAACCGCGCAAAGATTGTTCTTCCCGTTGCGGAAAGGCGTAAAGTTAGAGCCTATCATGACTGTTTCGGGCTTTAAGTGTTTTTTCAGCTCCTTCGCGAAGAATTGGTGCAGGTAGGCAAAAAACGGCGAGTTTTTATCGGCTTGCGTAAGGCTTGTGGTTATGGACGGGCTGCCCGCGGATTGAATAAAAAATTGCGCTCCCCGCTCCTCAAGGCCCTTTAACAGAGCTATAGGTTCGGTAAGATCGATTATCGGCGAGTCCGGGCCGTCCGTTCCGAAACCGCCGGGGAAGCCCTCCCATGCCGATATCTTGGAACCGATAAGGAAATCCTTGTCACTCACGGCATTTTGTATGCGTTCGTAAAGGTCGAACGCAAACCGGCTGCGGTTTTCCCAACCGCCTCCGTATTTCCATTTGCGGTCGTTGTACGGCCGCAGCACCTGGCTTCCGAAATAGCCGTGGCACAGCTTCATGTCAATTCCGTCCGCGCCGGCGTCATGCGCTATCTGCGCCGCCAGCACAAAGCCGTCCATTATTTTGTCCACTTCTTCCTCGGTCAGCAGGTCGCCGCCGTATCCGTGCAAAGGCTTTATTGTCACCCGGCGGGAAAAACCGGGATGCGACAGCTCGCCGGAATGTGTAAGCTGGAAAATGAACAGCATCTTCGGGTTCGCTTCCTTCACTCTCCGCACGAATTTCGTCAGAGGTTCGCGGTTCGGCTCCATAATCATCAGCTGGTTATCCCGCGAACGGCTTTCGCGCGTGACGGATACGGCCTCCAGCGAAACCAGACCCGCTTCCCCTTTCGCGAGCTTACAGTAACGCTCCGCGGTGCTTTCGGAGGGGCTTCCCGTCACGTCCTCGTCGTTGCACTCCATCGGCTGAATGAAAAACCGGTTTTCGCAAGTTCTTGTGCCGATCTTGACGGGCGATAAAAGCGTATCTTTGTAACTCATCTTTAAATACCTCCATTTCAATTTTGGGTATGTGCTGGTTATGGGCGTCCTTCCATGTAGACAGAGTATTCATATTTATCGCCGAGAATTTTAAGCAGAGCATACTCCGCGGGGCCGCTTGTGTTATATGTAATGCGTCTGCTTATCAAAAGCGGCGAGCCTACCGGAACATTGAGTATCTGGGCTTCGGAAAAGTCGGCGACGCCCGCGCTTAAATGCTCGACCGCGCTTGTAAACACAATATGATATTCGCTTTCGAGAAAGGCGTAAAGCGACGTAAATTGCTCGTTAAAGCGTTCGATACCGGGAACCAGCTCTTTAACAAGGTAGTTTATCATTATGGCTATTGGTTGGTCGTTGGCGCATTGCACCCGCTGAATCCTTACAACGCACTCGCCTTCCTTTATTTTCATAGCGTTTGCCACCTTTGTATTCGCTTTCACATGGTCTATATGCATGCCTTTTGTGCTTACGGCAAATCCCCTGCTTTTGAGCGTTTCGCTGACGGATGTCAGCGCGTTTAACCTTTGAACGGTTGTAAAGTCCAGCACAATCGTTCCTTTTCCCTGCTTCGCGTCTACATAACCGTCCCTGGAAAGCAGCTCCAGCGCGCGGCGTACGGTAGTCCTGCTTATATGAAACCGGGCTTCAATCAAATGTTCGGGCGGCAGCATATCGCCGGGCTTGTATTCGCCGTCCCTTATTTCCTGTCTTAAGATACTGTAGACCTTCCTGTATTCGGGTTGTCTCACTTGACGCACCTCCATGTTTCAAAGGTAGATACAAATCGAATTGTTATAAAATTTAGATACGATTATACACTGATTTTGCGCCTTGCTTTTTCTTTGGCTCATCATATATAATCGACACTACCCAGGTATTTTTGAATAACATGTATGCATGACATACATTATACTTGTTATTATAATTTATTCAGGAGATTGATTCCAATGAAAAATGTTATCGCGTACGATTTAGGCACGGGAGGCGTAAAGGCCTCGCTTTATAACGAGAACGCCGAAACTCTTGCAAAGGTCTTTGTGGAATACGACACGTTTTACCCCGGCACGGATATGCACGAGCAGCGCCCGTCCGACTGGTGGAACGCCATTGTGAAAAGCACCAACGACATACTTTCACAAAGCGGCAGGGACGGCGCGGATGTCGCCTGTATATCTCTTTCAGGACACAGCCTCGTGGTTGTCCCGGTCGATAAAAACGGCGAAACCCTGCTTGAACGGGTGCCGATCTGGTCGGATACGCGAGCCGGGGCTGAAACCGCGGAGTTTTTCTCGAAAATTAACGAAACGCGCTGGTATATGATCACGGGCAACGGTTTCCCGGCTCCCTGTTATTCAATATTTAAACTGATGTGGATGAAAAAACATCTGCCGGAGATTTTCGCGCGTACATTCAAGGTCCTTGGCTCAAAGGATTACATTAACTTCAAGCTGACCGGACATATGTACACTGACTGCTCATACGCGTCAGGAACCGGCGCGTATGACCTTATTTCTGGCGAAATGAACGATGAATTTCTGGACGCCGCCGGCCTGCCTACGGAAATATTCCCCGAAATAGTGGAATCGAGCCGCGTAATAGGCACGCTTACGGCGGAATCCGCGGCGGCTTTGGGCTTGAGCGAAAAAGTCATGGTCGCCTGCGGCGGCGTGGACAACGCCTGTATGGCTTTGGGCGCGGTCGGCTCAGGCGAGGGGAATTGTTATACATCTCTTGGTTCTTCAAGCTGGATAGCCGTAAATTCATCAAAGCCGGTGCTTCACCCTAAAGAAAAGCCGTATGTTTTCGCGCATATCGAAAAGGGCATGTTTACCTCGGCATTTTCGATTTTTTCCGGCGGCAGCTCCCTCAGGTGGGTACGCGAGAACTTATGCCGCGATATACCAAAGGAAGACGCTTACAATAAACTCAGCGAAATCGCCGAAACCGTTCCCATCGGGAGCGGCGGAATTATATTCAACCCCAGCCTTGCCGGAGGAACCTCCCAGGACAAAAGCCCGCACATACGCGGCGCGTTTTTGAATCTATCGCTCGGTTCGACAAGGGAGGAAATCATTCGCGCGACAATGGAGGGTATTGCGCTGAATTTAAAGATGTCAATCAACGGGCTTAGGGAACATTCCGAAATTTCGGACGAGATACTTTTCTGCGGCGGAGGCAGCAAAAGCCCGTTTTGGATGCAAATGTTCGCGGATATATTCGATATGACGATTTTAAAAACAAACGTCGATCAGGACGCCGCTTCGCTTGGCGCGGCGGCAATCGCGTTTGTCGCGATGGGCCTATGGCGGAACTACGATAAAATACCCCAGCTTCATAAAATTGAAAACAGATTTACCCCGGTTCCTGAAAACGTGGAAAGATACAGCCGGATTTTTCCGCGGTTCGTTCATGCGAACGCCATGATGTCCGAACTTGGGGAATATATGCATTCTCAAAATAATTAAAAGGAGGCGGCAAAGTAATGAAACTAGGGATTTGTGTACAGAACTATTCGGAGAAACCCATTGAGGAAGTTGTAAAACTGGCGGCTGCAAAAGGCTACGAGGCTGTTGAAATAGCGACATACGACGGCAACGGCCAATGTGACTGCGCGGAGATGCTCAAAGACGGCAAGGGCCTCGCGATGAAAAAAATGGTGGAGTCCCACGGTATGTTTATCTCGGCTCTCAGCAATCACGCCGATTCCTTCCTTATCCTGGGACCGCACGGCGTAGACACGGACGGCATCTTCAAGGGCACCAAGGAAGAAAAAATCAAGTTCGGAACGGAAAGCCTCGTTAGCACCGCCAGGCTTGCCAATCAACTTGAAGTTCCCGTGGTCATCGGCTTCACCGGAATTGAAAATTTCGGACGTTATTTTCCGTTCCCGTACGCAAAAGGATGGGAGGTCTGCGAACAGCAATTTGCCGAGCGTTTTGCCCCGATTCTCGACAAATTCAAGGAATACGGCGTAAAGTTCGCGGTAGAGCCTCATCCCAACAATTACATTTACGACGTGCATACCGCCAAGCGCGCGATTGAGCTTGTCGACAACCACCCCTGCCTCGGCATCAATCTTGACCCGGCCAATTTGATTTATCTCGGCCTGTTTGTGGAAACCTTCATCGACGAACTTGCCGGCCGCATATTCGCGGTACACGCAAAGGACGCGGAGGTCGTCGCGCACAATGTAGGCAAAGGCGGCGTACTCATGCAGGGTGAATGGCAGCGGCTCGACCGCGCGTTCCGATTCCGCATTCCGGGTTGGGGGGACGTTAATTGGAAGCGCGTTATTACGGAGCTTGCCATGACAGGCTATGATTATGTGCTTTCCTATGAGCATGAAGATGTGACGATGAGCCGCGCCGACGGGCTCGACAAGGTGGTCGATTACCTCAAACCGCTGCTGATCCACGCGCCGTATGAGGGAAGAAGCGACAAGCTGTTCACCAAATAGACGAGGAGGGCTGCCAAAATGAAAATGATGAAAGCGCAGGTCGTCGAAGCGCCGAACAAAATGGTTTACAAGGAAATTCCCGTGCCGGCAATCGGCGACGACGAGGTTCTCATAAAGGTAAAGTATTGCGGGATTTGCGGTTCGGACTGGAGTATTTATACCGGGAAATACGCCGCCGACAAACTCCCGATGATTACCGGCCACGAATTTTGGGGCGTTATCGAGGAGACCGGCAAAAAAGTCGCCGGACTGAAAGCCGGAGATCGCGTCGCCGTCGATCTTTGCATTACATGCGGAACATGCTATTTCTGCCGCAGGAACGACGGGCTGCTCTGCCAGACTTTCACCCAACTGGGTATCCATACCGACGGCGGTTTTGCGGAGTATGTCAAAGCGCCGGGGAAAAACTGCTACCTTATCCCCGACGAGATAGACGACGAAGCGGCCACTTTTATCGAGCCGCTTACCACGGCGATCGAGGCTTCAAAACGAATGGGCTGCGAGCTTGGTTCCAGCGTTGTCGTAATAGGCTGCGGGCTGGGCATATTGCATTCGGCAATGGCAAAACTGCGCGGCGCGACCCCTGTCGCTTACCACGGCGATCGAGGCTTCAAAACGAATGGGCTGCGAGCTTGGTTCCAGCGTTGTCGTAATAGGCTGCGGGCTGGGCATATTGCATTCGGCAATGGCAAAACTGCGCGGCGCGACCCCTGTGATTGTAATCGACAGCAATGCCGACCGCCTTGAAATTGCGAAAAAAATGGGCGTCGTCGATTTCTGTATCGACACGAATAAGACTCCCGACATTGTCGCGGAAGTTAAAAAACTAACCGGCGGGATCGGGGCCGATTACGTAATAGAAGCGGTTGGCAATCCCAGAACTTACGAACTGGCGTTTGCAATGCTGCGGCGCGGGGGCAAAATCGAGGCTTTCGGTATTTGCGCTGAGGGCGACGCGGCGGCTTTGCCTCCGTTCGAGTTCGTGCTAGGCGAAAAGAAAGTTTCCGGTTCCTGCGCCGGGATAGGCAACGATTGGGGAATTGCCATCAACCTGCTTAAATACAAGCGAATAGACCCCTCGCCCATGCGCTCGCTGATTGTTCCGTTATCGGAACTCGAAAGCGCGCTAAAGGAAATCCAAACGAATAACAAGCTGATAAAGGTTTTCGTAAGCCCGGAAGCCAAAGAGAGAAAAGCGTTTTAAACGCGTTTACGCGCAATAAAAAGCGAAAGGTCCGGTTACGGGTACTAACCCGTAACCGGACCTTTTTTGCAGGCAGTCATTTAGCCCCGCGGTATCCATGTTTCTCCGCTGATCCGGCAAGCGCAATGGCTTTGACCCCCTCAAGCTTAAAAAAAATCACTGATGATTCGATTTAATTATTCTCTGTTGTTCATTGATAATAACCCCGAAAAAATCTCATTTTTAAGATTGGATATTATAATGGAACGTGTTGCGTTATAGAAAAAACTTGAAAGAAGGTGTGTAATGAACAAAGAATCAAACAGAATAGAGTACAAGTCCGTTTTGGATAATGAAAAAGATAAACTGGAGCGCGAAGTTGTAGCGTTTCTTAACTATCCCGGCGGAGGGCATATTTATATAGGAATTGATAAAAACGGTACGGTTATTGGTGTGGAAAGCATTGACGCGACACAGCTTAAAATCAAAGACCGCATTATGAATAATATTGAACCGCCCACGTTGGGACTGTTTGACGTCATATCAGAAAAGATTGATGGAATCCCTGTTATTCGCATAGCGATTTCGGCGGGACCGGATATGCCGTATTACATCAAATCAAAAGGGCTGACGCCGAAAGGTTGCTTTATCAGAGTGGGAAGCAGCGTAAACCCGATGTCACTCGAAATGATTGATAATATATACGCAAGCCGCGTCCGAAACTCACTGAAAGAGATACCGTCGCCTCGAAATGAGCAAACTTTCGAGTTGCTGGAGGTGTATTATCGTGAGCGCGGTAAAAAACTCAACAGCGATACTTTCAAAAAAACTCTTGATTTACTGACTAAAAAAGGCGAAGAAAACTATGTTTCATATCTTCTTGCGGATGAAAATGGAGTATCAATAAAGGTTGCAAAATACTCAGGAACAACAAAGGTTGATTTGATTGAAAATGACGAATATGGATATTGCTCGCTGATAAAAGCAACCAAAAGCGTTTTGCATAGATTTGAAATTGAAAATAAAACCTATGCAAAAATAACATCAAAAGAGCGATTGGAAAAACGAATGGTTGACGATACAGCCTTACGAGAAGCTGTTATAAACGCAATCGTACACAATGATTATACCCGTGAAACCCCGCCTCTTTTTGAAATTTTCAAAGACAGAATTGTTATTACCTCATATGGAGGATTGGTAAGCGGCCTTTCGAGGGAGGAATTTTATAAGGGCTGTTCAATGATTCGGAATCGCGAGCTTATGCGAGTTTTTAAAGATTTGGATTTGGTTGAGCAACTGGGCTCCGGTATGAGGCGAATATTGGAAGTTTACGATGAAACTGTTTTTGAGTTTACTGACCATTTTATGTTTGTTACTTTTCCTTTTGAAAATGGCTATCACGAGAATAATACGACAAAAGATGTCGTAATAAATGTCGTATTAACCGAACGTGAAAATCAGATTTTAAAGTTGTTGCAAAGAGATAATACAGAAACGGCAGATACATTGGCGTCAAGCTTAAATATTACTCCCCGAACCGCACAGCGGCGCCTAAAAGCATTACAAAACAAGGGTGTTTTACTGCGTAAAGGAGCTAGAAAATCAGGATATTGGGAAATAATAGAATCGTAATCAGATGGACTCTCTTGCCCAAAATGGCCCTATGTTACCTAATTGAACGGCAATATTAAACCTTTAATAAAATTACGGCAGAGCCTCCACAATCTCGACCGTCCTCACGCTCACTGCGATTACCGACAACAGCAGGTTCAAAATATATTCCGGCTTGTTGGCTTCGTCTGCGTATAGGTTTGGGTCGTTGGTGATGCCGCTGTCTTTGTCGGTTTTGATTTGGTAGCGTTCCATTACCCATTCGATTGCGGATTTGCCGTTGACTATGTACTCGTAGGCTTTTGCGGGGATATTTTCTATTGTGATGTGAGGATTATAGATGATAACGTCTTTGCGGTCTTTGGCGGGGAAGCGCATTTTTTCCACGCGCAGATTTGTTTTGCCGCCTGATACTTTTACTTCGTCGAGCGGCGGTATGTTTTCATAGTCCAGGTGCAGTTTCGCAAGCTCGCGCCCCGCTTTTGAAAACGCCCAAAAGTCGGCGGCGGATTCCGCAAGGGGAATACGCGGCAGGGATTTTTTCAGATCATTCGCAAAATCGGCGCGGTATTTCGAGCTGTGCAGGAAGCCGTAAACGTAATAAAAAATATCCTCTTTTCCGATGGCGGCGGCGTAATGTTTGCGCGCCTGCTTGAGAATGAAATCACCCACGCCGTCCTTGCGGATATATTGCGAATCATCGCTTTCTTGATCGTCAAATAATAATGTTTGGTTTGTTTTTTTCTCGTAGTAGTAGAGGGGGAAGCATTTATTTCCCGCGTCCAAGCAATTCAAATCAATTATCGAATCTGATATGAAAGTCGAATTTTCCTTTGTCCCTCCAATTCCACTCACCACAATAACAAGATTTTTCGTATAGACGGTTGGGAAGAAAACATCAAACTGGCCGGGGGCGTTTATAACTCTTTCACCAAAATATAAATACTGTTTGCAGAAGGGGCGGTACAACGCCGAGCTTATTTTGCTTTCCTCAAAATGGATTTTTAATCCTCTTCTGAGGTATCCAAGTAAATTTCTCGACCAAGATATTTTCGTTGAATCATAATCAGGTACTTCACGGCAAATTTGAGAATTATAAAACCCCACCATTCCAAGCATGTTATTAAGTACCGCATTTTTGGAAAAACTGTACACCCAAGTGTTACGGTTTGAATTTAGTCCAAGTGAATGTAACACAAACACGCTTTGTGGTTTTAATTCAAACTTCTTCTCGCTCGCCAGCGGAAAAAACATTTGAAAAGCGTCGTTACGTGTGGTTATCCAATCCCCGTTTTCGTTCGGCGAAAGTTGGACAAGCCCCATATCAGAATTGAGGAATGTTTTTCGTTCTTTTATTAGCGTATGCCGATCAGTGCGCGCCGCTTCGCCGTGGACGCCGCATTCAAGGCGATCCCAGTCGACGGGGGCGTTTTGCAGATCGCTGATATTGATTCGCGTTACTGGAATACTCTGCCCGGACAGCGCGTTTTCCGCGTTTGCGGTCCAGTTGTCGGTTGTGGAGATCCAAAGCCGCTGGGAGAATCCTGTTCGTTTCCCGCCGGGGGAATCGAACTCCTTGCCGGAAGTGGAGAGGAACGTATCCACGCCCGGTTTGTCGATAATTGAAGTTTCCAGGTAGCATTTGCATTGAATCGCCCAAAACTCGCCGTCAAACGTTTCTGCCGCGAGGTCGATTCCCGTGTCGGTCCCGCCGAGTTCCTTGCGGGCGAAGAAATCCTCCCACAGCCAAACGTTTTTCAGCATAGATGTGTATTTAGGGTCGGTGAGCAGGTATGCCCGCATCAAACGCTCAAACCGCGCGCCTTTATCTCTTTCGGAGAATGAACGGCCGCGGTATTTTTTTAATACGCCGTCAAATGAATTATTATTTTGGTTCATATCCCGCCGAAGTTCCTTCCATAAAACTCCGGCGGGCGGGTCAAAAAAACCCGGCCGCCGGGTTATGGAAGGCCATACAAAAAGCGCGCAGGAAATAATGCTTCGCCTACGCGCTAAAAATTACATTCAGCGTTTACGTAAAAACACGCTCGGAACGACGGGCAAATCAGCTTGAAAACGGCCGGGGATGTGGCTATACTGATTCCGTCGTAGCGGCGGGTTTTCCCGTGTTTGTAGGCGTTGGCTTTAGTGTGCCCCTACATTCGCCGTGATGGTGTTGCTCGC
>Ga0099364_10007727_pt1 | contig 15293 bp, 8 predicted proteins | sample TergutTh196P3_FD_73070 | JGI IMG/M metagenome (GOLD analysis project Ga0099364, IMG submission 73070) | Microcerotermes parvus P3 segment gut microbial communities from Pointe-Noire, Republic of the Congo - Th196 P3 | ecosystem: Host-associated > Arthropoda: Insects > Digestive system > Gut ... | reverse complement strand
AACCGGTTATCTTTTGAGCACAACTGCCCCAACGCACAGTGCAACAAGTCCCGCTTTGGCTTTCGTCGGTTGGTCTACCAGCAGCACTGATGCGGCAGCCAATACTGTCACACCTCTTACGGCAACTGATTCTGTGCCTGCAAGTGTTGTGCCAAGCATCAACATTGCCGGTTCAAGCGTCACGGTTTATGCTCTTTGGGGCGTTGATACGGACGGTGACGGTACACCCGATATCTCAGAAACACTGTACAGCCTTACCTACGACTTAAACGGCGGAAGCGGCGGTCCTGCGGTCAACCCCGTGAATAACCTTGTCAACCAAACCGGTTACCTCTTGAGTACTACTGCCCCAACGCACAGTGCCACAAGTCCTGCTTTGGCTTTCGTCGGTTGGTCTGACAACAGTTCTGATGCGGCAGCCAACGCAATTACACCTCTGACAGCAACTGATTCTCTGCCTGCAATTGTGTCAAGCATCAACATTGCCGGATCAAGCGTCACTGTCTATGCCCTTTGGGGTGTTGATACGGACGGCGACGGCAACCCCGATGTCTTGGAAGCAAAGTACAGCCTTACCTACGACTTAAACGGCGGTACAGCAGGAACCGGTCCTGCGGTCAATCCGGTGAATAACCTTGTCAACCAAACCGATTACCTCTTGAGCACAACCGCTCCGATGCATGTTCAAGTGGGCGGCATTGATGTGGTTTTCATCGGCTGGACAACTCTTCAAGATACGACCATCTACACGATGAACGACACTGCTCCGACAACCATCACGCAAAGAACCATTTCAGGTTCCAATGTTGTTGTCTATGCCGTTTGGGGCTATGACGAAAACAGTGACGGTACTGCCGATGTTGTGGAAGGGAAATATACGCTCACTTACAACAGAAACGGCGGAACGGCAGGCGGTCCCAACCCAAGCACCATCAGCTTGGTTGACGGAACCTATCCGCTTTCAACCATTGCTCCGACTCGAACCGGCGGCATAGTCTTCATCGGCTGGACGGCACTTCAAGATACCACAATCTATCGAATGAACGACACGGCTCCGACAACCATTACACATGTCACCATTTCAGGCGGCAATGAAATTGTCTACGCTGTTTGGGGCTATGATGAAAATGGTGAAGGAACCGCTGACATTTTGGAAACAAAATACAGCCTGACTTATGACCTCAACGGCGGCACGGCGGGAACAGGTCCGACTCCAAACCCCATTACGACTTTGGTAAACGGCAATTATGTTCTTTCCGCCGCCTCCGCACCGGCACATGCTCAGGTGGGCGGCGTTGATGTGGTTCTCGTCGGCTGGACGGCAGTTCCGGACCCCACCATCTACCTTAGAGGTGACCTTGTTCCGACAACCCTTTCAAATGCCGTCATTTCGGGCGCCAATGCTATTGTTTATGCCGTTTGGGGCTTTGACGACAACAGCGATGGTATTGCTGATGTGCTGGAACAGTCTGTTCCAACACCTGGCACCGGCTTTGGAAATGCAACAGTTGTTCCATTCGGCGGTTCTCAGCAATCCGGTCCGATGCCTGACCCGCAGCTCGACCCACAACAGGATCCACAGCCGCCGCAGCCCGGTCCCGTACCATTGCCGGGTGGCAGAGAAGACGAACCGACTTCTGAAGCCGGTTGGGAAACGTATGCTTCCATCATTGTGCTCATTTTCTTTGCCGTCTCCTTGTTCGCATATCGAAGGGTATATGGTGATAAAAAAGATTAAAAAATGATAATGAGAGGGGAAGACGATTCCTTCTTCATCTTCTTCTCTCATTCTAAAAAAGTCCGAAAGTAACCAAAAAAACCCCCCCACGGTTTGGTTATTTTTCTCATGGGCTGTTAATAAAAACGATGATGGGGGAAAAAATGATTTCATTTTCTCCCATCCACAAAAAGGGTCATAATGGGAATAACCAATACACAATGCAACCACATTGTTTATTCCTTTTATGATCCGTTCAATAAAAGCAGTATGAGGGATAATCTCTCTCATTTTAAAAAATAAGTTTATGATGGGAATAACCAAATAAAATACACCACAGCTTTGGTTATTCCCCTCATAAACTTACATGGGATTGCCAATGACAATTTAATCTATTTAAATATATTCGCATGTCAAAAAGAAATTGATAAGCAAGAATCAAATAAAAATGAAATTTATATTTAAATAAAAAAGAAAAAAGAGAAAGAAAAAGAAAAAAAAGAATTTACTCTTCTTCCTCTTCTTCAACCTTTACCTTTGCAGGTCTTCCGCGTTTCTTTTTTGAAGCCTCAGGAACCTCTTCTTCTGAAACGCTTTCTTCCGAAATCTCTTCTTCTAAAGCGCCTTCCTCTAAAACTTCTTCTTGTTTCGGTTCGATTTCGTCTTTAGTTTCTTCTTCGATGACCATCATTTCTTCTGCTTCGGCAACTTCTGCTTCGGCAATCGGCTCTTCGACAGAATCTTTTTTGGATTTTGCGGTCTTTGTGGCTTTTGCTTTCGGCGTTTTTTCATCGTCTGCGGGATTTTCGATGCTTTGGTCAAAGGGTTTTGCAATCAACCGAATGTCACCGGTACCCATTTTAATCGGCTGCCCGACGATGACGTTTTCTGTAACGCCCTGGAGGGAATCAATGTTGCCGCGCATGCCGGCGTCAAGCAGGTGGTTGACTGTTACTTCAAAGGCGGCTCTAGCAAAGACACTCGCCTTCTCACCTGAAATACCGTGACGACCGATTTGTTTGACTTCACCGTCGCTTGTCATTAAGTCGGCAACAAGCATAATGTGGCGGATATCAACATTTAAACCCTGTTCACGAAGTGTACTCATTGCTTCCGAAATGATGGCATTTCGGGCGGCTTCAATGCCGAGAACGGAATAAATTTCATTGATGTTGTTTGTGGTGGTACGGCTCATGTCCACACCTTCAATGCCGATCACATCTTTTAATGCAGAACCTTCCGTGTACATCACATATTCATCTGCTTTTCTTAAAACGGCACGCTTGATGTCTTCAATGCCTTTTAATGTGATTTCGTTGACTTTAGAAGCCAGCTGGAGCAAAGCACGGTAGGTCTGATCCTTCGGCGTCAAATCAATTTGGAGATTTTCTTCACAGACTTCAATAATGCAGTCTGGAATACTGTCCTTGAATTTGTCAACAATGTCCATGAACTCAATATTTCTTTTGTTCATGGCTTTATCTTTGATGTTGATGACAATTTTCATATGATCCACGTCTGTTGACACATCGGCAATATTACCAATTTTCGTGGCTTGAATTTCCCAAACCGCTTTAGTTGCTTTGTCATGATCAAAAGCGTAATCTGTCTCACCGTCCGGCAAATCTTTTCGATTGCTCAGATAAATGGTCATCGTCGGCGTACTCGGAACTTTACGCGCGTCAACAATTTCAATCAAACGCGGCAAACCAAGCGTTACGTTAATTTCAGCAACACCAGCATAGTGAAACGTTCTCATTGTCATTTGCGTTCCCGGCTCCCCAATCGATTGCGCCGCAACAACGCCCGCGGCGTCGCACGGTTCAATCTGAGAAAGTCTGTATCCGGTTAAAATTCCGTCAATGATGGCCGCCATTTCCTTTTCGGTCACACCGACAGTCACAGCATCCTCAAGAATCGTCTGTTTGATGTTTTTCGGAAGCGGCAAATTCATAACCATCGTTTTAATATCTGCTTCTTTTAATTTTGCTGCCATAATCAGACCTCCCTTCCCGTGACTTGCCTGAAAATGCGATGTACCGCCTCAGGCTTTGCAAAGTCGCTTTTCGTCGGGTCAATGCCGTCTTCACCGTATATGAATTGAACAATCACGCCTCTAGTGTCGCGGACAGTGTAGTCTGACCGAACTTCTAAATCCTGAAGGGCGTTGACCAAACGGCGCTGGAGATAACCCGATTGAGATGTACGAACAGCCGTATCAACAAGACCTTCGCGGCCGCCGATGGAGTGGAAGAAATATTCCGTCGGATTTAATCCCTCTTTATAGCTGGATTTGACGAAACCATGAGCGTCTGCACTCAAATCGCCGCGGGGGAAGTGCGGAAGCGTGCGTTGGCGATAGCCTCTGTTGATACGAGCACCTCGAACAGACTGCTGTCCCACACAAGCCGCCATCTGCGTAATGTTTAAGATTGAACCACGGGCACCTGAGCGTGCCATCATCGCAGCCGGATTGTCAAGACCCATGTGCGAGTCGGCAATCTTTCCCGACTTGTCACGGGCTCTTCCAAGTTCCTGCATGATACGCATTTCAATGGTTTCATCAAGCGTTCTTCCCGGAAGCGGTTCTAATTCTTCAGCTTCATAAGCTTGAATCAATTTATGAACTTCCTCCTCAGCCGTCGTTAAAACCAAATCAATCTGAGCCACCGCTTCATCGGGGATGTCTTCATCCGCAATGCCAAAACTCAGGCCGGTTCTCATAATCGCGCGAATCGCCAGTTTCGTTACATCGTCAACGAATTGAGCACCGCGCACAGTACCGAATTCTTTAATAATCGTGTCCAAAATTTTTGCTTTAAAGGCGCCCATTGCCATTTCATCAATCGTGCCGGCAATCAATTCGCCGTTTTCGATGATGACATAAGAGTCCGTTTTTTTGTCTTCTTCAACGTCTTTTGTTCCGACTTCTGATGAAAATGAAACATTTAAGCCCTTGGGCAGAATCTGGCTGAAAATTTGTTTTCCCGTCCAGTATTCTCTGCCGGATTCATCAACGCCTGCCGGAGCCGGAAGTTCGCGAATATCGGTTTTTCGAAGCAAGTCAAGGGCATCATCTTTGTTGATGCGGCTTGTCACCGGATTGTCTTTTCTTGTCAGCAGGAACATGCCCGAAATGTGGTCGTGGATGCCGCCGACAATCGGACCGCCGAAACGCGGGGATAAGATGTTTTCCTGAACCTGAAGCAATATTTTTGCCTCGGCGCGCGCTTCTTCCGTTTGAAGAACGTGCATATTCATTTCATCGCCGTCAAAATCGGCATTGTAGGGCGGGCAAACCGCCGGATTCATGCGAAACGTCTTTCCGTCAAGAACTTTAACGCTGTGCGCCATGATACTCATTTTGTGCAAAGACGGCTGGCGGTTAAACAAGACGACGTCGCCGTCGCGCAGATGCCTCTCCACAATCCAGCCGAATTCCAGCCGTTCACAGAGGTCTTCGATGTTGATGTCCGCAATTTTAATACGGCCCCCATCAGCACGAATCACGTAATTGGCGCCCGGATAACTACTCGGACCGCGGCGAATGTGATCTTTTAAGAAATCAATGTTGCGTTCCGTGACATGTTCCGGAATAGTCAAAATAAGGGCGACCGGCAGCGGAACACCCACTTCGTTGATGCTTAAATCCGGGTCCGGCGAAATAACGGTACGTGCAGAGAAATTGACACGCTTTCCTGACAAACTGCCTCTGAAACGTCCTTCTTTGCCTTTCAAACGCTGGGAAAGTGTCTTGAGCGGGCGTCCGGATCTGTGACGCGCCGGCGGAATGCCGGAGACGGAGTTGTCAAAAAACGTCGTGACGTGGTACTGGAGAAGTTCCCACAAGTCTTCAATAATAAGCTGCGGCGCACCGGCGTCTCTGTTTTCTTGGAAACGCTGGTTGATTCGGATGATATCGACAAGTTTGTGTGTCAAATCGTCTTCACTGCGCTGACCGGATTCTAATGTGATGGACGGGCGCACCGTTACAGGCGGCACCGGAAGAACGGTCAGAATCATCCATTCGGGGCGCGCGTTTTCGGGGTCCATCCCGATGACACGGATATCGTCGTTTGGAATATTTTCAAAGCGGTCGCGAATTTCTGTCGGTGTGAGGCGTTCCCCGTTCTCGATGTATTCCGTCGGCTTTTCGAATTTGATTTCAAACTGTTCGGTATCACAGTGCGGGCATTTTTTGACCTTTGCCGTTTCCTTGTAAACTTCGTTAATCAAATCATCCGGCATGTGGCTGATTTCAATCACAGCGGTGAGCTGTTCCATATACCGTTCTTTTTCGATATCGTTTAAAAGCAAACGGCTGCAGCTACAGCAAATTGACCGAAGAAGCTTGCGGATGGTTTTGTTAAAACCGACGTGGATAACCGGAACCACCAAATCGATGTGGCCAAAATGGCCGGGGCATTCGCCGGCTTTGGAGTGACAAGTTTTGCATTTAAGTCCGGGGTCAATAACACCTAAGCGCGTGTCCATCAAACCCATTTCGATCGGAAAACCATCTTCATCGTATGTGTCAGCCGTGATCACATTCGTTGCACTCATATTTCTGATTTCTTTTGGAGAAAGCAAACCAAATTTAATCGCAGCAATCCTTTTTGGAATGTGCTGAACTCTTTTTGTCGGGATCATGTTTACACCGCATCCTCAAGCTTTAATCTCGGAGAAACACCAAGAGACTTGATTTCATCAAGCAAAAGCTTAAACGAATAACTCATTTCAACAAGGTAAATATCCGTATCCGCACCGCAGTTGGGACAAATCGCCAAATTTCGCTGTTTGTCAAATGTGGCGATCATGCCGCAGTTGCTGTTGCTGCAGACAAATTCTTCATCCTTGTCGGACTCTTCTAATAATCTTTCTTTCAAACACATGGCAGCACCGTGACCCACAAGAACGTCACGCTCCATTTCTCCGAAACGAAGACCGCCTTCACGGGCGCGCCCTTCTGTGGGCTGCCGCGTCAATACCTGAACCGGTCCGCGAGATCTGGCGTGCATTTTTGAGGTGACCATGTGATGGAGTTTTTGATACAAAATTACGCCTACGAACACATCTGCCGGAATCATTTTACCGGTCACGCCGTCATAGAAGGTTTCTTTGCCGGTGTGGGCAAAACCATATTGTTTTAGGGTGGCTCTGAGTTTTGCTTCATTGTCGCCCCCTTCTGCTGCTGAAAAAGCTGTCGCGTCAATGCGGCGTCCTTCAATGGAGCCGACTTTGCCGCCGATCATTTCAAGAACGTGCCCGACAGTCATACGAGACGGGATAGCGTGGGGGTTAATCATTAAGTCGGGAGACAAACCGGACTCTGTAAACGGCATATCGGCGATGTCCACTTTTAAGCCAATCACACCTTTTTGTCCGTGGCGGGAGGCGAATTTGTCGCCGATATCGGGAACACGCTCATCTCTGACTTTGACTTTTGCCAGACGCGTGCCGTTGATGGATTCTGTTAAAATCACGTTGTCAACAATGCCTTTTTCATTGGAGCGCATGGTAACGGAACTTTCACGCCTTTGGTTTCCAAAGCCGGAATCTAAGCCGGACGCTTCTTCAAGAAAACGCGGCGGGCTCGTCTTTCCGATCAAAACGGCGTTTGGCGCAGCGTATGTTTCGGGATTGACCAAGCCGTCTTCGTCAAGTTCGGCATAGGATTCGGCACTTCTTGAACCGCGGTATTCGGAGTCCGGAATTTCGAATTTGTCTTCCTGACCGCCGGGGTAGCGTCTTTCTTCGCCTTCAAAAGTGCGGATGAAGTGGCTGCGTCCAAGACCGCGCTCAATGGATCCTCTGCTGAACACAAGAGCATCCTCAATGTTGTAGCCTTCATAAGAGAGAATGGCAACAACGAAATTTTGGCCGGCGGGTCTGTCGTCAAAACCGATGGATTCGCACGTTTGCGTAAATGTCATGGCACGCTGCGGGTAGTGTAAAATGTTGGCGCGCGTATCCGGTCTTAATTTGTGGTTGACGGTTGATACGCCAATGCACTGCTTAATCATCGCAGCACCCATTGTACAGCGCGGAGCTGCATTGTGTTCGGGATAGGGAACCATTCCGGAACAGATTCCCAAAATCAAGTCGGGGGAAAGTTCCATATGTGTGTGCGCCGGCGTCAAGTGTTTTTCTCGAAGCGCAATGAATGTGTTTTCTTCTTCTTCGGCGTCTAAATATTCAATCAGGCCCAAGTCCACCAAATCTTCAAATGACAATTCGCCGTTTTTTAATTTTTCGATGTGCTCTTCCGTCACAAGCAATTTGCCGTTTTCAACAATCAATAACGGTCTTCTGGCGCGGCCGATGTCTGTTGAAATGATGACTTCTTTGGTGTGTTCTAAGTAAGCGACGTTTAATTGCTTGGAGAAATATCCTTTGCGTCTCATTTCACGGACTTGTGTGACCAGCGCTTCGGGATCTTCATGTGTTCCGATTAATTCGCCGTCTAAGAAAATTTTTGATTGGCTCATTCTTCCATTCCTCCTTCGTAGTCCATGCCGCCCAAAAAGTCATCGTCTCTCGGATCGCGTTCAGTCGCTGCACGCGTTTCTCTGATCGGGATGCCGTCTTCATCATCTTCGCTGAATTCGTCATCTGTTTTCTTGGTGCCGCTGACTTTTTCTTCAAATTCGTTTTCAAATTCTTCTTTCTCAGTCGGGTCGTAGCTGACGTCAATGATTTCAGGCTGAATGAACTGGAATTTTTCAACGCCCATATTGTAAAGTGCTTGTTTGACGGGGTCAATGTCATCAATGCCTGTGGAAAGTTCGACCATTTCTGCAAAATTCTTCACAAGACCGCAGTTGGGGCCTTCGGGTGTTTCGGAGGGGCATAAGCGTCCCCATTGTGTCGGGTGCAAATCACGGGCTTCGAAGTGCGGCTGTGCACGGGAAAGCGGAGAAATGACACGGCGAAGGTGTGATAATGTTGAGATGTGGTCATTTCTGTCCAGCAGCTGAGATACACCGGTGCGGCCGCCGACCCAGTTTCCTGTCGCCAGCGGATGGAGCAGGCGGTCGGTCAATACGTCGGCGCGGACGATTGTTGCGACATTTAAGTCGCGGTTTCTCATGCTGGCGCGTTCCAGCTGATATTTGATATCGCGGGATAATTTGTTAAAAGAGACGCGGAATAAATCTTCGATCAAGTCGCCGGCAAGTTTCAAGCGTTTGTTGGAATAGTGGTCTTTGTCGTCTTCATCGCGCTTTCCAAGGGCCAGTTCAAAGCAGGATTCTGCCATTCTTGCCAAGAAATTGGCTTTAGAAATGCGGTCTTCCGGCTTGTCGCCCAAATGCGGCAGCAAATATCTGTCCAGGACATAGTTTGCGCGCTTAATTTGGTATTCGCGGGCTTGTCCGGCAGCAACGCGGGTGCCGATTTTTTCAATAGCGGCATGCATGTTTTCAACTTCGGCTTCATCTAAGTTTTCAAGCATGAATTTAATAATTTCGGGATCGTTTGAAACAGCTGTCACAATGTCTTGATCTGTTACAATGCCAAGCGCCCGGATTAATGTAATAAAATTGAGCCTTCCGGTAATGGATGGGAATGACACTTCAAGCAAGGATTTTCGTCCGCGCTCCACAACGACAAGAGCGCGGTAACCCTTTTTTTGAGAAAAGACTTTGGACACTTCGATTTTGTCTCCGTAGCGCTCACCGTATTCGGTTAAAATTTTGTTCGGCGCCAAGTCTTCCAGTGTCATGACGACGCGTTCTGTTCCGCCGACAATGAAATAGCCGCCGCAGTCTTGCGGATCTTCGCCGAGTTTAATTTTTTCATCTTCAGTCATGCCGATTAAGTTGCACACTCTCGATTTGAGCATGACCGGAAGTTGGCCGATATTGGCTTCAATCGGTTCATCAGTGATTTCGGCACCGTTTTGCGCGACCGTCATTTGAAGGAAAAGCGGCGCAGAGTAGGACAAATTGCGAAGACGGGCTTCATTCGGGCTTAAGCGCTCGATGGCGCCGTCCGCTTCTTTAACAACAGGATATTCGACGCGGATTTTTCCCAATTTGAGATATGTCCCTTCGATATCCGTTTCGATGACGCCTTGTTCATCAATAATTTTTTGAAGTCCTGTGTCCAAGAATTTATTGAACGAATCAATATGATGCTGAACAATTTTTTCTTGGGTGAAATAATATTTCGCCAGAACACGTGTATCTAATGTAATATCTTACACCTTCTTTTGTAGTTTTATTTTGAATAATGAATTTGAATTTTTGGCAGGTTGCTGTTTCTTTTGGATTGGAATGATTTTTGACGGGTTGCTGTTTTCCTTTGGGTTGGAATGATTTTTTGCAGGCTTCTGTTTCTTTTTATTCGTTTCTCAAGCGGCGTCCGCTTTCTTTTGTGGGATGCCGGCTGCGGTCCAAAATATCTTTAAAGGGGCGTTTGTCTGCCAAAGCGAGCGAGTAACAGCTGCATCATTGTTTTTGCCGGCAACGGCCGGGAAAGAAAAAAAGGTGTTTTGCAAAACTGTTTGTGATAATGCGCTGCGTTGAAGCAGAGACAAAGTGCCGGTTAAAGTTTTAGTTTTCTTTTGAAGCGAAGTCATGGCAAATCCTATTTGAAAGAACGGTTTGGTATGGTGAGCGGACAATGGATATGAAAATATTCCAATCAAAAATACAAAAAATAATGTATTATGATTAAGAAATGGCGTCAATAACAAGCCGGTAATAAATGGACTCGTCAGCCGTTTGGCTTTTGCGTGTAATCTTAATAATGTTGCCCATTTTGGCACCGATTTCAATAACAATCGGATCATCGTATCTGATTTTTGGAAGCTGCTCTTTGTCAATTGCATACTTTGCAAGTAATTCGGCAACTTCTTCTTCCCCGATAATTTCGTGATGCGGGACCGATTCATGATCAAGCAGTTTAAATGATGTCAAATCGTTTCCTCCATGAAAATTTACCTTTTTGATGGACAGTGTCCGCGTGACAAGATCATTTGCAAATAGACGATACTTCCATCTTGCCAATCAAATCGGTTAAAAAAATGCGGGCCCATAGGGATTTGAACCCTAGGCCGACTGGTTAAAAGCCAGTCGCTCTTCCTGGCTGAGCTATGGGCCCCGTTTGTCTATTACGCATTTCGTAAGTGAAACAGAACGTAAAACAGTATTGTTATATTTATATGTTTTGGCGTATCGGTAAAAATTGGGCGAGTCAGGGCAAATACGGGAATAACCTATATAAGAATGAACAAAAATTACACAAATCTTTAATGTTTGTACCTTAAAATTTAAAAGTTTTAATTGTTTATTTATTTCTTTTATTCCTTTAATTAGTGTGATAAAATGCCGTATGAAATCTTAGAAAAAGAGGAAATGGCTGCCGGTATCTTCAAAATGGTCATTGATGCGCCGGACGTTTCTAAAGCTGCAAAAGCCGGTCAGTTTGTCATTGTCCGCGCTTATGATGACAGCGAAAGGATTCCATTGACAATTGCCGATTTCAATGAAGCGGCGGGGACTGTGACGATATCGGTTCAGTCGCTTGGAAAAGGGACGAAGCAGATGACAAACATGAATGCCGGCGAAAAATTCGCTGATTTTGTCGGGCCTCTTGGAACCCCTTCCGATGTGAAAAAAATCGGTACGGTTGTTTTGGTCGGCGGCGGTGTCGGCATTGCCCCGATTTATCCTCAAATCAAAGCTTACAAGGATGCCGGCAACCGTGTCGTCACGATCATCGGCGCCCGCAACATTGGTTTACTTATGATGGAAAAAGAATTTGAAGCCGGCAGCGATGAGCATTACGTGACAACCGATGACGGATCAAAAGGCCACCACGGTTTTGTAACAGACATCGTCAAACAGCTTTTAGACAAAGATCGTGCCGGCAGCTCTCCTTATGAAAAAATCGGGCGTGTCGTTGTGATCGGTCCGCCGATTTTAATGAAGGTTGCTTCAAATCTAATGAAAGATTATCTTGATGTTGAAATTATTGTCAGCATCAACTCCATGATGGTGGACGGCACGGGTATGTGCGGCTGCTGTCGTGTGATTGTTGACGGCAAAGTGAAATTTGCATGCGTTGACGGCCCCGAATTTGACGGCCGCCTCGTTGACTTTGACACGATCATGAACAGATTGATGATTTATAAAAAAGAAGAATCGGAAGCTTCCAAAAAATACGATGATGACTGTGCCGGCGGCATTTGTTCTAAATTGAAGTAAGGTGGAAAAAATGTTAAAAAAAGAAAAAGCCGCACGCGTCGATATGCCGCAGCAATCGGCCGACATCCGCAGATCCAATTTTGACGAGGTGGCTCTCGGATACACACATGAGCAAGCCACCCTCGAAGCTTCTCGCTGTATCCAATGCAAAGCACCGCGATGTATGGGCGGCTGCCCCGTCAACATCAACATTCCTGCATTTATTCATCTGATCGCCGAAGGAAAAACAACAGAGGCGGCAGAAAAAATATTTGAGACAAACTTGCTCCCCTCCATTTGCGGCCGCGTCTGTCCGCAAGAAACACAATGCGAAGAATTATGTATTCTCGGCAAAAAAGGCGACCCAATCGCAATAGGCCGCTTGGAGAGATTTGCCGCCGACGCCTACAGAGCGCAAGTCAAAAGCTGTAGAATCGATGACGGTTCCGGCTGCGTCAAACCCGCAACCGGCAAGAAAGCCGCCGTCATCGGCTCCGGTCCCGCCGGATTAACCGCTGCCGCCGACTTGGCAAAAATGGGTCACACTGTCACAATTTTTGAATCCCTGCACGCACCAGGGGGCGTTTTAACTTACGGAATCCCTGCTTTTCGTTTGCCCAAAGATATTGTGGCAGCTGAAATTGATGATGTTTTGTCTCTCGGCGTTGAGATGAAAACGGATTATGTCATCGGCAGAATTAAAACATTAAATGAGATTGCCGATGAATATGACGCCGTTTTCCTCGGAACCGGCGCCGGCCTTCCCAATTTCATGGGAATTGAAGGCGAAAACTTAAACGGTGTTTATTCTGCAAACGAATTTTTAACACGCGTCAATTTGATGAAAGCGTATCAAAAAGACGCCGACACCATGATTCGCAGAGGCAGAAACGTCGTCGTTGTCGGCGGCGGAAATGTTGCGATGGATGCGGCCCGCTCAGCACTTCGTTTGGGGGCCTCGGAAGTGACAATCGTCTATCGCCGCGGCGACGCCGAACTTCCCGCCCGCCGTGAAGAAATTGAAAATGCCAAACAAGAAGGCATAGAATTCTGCCTTCTCGCAAACCCCCAAAAAATCATCGGCGAATACGGTGACGGGACACCCCAAAACCGCCGCTTTGACGTCAAAGCCGTCGAATGTATTAAAATGGAACTTGGAGAACCCGACGCCTCGGGTCGCAGAAGTCCGATTCCAATCAATGGATCGGAATTTATAATTGACGCCGATGTGGTTATTATGGCAATCGGAACATCCCCAAACCCCCTTATTTTCATTGATGCCGCAGGCATTGAGCAAACCAAAAAAGGAACAATTGCCGTCAACAACGATTTACAAACAACCCGCGAAAACGTCTTTGCCGGCGGCGACATCGTTACCGGCGCAGCCACAGTTATTTCAGCCATGGGAGCAGGAAAAAAGGCAGCAAAAGCCATGAATGATTATATGATGAAAAATTAAGCCGTCATCGGTTTCATTTTTGAATCCTTGTTGAATCATATCAATAAAAACACGGGTACCCCTTTCCCCCAAATCATCAAACAATTTAGAGGAAAAACGGTACCCCATTTTTTAATCATTTCGAAGGAGAATGATATTTCAAATTAAAAACAAAATCAAATTCCAAAAACCTTTTTTCCAAAAACAAAATCAAATTTTTTAAAAATCCTTTTTGAATCCTTCAACTGATGTGTGAATCATGTAACATTATTTTTCAAATCAATGCGGCTTACCCTTGAATCATGCAATATTATTTATTCTCTTGTATTCTTATTAGGTATTCCTATAACCGTTTCAACAAAAAAAGGACGATACATATGACAGACGAAATGATTGAGCAATGCGAAAATCTGCACGAAAACGACGAGCACCAAAAAATTATCCAACTGATCTCAGAAATTCCTGAAAAAGAGCGCGGTTACCAATTGACAAGCATTTTAGCACGCGCTTACAACAACGAAAGCCAATTCGAAGAAGCAGTTCGGTTGCTTTTGTCTGTTCAAGAAGAGGGTCAATACGATATTCTTTGGCATTTCCGTTTAGGTTATGCTTACTATTATTTAGGTCAGTTTGAAGAATCTAAAACGGAATTTGAACGCGTTTTAGAATCGGACCCCGAAGATGAAGATGCTCAAATGTTTTTGCAGTTCTGCATTTCCGAATTGGAAAACAACAAACCCTTTTCATCCCTCAAAGACCGTGTCAGCGATTTTTGGGAATGGTTTACCCAAAACGAAGAATATTTGTCAGACATTATAACAAACCGCGACAAACACGATACAAACGAAGTCGTTGTTTTTATATCCCACGGAGTTCAGTTGATTTCAAATGACATCCATTTCAACATCGGCGGCAATTACGAACTGACTTTTTCCGCCAGCGGCAGATATTATCTGTTTTACCTGCTTCCTTATCTGGCTTCCCGCCTGCCGGAACAATTCCAAGATAAGTGGAAAGTTTTCCCTTACATGCAGGGAACCGGCGGCGAAAATTTCGGCTTTGGAATGTTTGGGCAAACAATCGACACAGACGAAGTGATGGTCAAAGCCGATTACGTTCCCCAAAACGACAATTTTATTCTTTCTTTTTACAACAAGCCGCTTTTTGAGTTGGACGAAAGCGATTGTTATAATGCTTTTTACATTATGATGGAAATTACCATCGGCGAAGGTTTAGCTCACATTTACGTCAACATTGCCAAAAAAGCCGATTCTTTAGAAGACGACATGATTCCGCTGACAAAATTGGAAGCATTTATTAAAGAAAGCATATCCAAAAAAGGCAAAGAAATCGTATTGCGTCCGGATGAGAGATACAGCAGTTATGAGTTTCAGCCCCAAGAAAATGATGAACTCCGTTATGATGTGATTGTCGGCGTCAGTTCCTTTTTTTTCCTCATTGCAGATTATTACAACGAATCGACTGAAACGATGGATGATTTAAATGCCGGCGGCATCAAAGCGATGTTTTTGGCATTTCCCTACGATGATGACGACAGAAGCAGCATTTTGGATACAAGATATGAAATCGAAGAGCGCTTGGAAAAAGAAGTTTTCGGCATACGCGGCACCGGCAAAGAAAGCGGCATTGTTATCGGCGGTTCAATGGGCACATCAACAGTTTACATCGATTTGCTTTTGTACGACGGTTTTGACTCCCTCGACCGAATTTCAGAGTTGCTTCGCAATTACCCCTATGATTTTTATCTCTCGGAATTTCGCCAGCATTCCCCATTAATTCCGCTGTTTGATGAAAAAGAATAATTTATATATCGACAATTCAAAATATACCTAAATATTGATAATTCAAAATATACTTAAAAAACGATTAAAATAACTAAAAACGATTTTTAAAATTTCAAAAACGATTTTTAAGTAACTTCTGCCCT
>Ga0099364_10007726_pt1 | contig 15294 bp, 12 predicted proteins | sample TergutTh196P3_FD_73070 | JGI IMG/M metagenome (GOLD analysis project Ga0099364, IMG submission 73070) | Microcerotermes parvus P3 segment gut microbial communities from Pointe-Noire, Republic of the Congo - Th196 P3 | ecosystem: Host-associated > Arthropoda: Insects > Digestive system > Gut ... | reverse complement strand
AGATTACGTCAAGAACATGGTCACGGGCGCCGCCCAGATGGACGGCGCCATTCTTGTAGTGGCTGCCACCGATGGCCCCATGCCTCAGACCAGGGAGCACATTCTCCTTGCGCGCCAGGTTGGCGTTCCCGCAATAGTCGTGTTCATGAACAAAGTTGACATGGTTGACGACCCCGAGCTTCTTGACCTCGTTGACATGGAGATCCGCGACCTTCTTTCCAAATACGAATTCCCCGGCGATGACACGCCCATAATCAGAGGCTCTGCCCTCAAGGCGATGGAAGGCGATGCCTCCTACCGCGAGAAGATCATGGAGCTCATGAGGGCTTGCGACAGCTTCATCCCTCTCCCCGTCCGCGACGTTGACAAGCCTTTCCTCATGCCGATCGAAGACGTGTTCAGCATTTCGGGCCGCGGCACTGTTGCCACCGGTCGCATTGAGCGCGGCATAGTCAAGCTCAACGACAAGGTTCAGCGAGTAGGCTTCGGCGAGACCAAAGAGTTTGTTGTTACGGGCGTGGAGATGTTCCGCAAGCTGCTTGACGATGCTCAGGCAGGCGACAACGTAGGCCTTCTTCTCCGCGGCGCGGAGAAGACGGACGTTGAGCGCGGCCAGGTGCTTGCCGCCCCCGGCTCCATCACCCCCCACGCCAGCTTCAAGGCGCAGATTTACGTTCTCAGCAAGGAGGAGGGCGGTCGCCACTCCAGCTTCAGCAACGGCTACCGTCCCCAGTTCTACTTCCGCACCACCGATGTAACCGGCTCTATCAAGCTTCCTGAAGGCGTTGAGATAGTCATGCCCGGCGACAACGTAGGCATAGAGGTTGAGCTAATCACGCCTATTGCAATGGACAAGGACTTGCGCTTTGCTATCCGCGAGGGCGGAAGAACTGTTGGCGCTGGCGCTGTAACTGAAATTATTAAATAAGGAAGAGAAAATTATGGCTTCCAAAATAAGAGAACTCATCACCTTAGAATGCCCTGAATGCAAGCAGCGCAATTACGATTGCGATAAAAATAAGAAGAAGCATTCTTCGCGCGTTGAGTATAAGAAATATTGTCGTTTTTGTAGAAAGCACACTGTACATAAGGAGACTAAATAGGTGAATAACCGTAGGCTAATGGCTCAATTGGTAGAGTAGCGGTCTCCAAAACCGCCGGTTGGGGGTTCGAGTCCCTCTTAGCCTGTGCAGGAGTTTATTTATGCAGAGTTTTCAAAAATATATTCGTGATGTTATAGCTGAGTTAAAGAAGGTTACTTGGCCAACGTGGGAAGAGCTTAAAGGTTCAACCATGGTGGTTGTTGTTTTTAGTATTATAATGGGTTTTTATATAGCAATTGTTGATTTGGGATTATCTAAACTTGTTGGAAAGTTTTTGGAGTAGAGTTTTTTGGAGCATTTGCAGAACATGAATTTGGCCTGGTATTCGGTAGCAACTTTTTCTGGACAGGAGCTTAAGGTTAAGCAACTCCTTGAAGCCATGATTGAACGTGAGCAGATGCAGGATTCATTTGGGCGCATTGAAATTCCCCATGTAAATGAAGAGCATATCTCAACTAAAAGAGGCAAAAGGTCAGTCAAAATAGAAAGACGGAATTTAATGCCGGGCTACGTATTTATACAGATGGACTTGAATGACCGCACAAGGCATTTGGTTCAAAATATTCAAGGCGTAACGAGATTCGTGACGGTTGGCTCAAAAATCAATGCGATTCCAGAATCGGAAATGGTGTCTATACTCCCTCGCGAAGACGGGCTGAGCGTAGATTTGCTTCCAATGGAAGCACCGCCGGTTAAAGAAGGCGATTCTATTCGCATTAAAGAAGGTCCGTTTAATGATTATACGGGCGTTGTAGAAGAAATTATGAAAGAGCGTGGCAAATTAAAAGCCATGGTTGTTATATTTGGTCGTTCCATTCCAGTTGAACTTAACTTTTCAGAGGTTGAAGTTTTATAGGCGTGGGCTTTGAAACGGAGAAATTACAGTGGCAAAAAAGATTACAGGCTACATAAAACTACAGATTAAGGCTGGCGCAGCAAATCCGGCTCCTCCGATTGGTCCCGCATTGGGTTCCAAAAAGGTGAATATAGCTGAGTTTTGCAAGCAATACAATGCTCGCACGCAGTCCATGGCAGGCACAATAGTTCCTGTTATTATAACTGTATACGCAGACAACAGCTTTACCTTTGTAACCAAAACCCCGCCGGTTCCGTCTATGCTAAAGCAGGCTGCTAAAGTGGAAACCGCTTCTGGCGAACCAAATCGCAAAAAGGTTGGCAAAGTGACTATGGCGCAGGTAACTGAAATTGCCAAAACAAAAATGCCGGATTTAAACACCATCAGCCTGGAATCAGCGCAGCAAATGGTAATTGGCACAGCACGCTCAATGGGCATTGAGGTAGTAAATGGTTAAAAGAGGAAAAAAATATCGCGCTTTGGCGTCGTCTTACGATATCAAAGCTTTCCATGGTTTGGATGAAGCTGTGAATATTCTGAAAAAATCAGATTTCAAGTTTGACCAAACCGTTGAATTGCATTTTAACTTGGGCGTTGACCCAAAACATTCGGACCAAATGGTGCGCGGCTCTGTAACTCTGCCGCATGGCACAGGTCGCAAAGTTCGCATTCTGGCGCTATGCAAAGACAATGCGGTTCAGGCAGCTACGGACGCAGGCGCAGATTTTGCCGGCGGCGCAGAAATGGTTCAAAAAATTTCCGAAGGCTGGCTTGATTTTGATGCGGTGGTTGCCACCCCAGACATGATGGCTGTTCTTGGCAAGGTTGCCAAGGTTTTAGGTCCTCGCGGTTTAATGCCAAGCCCAAAGGCAGGAACGGTTACCCCGAATTTAGCTCAGATTATTAAAGAACTTAAAGCTGGCAAAATTCAATACCGCGTTGACAAGGGCGCAAATGTGCATACCCCGGTCGGCAAACTCTCTTTCTCTGGTGAGCAGTTGCGTGAAAATATTCTTACGGTTATAGACTCCGTAAAAAAGAACAAACCGCAAACCTCAAAGGGCGTTTACATAAAAAGTTTAACCCTGACAGCAACCATGACACCATCGGTTCGTCTAGACATAGCAATAACAAGGTAAGGGGTAGATTTTATGGAAAAAACCGAGAAAAAAATGTCGCTTCAAAAGCAGAAAAAACAAGAGCTTGTAAACTCTCTTGTTAAGGATTTTTCAGAAGCAGCTTCTATTTATCTGCTGGACTTTCAGAAGATAACAGTTGCTCAAGATAATGCTTTGCGCATGAACTTGCGCAAAAAAGGCATCGCTTACAGAGCGTCTAAAAACAGATTGATAAAAGAAGCCTTTAAAAAGGCGAATATTTCGGGATTGGATTCTTATCTGAAGGGAGCAACATCTATTATGCTCGGCAGTGCGGAAGATCCAATGCTTCCTGCCCGTGAAGTTGTTGAATTTCACAAGGCAAACCCAGATATTTTAACAGCAAAGGGCATTTCGCTAGACAATTCTTCCCTGAATGGGAGCGAGTTGGAAAATTTAGCGAAGATGCCAGGTAAAACGGAAATTCTAGGTCAAGTAGTGTCTTTAATGCTTTCTCCAGGGGCAAACCTGATAGCTCTTATCAAGGGCCCTGGCGGAAAGATAGCGGGACAAATAAAGGCTTTAGAAGAAAGACTGGAAACAGCTTAGAAAATCACTCAAAAACGGAGAAAATCCCATGGCTACAGATGTCAAAACATTAGGCGACCAGATAGTTGCCCTCACACTTTTAGAAGCCAAAGCTTTGGCTGACTACCTCAAAGAGACCCATGGTCTCGAAGCAGCTGCCGGTGGCGCAGTTGTTATGGCTGCTCCCGCAGCAGGTGGCGCAGCAGCTCCCGCAGCAGAAGAAAAAACAGAATTCGATGTTGTGTTGGTTGATGGCGGTACAGACAAAGTAAAAGTTATCAAGGCTTTGCGTGCTGCTATTCCTGGACTTGGGCTTATAGAAGCAAAAGACTTGGCGGGCAAAAGCAATGCTCCCGTTAAGGAAGGTGTTCCAAAAGCCGAAGCTGAAAAGCTTAAAAAAGATTTGGAAGACGCCGGAGCAAAGGTCACGCTGAAATAATGCGTGCCAGGTCTGTAAATTTCTTTTTAAGCGCCCTGCGTGAACACGCAGGCGTAAAATTCCTTTTATGGCGAGGTGATCCATGATAGAGCGGAAGTCCTACTCATCAAACGAATTTCGTTTGGAATTGCCGGATCTTCTGGAGATGCAAAAAGCTTCTTATGAACGCTTTTTGCAGGCCGGAGTTTCTGCAAAAGACAGACGCAATGAAGGGCTGGAGCGTGTGTTTCGAGACGCTTTTCAAGACGTGTCCGATGCAAAAAAACTTTTAGTTTTGCGTTATAGCCATTATAACTTGGCTATGCCAAGATATTCCATAAAGGAGTGCAGAGAACGGGGAGTTACATATTCCCGTCAGCTTATAGCTCACTTGGAACTTCAAACCTTCAAGGAAGATGGCGAAGAAAAGAAATTGCAGGACCAGGTTGCAAACGATGTATTTTTCTGCGACCTGCCGGTTATGACCGATAATGGCACTTTTATAATAAATGGGTCAGAACGGGTTGTAATAAGCCAGCTGCATCGCTCGCCGGGCGTAAGCTTTGATTCCGAGCAGCTGCCAAGCGGCAAGGTTGTTTTTCAAAGCCGCATAATACCCAATAGAGGTTCTTGGCTGGAATTTAACACGGAGAACGATGTTCTCTATATGTTGATAGACCGCAAAAAGAAATTGCCGGCAACTGTGCTTTTGCGCGCCGTTGGCTACGAAACAAATGCGCAGATTTTGGCTCTTTTCCACACAGGCGAAACTATTGAGTTAAAAATTGACGAAGACTACTCAAACAGAGCGCTTTTCAAAGATGCGGTTAGCGAAGACGGCGAAATAATAGCTCATGCAAATTCCATTTTAGACATTGACACTTGTCAAAAGCTTTTGGACGCAGGCATTGCCAGCGTTGAAGCGGTAAAGGAGAATTTGGATGAATACGATCTTATACATAACACTTTGGCAAATGACGATATAGAAGATTCAAAGAAAGAAAGAGAAGACGACAAGGCAAAGAAAAGCTACAGAGAAGTTGCGCATGAGCGTATTTATCAAACAACAAGGTCGCAGCCCGCTGCAGACCCAAAAGCGGCAAGAGACCATTTTGAAAATCTTTTCTTTGAAAGAAAACGCTACGAAATTGGCGAGCTTGGCCGTTATCGCTTGAATTCAAAAGTTCATAAGCCAGAAGACCAGCAGAAGCTTAGAGAAATTATGACTCTCACAAAAGATGATTTTGTCAGCGTTATTGGCTACATGCTTGGCTTGTACAATGGCGAAGAAGGTTTCTCCTTGGATGATATTGACCATTTGGGAAATCGCCGAGTTCGCTCCGTTGGCGAGCTTGTTGCAAATCAAATATCCGTGGGCATTAGCCGTATTCTTCGCTCCGTTAGGGAAAATTTTTCTTCTCGCGACAGGGAAGGCGTTTTAACTCCAACGGAACTTATAAATTCAAGAACCGTAAACAGCATGGTGGCTGCATTCTTTGGCTCAAGCCAGCTTTCTCAATTCATGGATCAAATAAATCCTCTTTCGGAATTGACCAATAAACGCAGAATATCTGCTCTTGGCCCAGGCGGTTTGTCCAGAGACAGAGCAGGCTTGGAAGTACGCGACGTTCATCATTCGCACTATGGCCGTTTGTGCCCAATTGAAACTCCCGAAGGCGCAAACATCGGCTTGATAAATTCTCTTGCCGCATTCTCTATTGTAAATCGCTTTGGCTTTATAGAAAGCCCTTACAGAATTGTGGGCTTGCTGAAATTCAAAGATGCGGACGGCAAGGATTATGAATTTCCAGAGTCTAAATGGCATGCAGGCATAATGAAGAATTTCTTTGGCGATGCAAATCAGCAGCTTTTAACTCAAACTGAATTGAGCAAAAATGAAATAAAAACGGCTCGCAAAAAATTCAAGGGCAGGCAATTGGAACTTTTTGATTTGTTCTGCAACAAAAGCTTTGAGTTTGATTTTGGAAACGAGTGCGAAATAATTAAAAACGGCGTTTCCATTGGCAGATATGCAAAAGGCGATGCTCAAAAGCCCAAAGCGGATTTTACGCAACAGGTTTCCGTTGTGCAAATGGTGGTTTCCGATTGGATTGTATATTTAACCGCTTCCGAAGAAGACCAGTACAGAATTGCTCCTGCAAGCACAATTTTAGATTCAAAAACCAAAAGATTTGTAAGCGAATTTGTTTTGGTTAGAGCAGAGGGCGATTTCCCAAGCATTCAAAACTTGGAAGAAATTTCCGTAGAAGATATAGAAACGCAAAGAGTTGATTTAATGGATGTTTCGCCCATGCAGATTGTGTCTGTTGCTGCGGGTCTCATTCCATTCCTTGAGCACGATGACGCTAACCGCGCTCTTATGGGTTCTAATATGCAACGCCAAGCCGTGCCTTTGCTCCGTGCAGAAGCGCCCATTGTGGGAACAGGCTTGGAGAAAAAAGTTGCGCTTGACGCAGGCACTTTGGTTAGAGCGAGAAACGATGGCGTTGTGACTTTTGTTGATGCCACTCGCATAGAAGTTTTGAGAGATAAAGGGCTAGAAACCCATGAAACTCTAGGGCTTCCTCCGCACGACATTTACGAGCTTCGCAAATTTGAACGCTCCAATCAAGATTCCTGCATAAATCAAAAACCTATCTGCAGAGCGGGTGACAAGGTAAAAGCAGGCGATGTTTTGGCGGATGGCGCTTCTACCGATAATGGCGAGCTTGCTCTTGGCAAAAATATTCGCATTGCATTCTTGCCATGGCAAGGCTACAACTACGAAGATGCTATAATAATTTCAGAAGAACTGGCCATTAACGATACCTTTACCTCCATACACATTGAAGAATACGAAATTGAGGTTAGAGAAACCAAACGCGGCAAAGAAGAAATAACCAGAGATGTTCCCAATGTCAGCGAAAAAGATCGCCACCACTTGGGCGAAGACGGCATTGTTCGCATTGGAATGGAAGTTCGCCCTGGCGATATTCTGGTTGGAAAGGTTACGCCAAAAGGTGAATCCGAGCTAACTCCAGAAGAAAAATTGCTCCGCGCGATATTCGGTTCAAAATCCGGCGATGTCAGCGATTCTTCGCTCCGCATTCCAAGCGGAGTGAAAGGCATTGTGGTGGATACTCAGGTGTTCCAGCGCAGAGACAGCCGCACAAACACAAAAGAAGAAGAACAGAGGCATCGCGAGGAACTTGCTAATAAAATTCGCTCGCTCGCAAAAGAATACGAAGAAAGGGTAAAGGCAATAGAAGAGGCTCGCAAACCGGAACTCTCTCGCTTGCTTTTGGATAAAACAAGCGGCAATGTTCGCAACGGCATAACAAATGAAGTGATTATTGGCGCAGACAAAAAATGGACCAAGGAACTCTTAGACAAAACGGATTTTTCTCAGCTTGCCTCTGGTTCTGTGTTTTGCGTGGAGCAGGCAATTCAAGAAGAAGTCAGCTCCTTGCTCAGCACAACAAATCGCCGCATTGCAGAGTTGAATGATTTAAAGGAAAAAGAAATTGACAAGGTGAACAAAGGCGACGAATTGAAGCCTGGCGTGTTCAAGGTAGTCAAAGTTTACATCGCTAAAAAACGCCGCCTCTCCATAGGCGACAAAATGGCGGGGCGCCACGGAAACAAGGGCGTTGTTGCTAAAATAGTATCCATTGAAGACATGCCGTTTACCGAAGACGGAAAGCCTGTTCAAATACTTTTGAACCCGCTTGGCGTGCCTTCTCGCATGAATGTGGGGCAGGTTTTGGAAGTGCATTTGGGCTGGGCAGCCGCCACGCTTGGCATGAGGGTAGAAACGCCTGTGTTCAACGGTGTTCCTTTCAATAGCATAGAAAACGAACTCAAAAAAGCCTATATTGAAAATCCCATTGTCAAGATTTCTGAAAGCTCATGGACAGAAAGCGAGAAAAAGGAATTCAAAGACAAGCATGGCAAAGACGTTCCAAAAGACGGCATAACAGGAAAGGCAACGCTTTATGATGGCCGCACCGGAGAGCCTTTTTTGAACGATGTAACAATAGGCACCATGTATATGCTAAAGCTCAACCACTTGGTTGAAGATAAAATACACGCTCGCTCCACAGGACCTTATGCTCTTGTAACTCAGCAGCCTCTTGGCGGAAAATCGCACTTTGGAGGTCAGAGATTTGGAGAAATGGAAGTTTGGGCGCTTGAAGCTTACGGAGCTGCATACACATTGCAGGAATTGCTAACCGTAAAATCAGATGATATTATAGGCAGAAATAAAATTTACGATGCCATAGTCAAGGGCGAAAATCCGCCTGCGCCGGGCACGCCGGAAAGCTTCCGAGTGCTGGTGCGCGAGTTCCGCTCCCTAGGTTTGGATATTAAAGTTTCGGAGGCAGACAATGCTTGAAGAGTTCAACGATTTCACTAAAGGCGTAGCTGAAATTTCCATTCAGCTGGCCAACCCCGATACAATTCGCGATTGGTCTTTCGGCGAGGTAACCAAACCGGAAACGATGAACTACAGGTCTTTTAAGCCAGAAAAAGACGGCTTGTTCTGCGAAAGAATTTTTGGACCTTACAAAAACTGGGAATGCAACTGCGGCAAATATAAAAGGCAGCGTTTCAAAGGCGTTGTGTGCGACCGTTGCGGAGTTGAGGTTACAACTTCCAAGGTTCGCCGTGAGCGCATGGGGCATATTGAGCTTGCTATTCCTATAGCGCATATCTGGTTTTTTAAAAACCAGCCTTGCATAATAGGAAATTTGCTCGGAGTTTCTGCAAAAGATTTGGAAAGAGTTATATACTATGAGCAATACATAATCATAGACCCAGGCAATTCCAAATTCAAGAAAAACCAAATAATATCCGAAGACGAATATGAAGACGCAAAAAAAGAAGGCATAAGTTTTGTTGCCGATATGGGTGCAATAGCCATAAGAAAAGTTTTGAGCGAAACAAATTTGAGTTTGGAAGAGCTTTCCAAAGATTTGTCAACGCTGGCAATGGAAAGCGGTTCAAAGAATGTAAAAGCAGAATCCTTGAAGAGGCTCAAATTTGTTGAGGCGTTTAAAAACTCTCCCAACAAGCCCGAGGGAATGGTTTTGGATGTTCTTCCTGTTATTCCGCCCGATTTGCGCCCTCTTGTGCAATTGGATGGCGGTCGCTTTGCAACATCGGATTTGAATGAATTTTACCGCAGAGTTATCAATCGCAATAATCGTCTCAAAAAATTGATTGACGCACGTGCTCCAGACATAATTCTGCGCAACGAAAAAAGAATGCTGCAAGAAGCTGTGGACAATCTTTTTGACAGCGACCCTAAAGCAAAAAAGAAAGAAAAGATGAAATCTCTTTCTGAACTTTTAAAAGGCAAGCAAGGACGCTTCCGCACAAACTTGCTTGGAAAACGCGTGGATTATTCTGGCCGTTCTGTTATAGTTGTTGGTCCCGAATTGAAAATGCACGAATGCGGGCTTCCAAAAAGAATGGCTTTGGAACTTTACAAACCCTTTATTGTCCGCAAAATAATGGGCGAAGAAGGGCTTGCAAACACGGTTCGCCACGCAAAGAAAATTATTGACTCCGAAGATCCAAAAGTATGGGATATAGTTGAGCCTATTATCAAAGATCATCCAGTTATGCTGAACCGCGCGCCTACTTTGCATCGCTTGGGCATACAGGCTTTTTATCCAAAGCTGATAGAAGGTTCTGCCATACGTTTGCATCCGCTTGTTTGCGCGGCGTTTAACGCTGATTTTGACGGTGATCAAATGGCAGTTCATTTGCCGCTCTCTTTTGAGGCGCAGCTTGAATGCAGAGTTCTAATGCTCTCTTCAAACAATATTTTGCATCCGGCTTCCGGGCAGCCCATAGCCGTTCCGTCTCAGGATATAGTGCTTGGTCTTTATTATCTTTCAAAACCTCGCCCGAACGTTAAAGGCGAAGGAATGTCTTTTGGCAGTGAGCAAGAAGCAATTCAGGCTTACGAAAACGGCATTGTGGATTTGAATGCAATAATAACGCTCCGCTTGCTCAAAGGCAGCAAACTTTACCGAGGCGTTTTTGATTACGACACAAAGTGCGAAAACAGGGTAGGCGAAGAAGTTTTGGCAAAGGCTGGCGTAAAAGTTGAAAACTTAACGCTAAAGCAAAACAGCCGCATAAAAACTTCAGTTGGAAGAGTTATTTTAAATCAATCCATTCCAAATGTTTTGGGTTATGCAGACGATACTTTCAACAAAAAGACAATTGCAAAATCCGTTGATGATTTATATCGCATAAAAGGCAACCATGCAACCGTAGAATACTTGGATTCCTTGAAAGACTTGGGATACAAGTGGGCATCAAAAGCGGGTTCTTCCGTGGCAATAGCAGAAATGGTGATTCCAGAAGAAAAACAAAGCCTGCTGGACGAGGCTACCGAGAAAGCTAATAAAATCAGAGACCTTTATGACCAGGGCGCTGTTACAGACGGCGAACGCTATAACCAGATAATTGATTTGTGGTCTCGCACAACCAACGATGTTGCTCAAAGGCAATGGGATTTGCTCTCAAAAGAAAGAGACGGCTTTAACCCCTTGTTTATGATGGCAGATTCAGGCGCGCGCGGTTCAAGAGAGCAGATTAAGCAGCTTTCTGGAATGCGCGGCCTTATGCAGAAGCCAACCAGAAAAATAGGTGAGCACGAAGTTATAGAAAATCCAATTACAAGCTGTTTCCGCGAGGGCTTGAACTCTTTGGAATACTTTATTTCCACGCACGGAGCGCGCAAAGGTTTGTCTGATACCGCTCTAAAAACCGCAGACGCTGGTTATCTTACCCGTCGTTTGGTTGATGTTGCGCAGAACTTGGTTATTACCGAAGAAGATTGCTGTGAAATTAAAATTGCTCCTGAACGCATTTCCGTTGAGCATTATGAACGCATGAAGGATACTTCCGAGGGTCTTAGCCTGTTTACAAAAAGACTGAAAGGCTATGTTGCCGCTAACGATATTTCGGCTCCGAACTCCGAAGATGTTTTGGTGAAAAGAGGCGAGGATTTGGAAAAGGAAGTTTTGCGCAAGTTAATGTTCATTGATTTGAAAACCTTTGAGGCTATAAATTATGAGCAGCTTTGCAAAAAAACAATTGGAATAACTCTTGAAAAAGCCATTCAGAGCGAAGACGGAAAAACCATTGTTTCTGCCGGTTCTGTTATAAACAATTCAAGGCTGAGAGAAATAATCAATTCTGGCGTTAGAACATCTATGAATTTGGTGGTTAAGGGCATTGTTCGCTCGGCTTCCAAAGACGGCGACAACATTGTTCAAGCCCTTGGCGAGAGAATTTTGGGCCGTTTCTCCTTGAAAGATATTAAGCACCCTGTTTCAGATGCTTTGCTGATTTCAAAGGGCGAGATGATAGAAGAAGAGCACATTCCAAAAATTTTGGATGCAGGCATAGAAGAAGTTGCTGTGCGTTCAGTGCTCACCTGCAATTCTCCGCTTGGCGTTTGCGCAAGGTGCTATGGCCGAATGCTGGCTTCTGGCCGTTTGGTTGACTTGGGCGAGGCGGTAGGCGTTTTGGCTGCTCAATCCATTGGCGAGCCAGGCACGCAGCTTACTCTGCGCACATTCCACATTGGCGGTGCTTCCAGCCGCATAACGGTTGATAACAACAAGAAAGCCTCTGTTGACGGAAAAGTTTCTCTTGAAAACAGCGATGAAATAGAATACAAAGGTTCTCAGGTGGAAATTAGCCGCATGGCAGAGCTTGTGCTTATAGATAATAACGGCATAAATCGCGGTCGCTGGCAAATTCCTTATGGAGCAACGCTTCATGTTAAAAATGGCGACCATGTAAAAAAAGATGCCATGCTTTATGAGTGGGATCCTTACAACAATCCGATAATAAGCACTGTTGGCGGTAAAATCCAGCTTTTGGACTTTGTAGAAAAAACAACCTACTTGTCTGAAGTTGACGAAACAACCGGCATAGAAACCTGGACAATAATCAACGATAAGAGAGGTCGCAGGCGCGCATCAATAAATGTTATGAATAACGATGAGCGCGTAGGCCACTTCTTTTTGCCAGACGGCGCAGTTTTAACCGTTCGCAATGGAGATGTTATTGTAAGCGGCCAAACTATAGCGAAGCTGCCACGTTCCGTAGGAAAAACAAAAGATATTACCGGTGGTTTGCCTAGAGTTGCCGAATTGTTTGAAGCGCGCGAGCCAAAAAACTCGGCGGTGCTTGCTCCTATAGATGGCGCGGTAGCTTTTGGCGCAGAAAAGAGCACTGGGCAGATAGTTCTAATCAAAAGCGATAAAGCTGAAGAAGAAATTGTTGTTCCGCACGGCAAGCATCTTTCCGTTCATGAGGGAGACAGAGTTCGCAAAGGGCAGTCTCTTGCCGAAGGCTCAATAAGCTTAAAAGACATTCTTGATATTTTGGGCGAAGAAGAATTGCAGAGGCATTTGATAGACGAGATTCAATCGGTTTATCGCTTGCAGGCTGTTACGATTTCTGATAAGCACATAGAGTGCATAGTTCGCCAGATGATGAGAAAAGTAACCATAACCGATCCGGGCGATTCCAAGTTCTTGACTGGCGAAGATGTATCTAGAATAGAGCTTCGCTTGGAGAACAGCAGGCTGCAAGAAGAGCACAAGGCAGAAGCCCAATATGCTCCGTTGCTGCTTGGCATAACAAAAGCCGCTCTTGCAATGGATAGCTTTATAGCGGCGGCTTCTTTCCAAGAAACCACAAAGGTGCTTACCAAAGCCACCATAGCCGGTTCAAAAGACAAGTTGCTTGGCTTAAAGGAAAATGTGATTATGGGCCGTTTGATTCCATCTGGAACAGGAGCTTTGCATTTGCGGAACTTGGAAATAAAGGATTCCGATGTGGAAGAAGCTACGCCGGAACTTCCGCGCGGTCATTCTTTTGCGGATGATGATTTTGAGGACATAGATGATGAACTCGAATAAAATAACTATATTAGAACCTGCATTTAGGAGAATTTAGAGTGCCTACAATTCAACAATTAGTGCGTCTTGGCCGTGAAAAGGTTAAAAACCGTACAACAGCCCCAGCGCTTAAAGCTTGCCCCCAGAAACGCGGCGTTTGCAGTCGTGTTTACACAACAACGCCTAAAAAGCCAAACTCCGCTTTGCGCAAAATCGCCCGCGTGCGACTCAGCAACAAGATGGAAGTTACCGCTTACATACCGGGCGAGGGCCATAACCTGCAAGAACATTCCATTGTGCTGATTCGCGGAGGCCGCGTTAAAGACGTTCCTGGTGTTCGCTACCACATTATTCGCGGCGCGCTTGATACCCAGGCTGTGAACGGTCGCAAGCAGGCTCGTTCTCGCTACGGCGTTAAAAAGAAAGCAGCTGCAGCTGCGCCAGCAAAGGGCGGAAAGAAGTAAGGAGTAATTATGTCTAGAAGAAGAAAGTCTATTCACCGTTCAATTTTACCGGATCCTCGCTATAACTCAACTTTGATAACCGAGTTGGTTGGCGTTGTTCTTAAAAAGGGCAAAAAGACCATAGCAGAGCGTATTGTTTACACTGCGCTTGAAGAACTGAATAAAAAAGTTCAAGGTTCTGAAACCGTTATGGAAAAATTTGAGCAGTGTCTTGAAAACATCAAGCCTCAGGTTGAGGTTAAAACCCGCAGAGTTGGCGGCGCAAACTATCAGGTTCCCATTGAGGTAGCTCCTGAGCGCGCCAAGGCTCTTGCGCTTCGCTGGCTTTTGACGGCAGCTCGCAAAAGAAACGAGCAGAACATGGCGCTTCGTTTGGCTGCGGAATTAGTTGCTTCGAAAAACAACGAAGGCGGCGCAGTTCGCAAAAAAATAGAAACGCACAAAATGGCAGAAGCAAACAAAGCATTTGCGCATTTCAGGTGGTAGGCTATCGTTTTCTTTTCTACCTCTGCCTAAACCTCGGCGCAGCCTTGCCTTTCGGCGTTGCCTTTCCGCTCGCTGCAGGCTGCAAACCGATAGCAGTTTTCCTTCCCAGCAACCCCGCTCTGTCTGGCACAAACAGCATTGCCAATTCCAAACGCCTGATATTCGGATGCCATTCTATAGGCATTATTTTTCTCAAAACATATCCGAATTTTCGCCAGCGCTCCGATTCTTTTGCGGCATTTTGCAAATTGCCTGTTATATGAACCACTCGTTCTGGCTTTGAATCTGCTATTGCCTGCGTTAAAGGCTGCGTTAAAAGCTCGCCTCCGGGGGGGTTCAATAGAATAGTCCACTTACCCTTGTTTATTTCACCGGCAAAAAATTTTTTAACCCATGTTTCATCCAATTTGCTGTAGTAAAAATGAGCATTTTTTATTTTCAGGCTTTGTACATTTTGCGTAAATGATGATTTTGCCCATTCACGCATATCAAGGCAATGTATATCCTTGAAACTGCCGCTGAGCAACATGGTTTCTATTGCCGCTCCAGAATAGCAGCAAAGCAGGCGGTCGTCTTTTGCTGGGTGCAGCCATTCATGCAGTTTTTCTCCAAGGCGCAGATATGTTCCTTTGCTTTTTGGGAGCCAATCTAAAATATGAAAATATAGCTTGGTTGATTCAAGCTTTATATATTCCGAGCCAAAGCCTTTGCGCAAAGTATATTGCATGGATGGTGGCGGGTTGGAGGTATCAAAGGGGAAAGCAGGTTTTGTTTGAACGGAATGCGCGCACAGGATTTCTGGATGATTTCTTTGCAGATAATCCAAAAATGTTTTATAGCCGCGGCTTTGCTCCGGAGTTTTCAAGTGCGCCTGTATGAGCGCTCCATAGCAGCCATCGCAATTTGAGCGGAAAATTATCTGAAAAATTTGCTTTTTAAAAAAACGCAAATGTTCTTTGCTTAACTGCTCTTCTATTTTTTGCAAGTTACTTGGCAAAGTCTCATCTGGAATACCCTCCCAAACAAGGACTCTTTTGCCTTTTATTTCTCTAGCAACATACCGCCAATCTCCACCGCCCTTTTCCGGCTCTGCAGTGAAAATAGCCTGTACTTTCCCGGGCACTTTACTCGCGTTAGCCCAATCGCTGATTTTTTGCTTTTTCTGTTCAATTGCGTTTGACATGTGGGTAAATATAGTAAAATACTGATTAATTCAAACTTAATGCTCTGGAACATGGGACAAGCGGCGTGTGGAGCTACATTGGCTGGGACATGATTATTTAAAAATCATGTCCCAAATAACGTAGATTTACACCTCGCTTGTCCCATGCTCCTTGTCCCAAGCG
>Ga0099364_10007725_pt1 | contig 15294 bp, 16 predicted proteins | sample TergutTh196P3_FD_73070 | JGI IMG/M metagenome (GOLD analysis project Ga0099364, IMG submission 73070) | Microcerotermes parvus P3 segment gut microbial communities from Pointe-Noire, Republic of the Congo - Th196 P3 | ecosystem: Host-associated > Arthropoda: Insects > Digestive system > Gut ... | reverse complement strand
AACCGTCGTCGTACCACTCCGGGGAAACAAGGGGTGAAACGTCTCCCTTGTCAACGACGACTGTGTTCATCCGCGTTGCGAGTCGTGTCAGAAATTTCGCGACAATGTCACGAAAACCGATTTCCTTGTCGTGCGCGTAAGGATGAAACGCCAAAAGTTCGCCGCCGTCGGTCAACGCAACAAGGCATCTGGCTTGGATCGTCCCTTTCCTGTCGCGGGCATACAGGACATGTTTGTTGATGTCCACCGCGTTGGCAATCGTGGAAAAAAAGTTAAACTCCCAGGGACTGAGGCAGGTTCCAAACGGGGCACCCATCTTCAGGATTTCCATGGGATCGGTCTCAAAGCCAATCGCAAGGGGTTGTTCGACGACGGGAACCACCTGTTCCGGCGGGTCAGGATTAAGCCACGGCTCGAGTTGAATTCCCTGGCCGGAGAGTTTTTCGACGAATTTCACGTTCCTGGGATCGTTGCGATAATCCCATCGCGCGGCTCCGGCAATACTCCGTAACAGCCGGATGCCCAGACGTTTGATTGCCGGCCTGTCGAAACTGAGAACTCCCAGCACGATTTTCCGATGGAGCGGAACCCGCCAGATTGCGGGAAACGATTCAAGATCGAGTTCAATGCAAAGTGTTTTTTCGAGCAATCCGTTGCTCGCGGGACGGAGTTGCTCGAAGAAGATTTGCCGCACCCGTTCGTCGAGTTTCTTGTGCAAATGCCGAAGACGTGATTCCGAGGGTTCATGCGCCGGCTCGGTGATCAAACGTTCCCGAAGGTTGGCAATTCGCGTCTTGATTCGGGGATTGGCCGGATAGTCCGGAAAATCAACCAGTCGTCGTTCGAGTTCCCTGATTTCCGACCGGAGATGTTCCGGAGCGAAAACAAGCGTGTTCAGTTTACGGACTGCGATTTGCTCCGCCCGTGGCGTCAGCGAAGCGAGACGGTGCAGTGATTCCGAAAAACAAGCCGGGAAATTTTCAATCCAATCGGACGCCGCCGGTTCGTTCAACCCCGGTAACGGCACGGAAATTTTACGGTTGTCGAGTACCGCAATCGACTCCGCAATGTCGAGAATGCCGGAGACTTCATTGTTCAGAAAGGTTGCCCGCAGGTCGTTTCGCCACGGCGTGGGAAGGAGGATGCATGTCAGAGCCGCCAAATTCTCCATATCTTCATCGATGAACCCTTCTTTTTCATCACTGATTTTTTGCATGAGGGCAAGCAGTTGTGTAAACTCCTTTTCGCTCTCCGCGAGCTTGGCCGCCGTCTGGATCGCCTCCGTGCTATAGTAACGTTTCCGGTGTTCCCGCCTGGCCAGGATACGGGAAAACAGATTGATCCGGGCTTCATCACCAATCGCTTGCGCCAGTTCGGTGATATCCCAGTTGAAGGTTTTTTGATCCAGATCAACAAACCAATAACGTAATGCCTTTCCGATGCGCCGCAATTCTTCCGGAGTTCCAGGGTATGCCGTGGGCCAATGCACATCAATGATGACCGGAACGTCATGTTGTGGAATATCCCACTGTCTCATCTCGTCAAGCAACACGGGAACATTGATTCCGCTCAAATCATAGCCAAACAGCCGTCTTCGTAAGACAACAAGCGTCTTGAGCCGGGGAACCTGCTGCCGGTGAGAAACGGAAAGTGTTCGCGTCAACGCCCGGATCGGCTTTTGGTACGGCTTTTGGAAAAACTCGTCCCAACGGAAAAACAGGTCGAGAATCTCTTCGGATGAATGCCCCAAATCGTTGATTCCCGGAGGAGAGAGATGCCGGAGTTCACCAAACCGGCGTTGAAATTCCTTTGCCTTCCGGGAACGCTTTTCATTGTCTTCATACGTTCCCTGACGGACCCGCATCAGCAGTTTTTCGGCGGTTTTGACGAGGGGTGCCATCTCTTGCCACCAGGTACGACAGCGTTCGAGCAGATTCGGCGGAATGAACTCGGCGAAGAGTTCCAACGCCTGGCGACGTTGTTTTGTCGGCTGATCGGCAATTCGTTTCACGAAATCACACACGGCATCCGCCCAATCAGCGGACGGAAGCTGCGGTGATTCTTCGGCAAACACTTTTTGCGGATGATTGTACGACTTGGGCGTTCGGGTTCGTTGCGCGATGGCCGACAGGACTCTGTCCCAGTCGTGGTGAAAAGCCTCCCATGTCGTTGCCACGGTTCGGGCGTTTTTCGTGCCGAGCGTTTCGAGAATCGGTGCAAGCCGGCTCAGTCCATCCCGTTCGATGAGTCGTAACAACAGGAGAACAAGTGGGATGCCTTCGGTCAACGGCCATTGATCGAGAATATTGACGATTTTTTCCCGCTCCGTTTCGATCCCTTGGAGCATTAATGGGAGTTGTTCCGGTTCGAGAACGGTCAACCAACTCACGGCGTCGAGCAATGGTTTCAATTCGGGCTGCGTTTTTTCCAGCACACCGACATGGCGACGGTCGGCGTTTGAAAAACCGACTTGGAAAGCCCGGAGCGAATCCGGAAGCCGCGATTTGCCGTAAACCGCCGTTCCGAGATTTTCAAGAATCCACGGAACAGAAAGCCGCCAGGCGTCGGCGTTCGCGACCGCTTGGGGAAAAACGTTCGGGAACTTTTGGAGTTCGTTCCACCCGAAGTTGGCAAGACGAATCAACTCCGGCGTCAGAAGAACGATCTTTCTTTCGACGACACTGTACCACGGAATGCCACTGCCCGGACTTTGTTGCCAACACTCTTCCGGCGCGGGAAACCCCGGCAGAAACGGCAAATAAGCTTTGAGCAACATGCGACAGCGAGGCAGCGCGGCTTTTTGAAGTTTGGCGCGTTTGTCTTCCGGTTGCATGGAAAAAATGGAAAAAAACTTAGACTCTTCTTTTATTCCAGGTTGATTTGAGAAAATCCTCTTTTCAATGATTTTAATTTTTCAATGATCGTCACAATTTCACTCATGTCCGTGTTCCTCATGGAAAGCATCATCCAACGGCGGTTCGGGGTTGGTGCGGCGGCAGAGCATCGTTTTGGCGAACACCAACTCGACGATCATCAGGTACACCGTCGCAAGAAAACTGCCGGCCAGACCGCACATCAGCAAGATCAGCAAGAAGTATATGGGTACTAATATCGGCATGTGTGGTAGATTCACAGGTAACGATATGCAAAACGCCATGCCTCCAAAACGGCTCATCGTGAGGAACAGCCCGCAGAACAAGCCGCTCCAGAAACCGCAGCATTGGTAGCAGGTGAGGATGTCAAGCAGGAAGCCGGACCAGGTTCGGCGTTTTTTCCCGCCGCGAACAATGTTTGCCTGTTGACGTTCTTCCTGCGCATGAACGCGGCTTTCGAGCCGTTCGCGAAACGGCGCGAAAATCTTCCCATCCACAAGAATCGCGGTCAATCCGACCGTCGCCATGCAAAAGATCAAAAAATCAACCATGACAAAGCTCTTTTTAATGCAGAATGCAGAATGCAGAATGGGGGGAACATTCGTTGGCACTTGCAATTCGTTTCATTTTGCATTACTTTTTTTCGATGAAATATTCAGTAAACGTTCCCAAAGCACCAGTAGCGCAACTGCATTCTGCATTCTGCATTCTGCATTTACCGCACTGCCCAGTATGCGGTATCGGCTGGTGCGTTGTAGTATTTCAGCAGTTCGTCGTCGAGGACGGCGATGATCATCTGGAAACCGCCCGCTTCCTGGACGGTCAGAATTTCCTCGCAACGGCTCGCAACGACCTGGATGCCCATCTCTTCCAGCACACGATACGCCTTGCGGAAAACGATATACATTTCCATCAGCGTGGTCGCGCCGGAGCCGTTGACGAGCAACATGACCTTTTCGCCCGACTTGGCCCCGACGGCGGCGGCCAGCTTTTTAGCCATCGTTTCGGCGGTTTCGTCGGCGGTCGCGATGGCTTGTGGACCTGTCCCGCCGCCTTCGCCGTGCTGTCCCATGCCGATTTCCATCTGATCGTCAGGCAGGGTCGAAATGTACTCGCCCGATTGCGGATGCGTCGCGGTTTTCATGGTCACGGCCAGGGTCGCGTTGCGTTTGCCGAAACGTTCGGCAACGGCCAAAACCTCGTCCAGTTCCAGCCCGGCTTCCGCAGCTGCACCAGCTACCTTGATTAACGGAATACACCCGCCCAATCCGCGGCGGTCTTCGACCGGGGCGTTCGCGCCGGGGGCAATGTCGTCATACGTCAAAACGCTCTTGACGTTGATGCCCTCTTTGACCGCCATTTCAAAGGCCATATTGCCGTTCATCACATCACCGGCATGGTTGAGAATGACCAGCAAAATGCCCTTGTGACCCTTCAGCAGGCGCAGGGCTTCGAGGATTTTCGGGGCACCCGGCGCGGCAAAAATATCGCCGACGACCGAAGCGTCCAACATGCCTTCGCCGACGTAGCCGCTCAAGGCCGGTTCGTGTCCCGACCCGCCCAGCGTGACGATGGCGACTTTGTCCGTCGATTTCGGCTTTGCCCGCATGACGATTTTGCCGGAAACGAGTTTGACCTTGTTGGAATAAGCGAGCGTGTAACCTTCGAGCAGTTCCGGGGTTAAATCCTGGGGGTTGTTGATGAATTTCTTCATGACCATGAGATTGGTTCTCCTGTTTTTGTGATGTCAACGCGAAACGTCAATTTGATTGCAATTACGAACATGTCACATCATAACAAATTCGCACGCGAAATGGAAGACTGGGCGGAATGTCTCCAGGAGAGCGTGGGGTAGCTGGTCAGCAAACCAAAAAGTGTTCTCAATATTTACGCCCGACAAGTCATTGCACGGTTTTCATTCCGGGTTTTACGGCCTCTTTTCAAAGAAAGATTTTTGATTAAAATATTAAAATTATTGTAATATTATATTGTCAATCATTGGGTTGTGGGAGCAAGTTTCGTGGAAGTTTGGCCGGCAATCGACATTCGGGGCGGGAATTGTGTGCGTTTGCGGCAGGGTGACTACGCTCAGGAAACGGTTTTCGCCCATGACCCCGTGGAAATGGCGAAATTTTGGGTTTCGCAAGGAGCCAAACGCCTGCATTTGGTCGATTTGGACGGTGCGAAAGACGGCAGGCCGACAAATTTCGACTGCATCGCCGCTTTGGTCAGGGTGATCGACATCCCCTGCGAACTCGGCGGCGGTATCCGTGACGAACAAACGATCCAATCGCTACTCGGCATTGGACTTGCACGATTGGTTATCGGTACATTGGCACTCAAACAGCCGGAGTGGTTTCGCCGAATGTGCGAAAAATACCCCGGTAAGCTCGTTTTGGGAATCGACGCGAAAAACGGGTTCGTTGCAACCGATGGCTGGCTCGAAACGAGTAGCACTCCGGCGGTGACGTTGGCTCAACAGTTTGAAACGTCGCCCCTTGCGGCGATTGTTTACACGGACATTGCAACCGATGGCATGATGCAGGGGCCGAACCTGCCCGAAATGAAGGCGATGCAACAACAAGCGGCGGTCCCTGTGGTCGCGTCCGGCGGCGTGACGACCCTCACCGACGTCAAAAACCTCGCCGAAGCGGGACTGGCCGGTTGCATCATCGGCCGCGCGCTGTACGAGAGAACGATTGCGCTCCCGGAAGCGATTGTTGTAGCAGGGGATTGAATCAGAGCCGCAATCGTAAGGGAAGTATTATGCACATTTATCTCGATACCTGTTGCTTGAATCGACCTTTCGATGAACAAACCGACGAAAAAGTGATCCTGGAAACGGAGGCGATTTTAGGCATCATCGACCGTTGCGAAACCGATGAGGATTGGTCTTTTTTCAGCAGTGACGTATTGGATGATGAAATCAGCAGGATTGTTTATCCGGTCAAAAAGCAAAAAGTCCTGGCAATCTATCATTCCGCTTCGACCCATATTGATTTGAATGATACGATTATTCAACAGGCAAAAATTCACGAACGATTAGGTTTGCGTCCTTTTGATGCACTTCATCTTGCCTGCGCGGAATATGCTCCAGCCGATGTGTTGCTGACCACCGATAAAAAATTTATCCTAAAGACCAAACAAATGAAATTGATAACCAGGGTGGTCAATCCACTCGTATGGCGGCTGGAGGCGATTGATGAATACTGATTTGAAAGAGATACGACAAAGAGGTTTGGATGTCCTGACAAGAGAACTGGGTGCCGTTGCGACCGCGCGCTTTCTCCGGCAATTTGAAAATGGATACGGCGATTACACTGAAGAACGGGAAGCGTTATTGAGTGATGTTTCCATAGATGACATCACCGCAAGTGTTGCCGAGCGTAAGGCCAGATTACCGCTGTGAGTCGGGGATGAAACGCAGCGCAATCCGAATATGTTAAAGAGTCAATACCAAATGGTACTCCCGTGCCAAAAACCTCGCCGAAGCGGGACAGGCCGGCTACCTCGTCGGCCGCGCGCTGTACGAAAGAACGATTGCGCTCCCGGAGGCGATTGCCGTGGCGGGGGATTGACCACAGCTGTTGTGCGTTTGTTTTTCAGCCACGGATTAACACGAATTTTACCCTGTTGTGACGGGCGTTTGATGCCTTGAATTTCGCCCTGTCAGGGGCAACGCATATTGTCCTGTCGAACGCCATTTGACTGGTATTAATATTGTGACCTTTGTGAAAAACTTTGTGGCCTTTGTGTTAAATATTTCAACACAAAGAACACAAAGTTCACAGATGAAATGCAAAGTCCATGACGTTGTTCGGTCTATTATCGGCCACTAGCGTTCCCGGCTGTTGTTCCGGTGAAAGGCACACTCGGATTCCACTGGCTACCCTCTCTGATTCAGTGCCGCCAGAACGCGGTCCGTGATGGCTTGCACGAGTGCTTCCTGATCGGCGGTGGAAACCGCGTTGCCTGACGTGCTGCCTGAAACCGGTGAGCTGTCGCCTGTTTTGAATGTCGGCGGCGCGAACGCACGGTGGCCGACGCCGGTTTCTTTCCAACTGTCGCGGAAAACGTCGTTCGCGCAAAGCTCGCAATTTTGCATGTCGATGCGCGGGTCGTCGATGTGCCACTGTTGCTTCAGTTTGAGCAAATCCTCCGCTTCGTTCTTGTTGAAGTAATCGACGCGGCCCAGGTCACGCGAAATCAGCAGAATGCGGCAATACGCGTCGAGCAGTTCGGTCAGCCAGTACGCCCGTTCGACGGTCGGCCCCCAACTCACGGTGCCGTGATTCGCCTGCACAACGATGTTTGTCTTGTCCACAAACGGCAAAATCGTGTCGGCGAAATCCTGCCCGCCGGGAATCGCGTATTTGGCAATCGGCACGTCACCCATGAAAATATCGACTTCCGGCAACACACATTGCGGAATCGCCTCGCGCGAGATGCCGAACGCCGTCGCATGCGGCGGGTGGCAATGCACAACCGATTGGATTTCCGGCCGCCGCTTCATGATCGTCAGGTGCAACATAATTTCACTGGTCCGCTTCCGCTGGCCGGAAATCTGATTGCCCTCCATGTCCACGACGCACAGGTCGTCCGGCTTCATGAAGCCTTTGCAAATTTGCGTCGGCGTGCAAACCACGCGATTTTCATCGAACCGGTAACTGATGTTGCCGTCATTGGCTGCGGCAAATCCCTTGTTGTAAATCCGCCGGCCAATGTCGCAGATTTCCTCTTTGATTTTATGCAAGTTGATCATGTTTTTTCCTGTTTATGTTGTTGGTTGTTTGATATTCTTTAGTTTCTTCGTGACGCATCCCGAATCGCTTGTTCCAAGCTGACACCAATTCACTCGTATTGATTTAAGGACTCGCGCAGAAATAACATAGTCAAATATTTTTCTGAAATACGGCATTTTGTGAAACTTCAGCAAAAAAATGGTACAAGTTATTTTCTCGCGAGTCCCTAGCTTTTAACTCTGAAAGTTCCATTCTTTGTTTTTTCTATTTGTAAATATTCCAGGTAAGTCTCTTCTGAAAAATCTTTGTGTTTTGCGAAATACTCCGTGTGGATGGGAAGTAACTCCAAATCTCCACGTAAAATTTTATGAGTTGAAAATATTTTTTTGAACAGCCAATTGATGATTTCACTGTTGAATAAATCAGCAAGTTGTTTTGCAGTTATATCCATGTCATAAGGAATGAGCAAATTGGCACTGTTCAGAATCAACCGTTGTTGGTTGTCACAATAGAAGCAAAGGTCCGATGAAATAAATTTGTAAATCAGTTTTTCATCAGCCAGATACATTTCTAATGGAGCAACTTGTTGACATTTGGAAAAATCTTTTAGTATAAAAGTAGTTGCTTCTTTTAATCCGGATTTCGTAATGTCAGAGCCTTTGTGTATTGGAACATAGCCTTCCTGCGGCGAATTTCTGCAATACTTTTCATTGTTGCCAGTAACTATCCCTAAAGCCCATTTGGCCTTCCCTTGTAACGTGATGTGTTTAACGGAATACAGTTTATCAATAACGTGAGATTCATTTTCGTTGGTCCAAAAATTAACAATACTCTTCGGGTTATTCTTAAAAGATTCCAAAGATCGACGATAAGTAGCATTGCCAAAAAAACATTCTACCGTTGCGTCAGAGTTTGGTTCTGAGTTTTCAATGATGATTGCCTGCGATTTGGTAACCAAGCCCTTAAATGCTTTCCCATAGTCAACTAAACGTAGAAGTTTTTTTGTCATCATTTTATTTCGCATATCTTCAAAAGTGGAGATATTGAAAAATGCTTCCTGGATAAGAAATCCTAAAATACCGGTTTGTTTGAGAACAGAAAAACTTGCTCCCATAAACAAAGATGTCGTATCCAGGCTATGGCCGCAACCAAAAATGGATGCCATGCGTTCCTTATCGGATTTCTCAATTTTCTTGCCCCATGGCGGATTTGTGAAGATCATATCAAAGGTCTTGTTCTCTTTTTTAAGAGGAATTGCCTCTTTCAGAAAATCTCCTACCCTGATATTTTGTGTATCGAATCCGAATTCCTTTTTTATTCGTTCCTTTGTCATGAAAACGGCATTTTCATCGATATCAAAACCGTAAACGTTTTCAGGTGAAATACCGGCCTTGATTGCCTCAATCATAAAATTTCCCGAACCGCAACATGGATCTAAAAATTTGAAATCAGAGTGAACGGCAATATTTTTAAGCATATCTCTGACAATCCGGGAAGGTGTATAATAAATCCCCTCTTTGTTGCGATACGAATCGGAAAGAGAGTTTTCGTATTCCATACCGATATTATCGCCTGAAAAATTTTGGGATAAATACTTAATTTTGTCAGTGACCTCATTGTGATCGTGTTCATCTTTGAGTAATTTGTTTGCTCTTGAATTCAATTTCTCTTTTCCGGCAATATTGGACATAAAGTTGTCAAGCGATTCTTGCGTAACAAATCCTTTGCCGAATGGAGTCAAATATCCCGTCTTAATCCAATTGCGGATAGTCACAGTGGAAACATTCGTTGTTTTTGCAGCCTGGTCGATCGTCAACCCGTTGATCTCCATTTCGCCAAATAAGTTGGTATGCATCGTTCCAGGTTCCTCAAACCAAGGCTTTGATTAAATTCTCCCTATCGCGTTATGATCCAATTCCACCGTATCGAGTATCGCGGCGCAATATGCGTCCACGGGTTTGACATTCGGGTAAAACGGCATGGCGGCTTCGACTCCTTCGCTGAAGGCAACCCATTCGCCGATGCCCGCACTGAGTTCATCGTACAGCACGACTTCCTCAGCCGTCCCGGCTTTGCCTTCGACGAGATGCTCCAGTGCCAGTGGCGTGACCACCGACCATTGCGTCCCGACCAACAAGGGGTGAACGCGGCTTAACGTTACCGTCCCGATCACTTCACCGATTCTCATTTCGTATTCTTTCCTGATGATGTTTTTTTCTTGCAAAGGGTGCAAAGGACGCAGAGGTTTTTGAATGATCATATAAACTCATTGGGTATTCTCTGCGACCTCTGTGTTCTCTGCGAGAGACAAATCATACGAAGCGTTTCGCAACCGATTTCCCAAAAACGTCCGCGCGACTTCCTTCATGCGATACGCTCCGAGTCGGTCGGCGTGCAACACGAGCAGGTTCGCTCCGACCATTGCGGCGTCCTGCGACGTTTGTTCCGGGGTGTCGCCAATGACGGCACGAATCGCCGTGTGGCGGTTGGCCAACACCATCGCCGCCGCCGAATGGTTCGTCACAATGATCGCACGAAGCGCATCCGATTCGGCAAGCCGTTTTGCCGCCGCTTCCGTCGTTGCGACGAGGCAGTCGAACGACTCTTTGACAAAGCCTGTGTTGCCCTGCAAAAACTGAACCAGCGTTTCCGGTTCCCGCTTCAATTGGTGTAAGGCAAGCCAGACCGTTGTTGTGCCCGTTGCAGTTCCCGATAATACGCCATTCCTTCGCATTGCAAGCGTTGCGGGGGATTGTTCCCGCGATGCCGCCGATTGACTTTGACGCTCACTTTGCGCCAATGCCAGTCTGATTTCCTTTTTGTAAAGCAGGTCGCGCACGGATGGCGTGACTATGGCCTTCGGCGAAATAACAACTTCCCGCACACCGTCGAGCCGCCCTTCCAGCAAGGCCAGCGTCACCGGCGAGTCCATTAACCGCAACGTCGCCTTCTCATGCCCGGCCGTTTGCGGCAATGTGTTGACCGGTGCGGCAATTGCCCTGACCGGTGGCGCACCTCCCGCACCCTGGGTACTCAGATCGGCAAGCACCTGGCGAACAATGGCGTCAATGTCGAGAGGAAGGTTTTGCATGGTATTTTTTAGCCACGGATGTCTTTATTTCACACGGAGGCACGGGGGCTGTGTGAGTAAAATAACGTCATGGCCAGAGTTTAAACATAAAATAAATCATCAAACAACCGACAATCATGCTTGAAACAAACACAATGCGGTTATATTTTTTGAAAACAGCGGAGTCATTTTTTGAAAAACCTGTATAAGGATTGAAAAGTTCATTGGGAAACATATATAACCTTAAACAGGAACGAAAAATTAAAACCATTCCGGGAAATAATGGGAGACAAACGGGTTGATGGATTACGATATAACATCCCAAGGGTGCCGTTAATGCAAATAACACAATGAAAACCAAATAAACAACTTGTCTGATTGTCATTGTATCGTTTCCTTTTGAAACAATTCCGTTGAATGCGTATTTGCATCCCGTAGGGATACGTCACCAGCAACAAACCCCTGGACGATTTCATCGATATGATCTTTCAAGTAACCGGTCGGTCGGATTTGTTCTGATCATTTCATGGTTCTTCTCACTCTGCACTCTGCGTTCTGCTCTTTGCACTGTCAATGATTCCGACAACCGACCATCGCACGGGCGTTGCGCGTTGGCCAATGATGCCGGCGGTGTATTTGCCGTCGCTGGAAATCATGACATAATCGCCGATGCCTGCGCCGAACGTGTCCACCGTCAGAACCGGATCGCCGTCCGCACCGCGATTGCCGGGTCCGAGCGGCTGCACGATCAGCAGCTTCCGGCCGGTCATCGATTCGTGTTTCAGCGTCGAGGTCGCGTTTCCAATCACCAGGGCGTTTAACATAGTGGCTAGTGGCTAGTGGCTAGTGGCTAGTGGCTGGTCATTCAAAAATACCAGCCACTGGTCACCAGACTTTTCTGAAGTAATAACATAGGAGCGTGTCGGCAAGCACCATCATAAAATTGAACGCGTAAAGGAACACGACCACGTCGCAATGATAAATGACCTTGTGCAAAATCCCGCAGGCGTACCCGATCAACAGCAGGTATAAAAAAATGAAACTCTTTCCTTCACTCGATTGGGCGATCAGCATTTTGCGGATCGAAAACGGCCAACTCGCGCCGAAACATACCAACATGCCGATCTCAAACCAGCTCATCCCGGTCAAACCGAGGTATTCAATGGCATAAGGCATGGGTTAGGTTTTCTTACATCCAAGGTAGTCATTTGCCCAGCTTACATATTCATCAGCAACGCCTTTCGGGTTGGCACGTAAAGTCCATTCAATTTGCTCAGGGCCAGGTTCATAAAATTGGACAATGACGGGAATTGGTTTTCCGAATTTTTTTACAAACACGCCTTCAGTATGTAGCTTTTGCGAGAGATCAATGATTGTATCCTCGAACATTGCATGAGTACCTTTACAGTGTTCCCAAAATTTCCTCTCGTCTTTGCTATGCAATTCCTTGCCTTCTTCTTCTGTATGGTAAAAAGAGGTGGATTTCGTCCACTTCTGCCATAATTCATCATCCAACCCACCAATACTAAACCAATCCCAAAGGCCAAGCAACCAAAAATCAAAAAACCACTTGGCTTCCATTTCGTCGTAGGCTTTATCAATACTGGCTTTGAAATGGCTTTCCGTGGTGTAGTAGGCTCGCATTACAAGTTGGCTGGAATAAGTACCATCATCATAAAAAATAAATGTAAAGGCATAAATATCAACCGCGATGTCATCAGGTATCCCTTGAATGGCATCAACCAGTTTTTGATACGAAGCGTCAAAAAATTCTTTTTGATGGTCCATGTCATGACCTCAATGATGATTGGTTTTGCGTTATCAAATATCGCGAACAGCCACTCTTGATTTTGACGTTTTTTTCGCGGATTTTTCTGCTTTGACTGAACGCAACGTTTTTGCTTCCCGTTCAGCGGCAAGTTGAAGAATCCATTCCCGAACGTGTTCCGAGTGCAAACGGTCTTCACGCTCGCCAAGTTGCCGTTGTATCTCCTCAATCCGACTTTCCTGCATCGTTTTCTCCGGTTGTGTGAGGAAAAGCCTATTCGTGACCTGCATCAAACCCTCTTTTATAAATCCAGCGCACGAACAATCCCAAACCTCCGCCGATCAGGAACAAGACAACAATACCCGGCAGATCGAGATGAGCTCTACCACCGAGTAGCATTGCCAAAACTGCAAGAGCAACAAACGCAAGGAGGCAACCACAACCACCCTTGAAAAAGGCACTGGTTTTTGTCGGGACTTGTTTCATATTCATGTTCATGGCAATTTCGAGATCATATCTCATTGTCAGTTCTTTTCACACGAAGACACAGTGTAAATCGCGGTAGCCATGCCTCCGTGAAATTTTCCTGTTCCTATGTTCGGTTTTTATGGTTTTTTACGGATTTATTGCCATTTTGATCGAATTGACCGGCACAAACCGTCAAAAAACGGGTATCAGGCGGCGAAAATCCGACACAATGTTTGCAACGACGGACTTCATCAGCCCAACATCCGGCATAATATGCCGAACGTCGGACATCATGTGCCGAACATCCGGCATCATGTGCCGAACGTTGGACACAAAATGTCAAACGCCGGACACATTCAGTCGAATGCCGGACATAATATGTCAAACACCGGACTCAAAATCATAACATTTTGAAACAAAATCATCGGGGATGCTTCATTATCCCTCACGGGACATGGGAACCACTCGCTGACGCGTCGTGCTCTGATTGAAATCCATGCAACGGCGGTCAGATTCTGTCCGTCCTGCCATTCTTCCCGATTCCAGGAACCGGGGCTAAACATCTTCGTGGTTCTTCGTGCCCTTCGTGGTGAAAAAACTCACTTTCCCAAAATATACAGGCTATCGACCAGCACGCAGCGGCGTTGGCGGGTGAAGGTCAGCGGCGTTGTGATGCCTTCACCGGTCGGGCCGGCAATCGAAAACGACGGGTAGCCTTCGCCGCCGCCGCCCAGCCCGGCGGTGCAGGGACCGTTTTTGACGAAAATCGTCGTGTCGAGTTCCTTGCCCATGCGCGTCATGTTGTTGACGTTGCTCGAATGAATGATGGCCGTGTGGCGGAACCCGTGTTCGTGTTTTTTCGCCAGGGCAATGCCCTCGTCGATGTTCCGCACACGCACGAAGGGAAGGAACGGCATCATCTGCTCGACCGGCACGAAGGGGTTCGATTCGTCCGTTTCGCCGAACAGCATGAGTGTTGCGGGCGGCACGTTTTTCCCGATTCCCGCCGCGAGTTTCGTTGCGTCCTGACCCAAAAATTCGCGGCTCGGCACGTCATGCCTGTCTTTGCCCTCGCCGACCGACGCAATTCCGCGACGTGTCATCTGATCGACTTCGGCGGCGTTCAACCGCACCGCACCGGCACGTTCCATCGCCTGCATCATGCGTTCGAACACGGACTCGACGACGAACACTTCCTTCTCGGCGATGCAGAGCAGGTTATTGTCGTAACCGCCCCCGGCGATGATGCTCCGCGCGGCATTGTCGAAGTCGGCGGTTTCATCGACAACCACCGGCGGGTTGCCCGGCCCGGCAACGATGGCGCGTTTCTGTTGCGACATGGCCGCCTTCGCAACGCCCGGCCCGCCGGTCACGAGCAACAGCGACACGTCGCGGTGCTTGAAAATCACGTCCGCCGATTCGAGCGTCGGCTCGGTGATGATGGCGATGAGGTTGTCGATGCCGAATTCCTGGTAAATCGCCTGATTGAAGCGTTTGACGCCTTCGGCGGCGACCCGTTTCCCGCTCGGATGCGGGTTGACGACGACCGTGTTGCCCGACGCGATCATGTTGATCGCGTTGTTGGCGATGGTCGGCAGCGAGTGCGTCACCGGCGAAATCGCACCGATCACGCCGAACGGCGCAAATTCCACGACCGTCAGTCCGTGATCGCCGCTGAACACTTCGCTGCGCAGAAATTCGACGCCCGGTGCGTTGTAGCCGACGTTGCGCAGCTTGTCGATCTTGTGTTCGAGCCGCCCGATTTTGGTCTCGTTCATCTCCATCGTGCCGAGTTCGACACTCTGGTCGATAACGATGCGGCGGATGTGCGCGAGCATCTTCTTGCGGTCGGCAACCGTCCGCGTCGAAAGCTGCCCGAACGCGGTTTTCGCCGCCGTGACCGCTTCGTGCGGGCAGGTGAACTGACCGAACCGCCCCGCGAAATTTTGTCCGTTGCCCGCGTTTGCGCCGGTCGAGATGCGGGACAACACTTCCTCGACGACGTTACGTATCAAAGATTCGTTGATAGGTTGCATGATCATCCTGCGGATTGGGTTGTCAGTTGGCAGTGGTCAGTGATCAGAAAAAAACTGATCACTGACTTCTAACCACTGATCACTGATTACAGTTTATACTTCATAATATTTGTACTTTTAAACCATTCCCACATAGCTTTTTGTGATTTGCGGAAAGTCCAAAATTCCATTGACATGATGTTCATCGAACAGTGCATTGAGCTCTTTCACAAATCCGTGATATTTTTCAGGATTTTCATCTTCTCCCGGACTATACGATCTTGATGAATTCATGCCTAAATATGTTTCACGATCAACAGGCATATCGTTTCTGAAAGTGTTGATTTCACAAATTCCA
>Ga0099364_10007724_pt1 | contig 15296 bp, 12 predicted proteins | sample TergutTh196P3_FD_73070 | JGI IMG/M metagenome (GOLD analysis project Ga0099364, IMG submission 73070) | Microcerotermes parvus P3 segment gut microbial communities from Pointe-Noire, Republic of the Congo - Th196 P3 | ecosystem: Host-associated > Arthropoda: Insects > Digestive system > Gut ... | reverse complement strand
CAGCGATGCCCACGTTACGGGGCATGTTACCGACATCAAGACAGGCGAACACCTTCCGTTTGTTACCATTGCCGTCAAAGGAACGACGCAGGGAACGACTACCGATGCCACCGGTCACTTTCTGCTTATCAACGCGCCTGTGGGCGAACAAACGCTTGTGGCGTCGTTTGTGGGCTACGAGAGGACGGAACAAACCGTTATGATTATCGCCGATAAAACCGTTGAAGTGAAATTTGACCTTCATCCGCAGACGCTGGAATTATCCGAAGTGGTCGTTACCGCATCGCGCTCCGAAACGAACCGCAGGGAAGCGGCTACAGTAGTCAATACGCTGTCGGCAAGGTCGTTTGAATTGACGGGCGCTTCCAACACGGCGCATGTGCTTAATTTTCTGCCCGGACTGCGTGTCGAAACCTACGACCGTACCTGTGGCGCTTCGGAACTTAAAATCAACGGACTGTCAGGTCAGTATACGCAAATACTGATCGATAGCCGACCGATATTCAGCACCCTTGCAGGCGTGTACGGTCTGGAACAACTTCCGACGGGAATGATTGAACGTGTGGAGGTTATCCGTGGCGGCGGGTCGGCGCTATTCGGGTCGAGCGCCATTGGAGGCGTTATCAATATCATCACCAAAGAACCGTTGCGCAATACGTTTACGGTTTCCAACAATACGGGAATATTCGGAGGTAAATTCGGGGGCGAACTGATAGATGTAAATACCTCGTTCAATGGCTCTTTCGTCACAGACGATTACAAGGCGGGTGTATATCTGTATGGCATTGCACGAAACCGCGACCCCTACGACCGCTCAGGCGACGGATTTACGGACGCACCCAAAACCCAGTCGGAAACACTCGGATTCAGAGGTTATTACAGGCTGACGGACTATTCCCGGTTAACCGCCGAATATCATCACATACATGAATTTCGCCGAGGCGGCGACCAATTGGACAGACCGCCACACGAAACATACGCCACAGAGCAGTTGCGCCATCACATCAACGGCGGAGGCTTGAATTATGACCTTTTTTCAAAGGACTACAAACAAAAATTGAGCGTATATACTTCGATGCAGGGCATCAAGAGGGAAACGTATTTCGGTACGTTCCAGGACCTTGATGCGTACGGCAGTTCAACGGATTTTTCCTTTGTTGCCGGTTCGCAATACAGTTATTCGGCTGACAGATTTCTGTTTATGCCTTCGCAATTCATTGCGGGAGTGGAATATACCGACAACTCGCTCGAAGACGTCATGCCTTCTTACAACCGGTATATCGACCAGTATACACAAACAATCGGCAGTTTTTTTCAAAACGAGTGGAAAGATGAATATCTCAGTTTGGTGTTGGGCGGGCGTTTAGACAAAAACAACAGGATAGATGGTCTGATTTTCAGTCCCCGCATCAACGCGCGATACACGCCTGTTCAGGGAGTTGGCTTACGCGCCGGCTGGTCGAGCGGATACCGCGCTCCGCAAGTGTTTCAGGAAGACCTGCATATTGGAGCGATTGGCGGTGGAGCGGCGCTGATAAGCATCGACCCGAATCTTCGCCCCGAATATTCCAACAGTTTCAATTTTTCGGTCGAAGGAAACAGGAGATTTAATCGATTAGAAACTAACATACTGATAGACTTCTTTTATACAGACTTAAAAGACGTATTTGTGCTTGAGGAAAGGGGCGTCGATGCCAACAACAACCTGCTATTTGAGCGTACCAATGCCTCGGGAGCGGTTGTGCAGGGCGTCAATCTGGAGTTGAAAGCAGGCGTTGCTTCGCGGTTTACTGCCGATGTCGGTTTTACGTTTCAGCGGAGCCGTTACAAAGAGCCGCACGAATGGTCGCCCGAAGTTCCTGCGGGAAAAATCATGTTGCGCAGCCCCGACAGGTACGGCTACCTGACGTTAAACTTCACGCCTGCGAAACGCTTTACCGTGTCAGCCACCGGAAATTACACAGGATCCATGCTTTATCCACATTATGAGGGATTTATTGAGCAGGACGAAGAAAAATGGACGCCTTCGTTTTTTGATGCAGGGTTGCGGTTTGCCTACGATTTACAGATAACGAACCAGTTTAATGTGCAAGTCAGCGTCGGCATGAAAAATATGTTCAATCAGTTCCAGAAAGACATAGACGAAGGCCCCTTGCGCGATGCGACCTATATCTACGGGCCGACTATGCCGCGAATGGTGTATTTTGGGGTGAAGGTGGCGATGTGAGTTTCAGTTGCAGCGAGACAGGGGACGTTTGTTACTTCCTTAAAAAACCATATTCATACACTTTCGGCTCTATTTTTGCTGCAAGCGTTTTCAATTCCGAGCGCAAATCGCCAATAAGTTCATTATATTTTTCATCGGCGCTTTTTGCGTTCATTTTTCCTTTGTCGTTACGTCCCTGAAAATGTTCGCGAATGTCGTACAAACTTGCATTTACATTGCATTTTGGTTGTGCGTGATAATATTTCCACAACTCGCGTCCGGCGTCAAAAACTTTTTTTGCTTCCGCAGAAAATTCGCGCTTAATAAAACTTTCTTCTTCTTGTTCAAAAAGTGTTGAATATCTGTTTTGTATTAGTTTTCCGCTGATGAAACTTATCATAAAATGGCTGTCAAATTTTTTGCGGACGTTAATTTCTTGTTCCATGAATGGTATCCAATGGTTTACGCCGTATTTTGACTGAATATTATTGCCAAACAAGGTGTATGCAAGGCAATCGTTTTGAAATTCGACGTTGTTTTTCCAATCATCGTTGGGGTAGAGAAATTGGTCGCGGTCGTTACACCAAGTAGCAGATATGATTTTGCGTACAGTAAAATAAATTGCAACTACAACAAGATTTTCTAGTGAAATCATTGTATGTCGACCGCCTTTTTTTCGTCTTTTATCAACATCGTCGATGAATATTGTGTTTTGATTTTGAAAATCATTACCCACAGAGGCTAAATGACCTATATAGTTTTGTGAAATGTTTTTTGAGTTGTCTTCTAACCAGTCGCTTATGTATTTTGAATTATCGTATGAATATATATTTTTCACACCCGAAAAATGTCCATTTTCATTGTAAACATCTGCAATCGTCTGTTTGAATTGTGCTTTTTGCGAAGTATTCCAAATATAAAAACCAATCGGAAATTTTCCGGGCACATTATCAAAAGTGTAAGACGGCGTTAAAAACATTTTTTCAAGTTTCGACTTAAATATTTTTCTAAAATCCGCAAAATTAGGTGCTTGCATGTGTTTTAATGTTGAAAACTGCGCAATTTGACATGATGGAATTTCACGGTATATTCTAATTAAAAATTGTGCAAATTTTTCGCTACTTGCTTTGCCTAAATCCTTTTGATACTTTTCGTGAATTTTGCTTGTTTGGGTACCTTTTCTACCTTTGCCAATCCGTGCATCACCTTCAACAAAGGGCGGATTGATATAAATAATCAACTTTTTCCGAAGTTTAGGGTCGTTAATAATTTCCTGTAAATCTTTGGGCAATTTGGAAAAATCATCGTTCAGAAAATCGAATTGAAACACATAATCTTCTAAAAGATTTGCACCGTTGTGTATACGGTCTTTAATCACGTCTACGTCTGTTTTGTCCAAAGTAGAGGCAAAAATATTGTATTTGTTAGTCAATCCAGCGAGCAGATTTCCCGTGCCTGCTGCGCAATCCCAGATGTAGTATTCATCTTGCCAATCTTTACCAAAAACATCGGCGAGGTATTTTTGCGAAAGTTCTACCCATATTTTTGGCGTGAAAAATGAGCCTTTGCGCTCGCGTACATCTTGCGGCACAAGCAAATCGCGCCGTTTAATTATATAGTCCCAATATTCTTCATCGGGCGGTCGTTTATATTTTGCCCAAAACTGCATGTACGCTTTTTGATTGTCCGAAAAACCCATACGTGTAAAAAGCGCATTATCAATATTGGGAACTCTTACGTTTAGTTCATATGTGTCGGTTTTGAGCAAAACAGCCAATTTTTCTTTTAGCGTTTTGTTTTCGTCAGAAAGCAAGTCAGCAAGGTAAAAATCGCCGTCCATAATTCCGTTATTCCTTGCAAGCGTCCAGTTATCAACCTGAATTGTGGGTTTTACCATTTCTAACCATTTGCTGTACACGTTGATAAAATTGTTTTTGTCTATTTTTATTAGGGTAGTTTCAGTTTTGCCAACCACAAAGTTGTCGCGAATAAACCGTTTCAATTCCTTGTCGTCTTTTTCAAAATCATATACGTAGGTTTCCCAGGGAACATTGTTTAATATTTCCTCTATTTTTGCAGCCACTTGCTTAAATTCGCGTGTTTTTTTGTCAGACGGCGCCACTTTCCAGTTGAAGTCGTTAAGGTAAAAAATTTCCTGAATTTCGGAATACGGCACGAAGGCAATTTTTTCGCAGTCGAAGCAGCCCAAAAACGGCGGTGGCAGGATATTGTCGAAAGTTCGGGCTTTACCGATGGTCAAAACCAACTGCGTGAGCATGGAAATGACGTCGTCGCTATCTTTTTTTGCCTCCGCCCACAGTAGATAGCAGATAGTCGGTAGTCGGTAGTCGGTAGCCATTTCCTTTACGGCAAAGTCAATGTCCTTGATTATTTCGGTACAATCAAATTTGCCGAAATAATCCTGTCCCACTTTGTTTTTCAACTCTTCCTCACGTATGTTCCTATACTTCATTCTACAAAAATATTCAATAAAAATTCAACTGCAAAGATACAACTTTTTTTTCTAATACAACATTTTTTTTCTTCAAAATTCAAAAAAAATCATTACCCACCACAAAAAATAATCAAAAAAATATTCATCGCCCATTTTGGTAGGTTCATCGGGATAGCCTTTTTCATTTTGGAAGTGGTTGTTTTGCCCGGTATCACTATTGCCGGCGTATCTGGGGTATTGTTTGTTACCGTTGAGCAATTAAGCATCATCGTTAAGTTGCTTACGGAATGAGGAAAAAATATTTTTTGTGAAATTAAATTTTAGTTGTATCTTTGCGCCATGAAAAGTGTAGTAGGCATATCATGTATTTCAAGCGGTAAATGGAGTAAAATGAGAATGGAAGAATATTCGAAAATGGAATTAGAAGAAGCGCACAAGGCGATTTTGTCAACCCTAAACAAATGCGAAAAGACAGAACCGAAAATTAAAGAAGGTACTGCTCAAAAGACGCTCATTACAAGAAGAATTAGCGCTTTCAAAATTGCCTTGTCGTTGATTGAAAGTCAATTGGCGAAACCGTGAAATAGACTTGACAAGGACAACACTTTCGCGAGAATGCCAGCCGCTAACTAGCGGTTTGGCGCAACGGCGGCAGTACGCCCGCAGAAAAGTCAGTGCGAAATTGAAAGGTTATCGAACTATTAAAAAATCCTTAATAGTTCGATGTTGTTTATATTCAGCGTTATACGAACAGAATTATCAATTCTTGAATTTCCGCTTAACCAACTACTGCAATCCAAAATCACGTCTGCATTTCATCGCTAACCCATCTGATACAGTCTTCGGCGATAATTATCAGTCTTGCGACTTCGTCAACATCGGTCATTTCGCTGTATGCTCCGGGATATCGGTATGTTACAGCATAGTCGTTTAAATCTATTGCCTCTTTTATATAGTCGGGTATGGTTAGATAATTCTCTAACAAGTCTAATAAAAGTGTTATGCTGTGCGTTTTAGGAGGCTGTTCATTTAGAAAAACAAGAAGTCCTTTTAGCGATTTTTCAACGCATTGTTGCAACTGAAAACATACATCTTCAAGTCTGATGCCGTCGAAATCTGTAACCAACCGCGCCATATTAAGATTGGATTGGGCTTGTTTTAGCCATGTTTCATGTACGTTCATATATAACTTTTCCTTCTTCGTTGATTGTTTTATAAATGTATCCCACTGTTTCTTTCAGTTGATTGTACTTTTCCGTATCAAGCGCCAGCAAATCAATCGGTACGCCTATTTTATTGGAATAAAACGCTTTGTACAAAGAAGTTGTCAAACTGCGTTCATCTTTTAGCCCATTCTTAAGAATAAGAAAGTCATAATCGCTGTTATCACTGAAATCTTCTCTCACACGCGACCCAAACATGATAATTCTGTCGGGGTCTGCTTCCGAGCGAATGATATTCACAACCCTGTCTATTGCATCTATTTCCAATTTTTTATGCTTTTTAACGTGAAAAATATCTATCAAAATTTTTATGCAAAAATACAACTTTTTTTTCAAATACAACATTTTTTTTACAAAAAAGCAATTATTTCTACCCCTCACTCGTATACTTATCTATCAAGCGTAACAGTAATTAATAACGCCAAAATAACAAGCCACTTGTATGGCTTAATGTAAGGCAAAATTTGTCTAAATAATTGGACGAGTGTCATCGTTTATTACAATTTCTGCAAAGGTAATCATTTTTCAAATAAAAAATGTAAAAAAAAGGTTGCATATTTATAAATGCGCAACTTGTTTTTTTGTATGTTTTGAAAATTTTTCTACTTTTGCCAAAATTTTTAAACCTTGATTAGCATTATTTATGGATTTTTCCGAAAAATTGTATCAGCGTATGCAATCCTATGATATGGGACTGCCTTCGCCTCTTCAAATCGAAGATTTTACCGACGGTATGATACGGTTTATGTTTCCGTTGCGTTGCGGGAAAAAGATGACATTAACCTGTCTGCGTGATGAATGGGAGCGTTTGCAGCGTTTGTTTGTTGAGATGCTTTCGTCGCTGCGTCGTCTGGCTGATGATGAATTGCCGGAAGATTTGTCGCAGAGTTTTTTTGCGGCTATTTCGTCTATTCACGAACAGTTGCTCGAAGAAGCCGCACATTTTTTACGGTGCGACCCTGCCGCAAAAAGCGTGGAAGAAGTGTTGATGTGTTATCCGGGTTATTATGCAATTGCTATTTATCGTTTTGCAAATGAACTGTATCGCATGAAAGTTCCCGTTTTGCCCCGCGCCATGTCCGAATACGCCCACAGCAAAACAGGTATAGATATTCATCCCGGCGCTACTATCGGTCGCAATTTCTACATCGACCACGGAACAGGCATCGTGATTGGCGAAACAACCGAAATAGGCGACAACGTGAAAATATATCAGGGCGTTACTCTGGGAGCGATGTATGTAGAAAAGAATCTGCAAGATACAAAACGTCATCCAACCATCGAAGATAATGTGATTATTTACGCAGGAAGCGCCATTCTGGGCGGCAATACGGTAATAGGACGCAATACAATCATAGGAGGCAACGTATGGCTAACCGAAAGCGTCGAGCCAAACTCCGTCGTTTACCACAAAGCAGAAGTAGTAATCAAATCAAAAAAAATCAAAAAAAAATAATTAATATACAATATTCAATATACAATATTCAATTATAATGTCATATCACACATTTCATATCCCCGTCATGGGATTAGCTTACACGATTGATTCGCCGGTTAAGGTGGCGCGTTTTGGCATTTCGTCGGTAGTTTCCGTCATCGAAGATACGCTTATAGAGCGGATGCGCCAGTATTACTATCGTATAATCAATGAAACGTATCAGCCTATTCTTGTCACAGAGCCTGATTATCGCTCTAAACGTATCACCGACTACCTTAATCTGCTGAACAGGATTGTAGACAAACAGATTGAGCGGCTTCGGGAATCGACTTTTGAGGCTGGTTCGGAATTGGTGCAGTATTTTGAGATGCTACCCGAAGGCAGTTTGCTGAAAAAAATGTATCTGCAACTGCAAACCGTACGCGACCGAAACGAACGTAAGGAGTTGGAACAAAAATTGCGCTCGGAAGTCAAACCCGGATGCATTGACGTCAATATCATGACCAAATTGGACAACGACCGTTTTAATTCCGACGGCGCTGTTATCGAGGACGGTTCTGACGCTGTGGCGGCGCTACGCGGATATGCCAACAGCAATTTGGAAAATTCGTCGGTTATTTTTTCAGCCGGCATGAATCCGCGTCTGTACGCTTATCTCGAACAACTTGACGTTTTTACAGAAATGAAAAACGGCGAGTTCGTCAAAAAAATTGTAATAAAGGTAAGCGACTATCGTTCGGCGCTCATTCAGGGAAAATATTTGGCAAAAAAGGGACTTTGGGCTTCGGAATTTCGTATAGAATCGGGGTTGAACTGCGGCGGTCATGCTTTTGCCAGCGACGGATTCATGTTAGGTCCTATTCTCGAAGAGTTTAAAAACAAGCGCGAAAACCTCACGACGGAACTTTTCGACCTGTACAGCGCTACATTAGCGGCAAAAGGAAAAACGCCCCCGACAACTTGTCCGGCAATAAGGGTTACAGTTCAGGGCGGCATCGGCACCGCAGAAGAAGACGCCTTTTTGCGCGAATATTATCAGTTGGACGCTACCGGATGGGGCAGTCCGTTCATGTTAGCGCCCGACGTGGTTACCATCGACGATGAAACGCTCAATTTGCTTGCCGCCGCCGCCGAAAAGGATATTGTTTTGAGCAATAATTCGCCTTTGGGCGTGCCGTTCAATTATCTTAAAGGCGCTTCGGGCGAAAAGGAAAAATACCGTTTGGCTGCTGAAAATCGTCCGGGAAGTACGTGCAGCGCAAAATTGCTGCAAGCAAATACCGAATTTACCGTAAAAAATATTTGTACGGCATCGGCTGCATACGTCAGAAAAAAGTTGCAGCAGTTTAAACAGAATACATTGAACGAAGAGGAGCGCCAATGCAAATGCGACGCCGTTCTAACGCGGGAATGTCTGTGTGTGGGGTTGAGCAACTCTGCCGTACATAAATACAATTTAGAGCCTGTAAATAAGACAATTGCGGGAGTTACTGCATGTCCCGGTCCTAATCTGGCATATTTCGACAAGATAACGACGCTCAAAAAAATGGTCGACCACATATACGGACGTATCAACCTGTTGCGCAAAACATACCGTCCGCACATGTTCGTCAACGAGTTGAAGATATATATTGCTTATCTCAAGAAGCAATTATCGGAAGCCGATTTGAGCGATACCAAACCGATGAAATATTACCGCGCTTTCTGCAAAAACATGCACGATGCCGTAGATTATTATTCTTCGATTGCCGACCGTATTCTTAAATCCAATGCAAAAGACAAGGATTTGTTCATACATGAATTGCAGGAAATAGAGCGTGAAATAATAAAAATCGAATCGAACGCGCCATTTTCAAAATAATTGTAAAGTAAGTTGTACACATTGTTCCTGTTCTTGCGGCTGTCGTAATTTTCGACGTATAAGCGAAGGTTGCAGGCTTGTCAGTTGCGATGGCAGTTCTTTTGTGGTGATGAAGTACTTTGCCCTGTTTAGCGCTACGCGCATACGTTTTAGATGCGATAAGGTAATTTTTCCGAAGCGACGGTTGTTTACGATTAATTTTGCCGATTGTACGCCAATACCCGGTACGCGCAGAATCATCTCATAGTCTGCCGTATTCAGATCCACGGGAAAAAGATATGGATGACGCAAGGCGTATGCTAATTTTGGGTCTATATCGGAATCTAATTGCTGATGGTCGTCGTTAACAATCTCTTCGCACTTGAACTCGTAGAAGCGCATCAGCCAGTCGGCTTGGTAGAGGCGATGTTCGCGTAATAGCGGAGCTTTTGTGAGCGCCGGCAATCGCCGGTCGTATGCGTTCACAGGTATGAATCCCGAATAATATACGCGTTTCAGGTTTTGCTCGTTGTAAAAACCCGATGCAAGCGTCAGAATTTGCCTGTCGTTATCGGGGCTTGCGCCGACAATCAACTGTGTGCTTTGCCCTGCTGGGACAAACATCGGCGCTTTTTTGATTTTTTTTCGCGCTTCCTTAAACTCTTCTATGCTTGTCTTCATCTGGTTCATAGGTTGAAATACGCTCGTGAAGTTTTTTTCGGGCGCAAGCAAAACAAGATTGTTTTCTGACGGTATTTCGATGTTTACGCTCATTCTATCTGCATACAGACCAGCCTCATGAACTAATTCAGGACTTGCGCCGGCTATTGCCTTCAAATGTATGTAACCTCCAAAGCGCTCTTCGGTACGCAACGCCTTTGCCACTCGCAGCAATGCTTCCATCGTATAATCGGGATTGCGTATGACGCCCGAACTTAAAAACAACCCTTCAATATAGTTTCGGCGGTAAAAATTCATGGTAAGTTCCACAAGTTCGGTCACTTTCATTGTTGCGCGCGGTATGTCGTTGCTTCGGCGATTGATACAATAGGCGCAATCGTAAATACAAACGTTTGTGAGCAGCACTTTCAAAAGCGACACGCATCGTCCGTCTTCTGTAAAGGTATGACAACAGCCAAGCGGCGCGGCATTACCAACGCCGCCGCTCGTTCTGCTGCGTCCGCTACCGCTCGAAGAACACGATACGTCATACTTTGCCGAATCGGCTAATATGCGAAGTTTGTCTAAAATCTTTTCGTTCATGAAAAATTATTTCACAAAATTACAAATAAATTTCATATTTTTGCATTTTTTTTAATGATAATTTTATGTACGATTTCATAGAAGGACAATTGATAGAATTGACGCCCATTTCCGCCACAGTGCAAACCGGCGGATTTGGTTATTTGATAAATATTTCTCTCAATACATACACAGTATTGCAGTCGTTTCAGGGAAAAAGCGAGCCATGCAAGTTATTTCTGCATCATGTAGTTCGCGAAGATGCACAACTGTTTTACGGTTTTTCGGAGAAGCAGGAACGGGCGTTGTTTCGTTTGCTGATTTCTGTGTCGGGCGTCGGGGCTGGTACGGCGCGAATGATTCTTTCGTCGCTGTCGGGCGTCGAACTGCAAAAAGCAATAGCCGAAGGGAATGCCAACGCGCTGAAAACAGTTAAGGGAATAGGGTTGAAAACGGCGCAACGCATCATCGTAGACCTGAAAGACAAAATTGGCATGGCGACGACAGGCGACGATAACTTCCTTGCGAAGGGCAGCAGTTCCAAAGAAGAAGCTCTATCTGCGCTGATGAATTTAGGTTTTACAAAATCATCGGTTGAAAAACTGTTGGATAAGATTGTGGCGACGAAACCTGCGGCAAGCGTTGAGGAAATTATTAAGGAGGCTTTGAAGGCGGGAATTTGAGCGCCCCCTGTCAAAAAAATCAATATATTTGCAAAAATTAGAGTATAGTATTTTTTATAAAAAAAGATCGTATCTTTGCAAAAAATTTTTAACCGTATTTGATATGAAAAATTTAGTAGAAAACGACATTTGTTCAGTCACGGAAGAAGATTTCTACCCTTCAGTCGAAGGAATAGATATCTATGCTATCAATGACGAAGAGTACGATGACGAAGATTACTTCAAATCGTTATATTCAATCAATGGAAAACCCATTCCTTCTATTGATGAAACCACCGAAGAAGACGACGTTGGCTGTTTTGTCGGCTGTATGCTGGCTGATACCCTGCAGGAGGTAATTTCCTCTTTAGTCGGCGGATATGCTGTGTTGCAAAACCATATTGAAAATGAAGCCAATCCGAATGAAAAAATTATAAACAGTATAGAAAAAAGGCGAAAAGAAATAAGGGAACTGAAAAATAATTATTTTAACAAGCCCGATAATAAATATTCAACTATTCGCAGATGGATTAGTACATATTCGGAGGAGTTAAAAGAACTTAATAATTTAAGAGATCAATATGGATGTTAAGCCCGAAGACTTTCGTTTGAATGATTTTGTTCATCAGCAAAAATATCAAGAAATCGTCAAAGAATTTTTGTCCGAAAAAACAAAGTCGGACAAACCAAGCATAACAATATTGGGCGGTCAACCCGGCTCAGGCAAAACAAAAATGCGGGAATTGGCTGAAAAAGAACGACCGTCTGTTATAATCAATGCCGATGATCTTCGTGTTTTTCACCCCGAATATAAAAATTTAAAATTGTCGGATCCTCAAAATGCATCCACTTTGGTCAACATTGACGTATCAATTTGGACTAGAAAATTAATAGAACAATCAGTTAAAGATAAACGAAATATTATTTTTGACTTCACTTTCGGAACATCCAACAAAGAAATGTTAAGAGATACGCTTAAAATGTTTCGAGAAAATGGCTACAAAACACAGTTGCATATTTTGGCAGTTCCTGAACAATTCTCTAAACTTGGGATCTACCTCCGTAATGAATCGCAAATACAACAGTCCGGGGCAGGTCGGTTTGTTCCAATAGAAGAACACGGCGTTCATTACAGGAATATTCCAGAAAATATAAAAATGGCGGTGGAAGAATCATTAATAGACCAAGTAAGCATTTTTTCTCGTTCGATAGAATTTGTTGATGGAGAGTTTGTGAACAACAAAGTAAACAAAGTGCGCACGTTCAACAAAACAGACGCAGATTTTTCTAAAACGGCTGACATATTTTTGCAACTGCGAAACAAGCCGCTAAATGAGATGCTGCAAAAATATTTTTCGTTTCGCTACTACCAAGTTGCATCGATGATAAACCATCGGCTGAAAATTGCGCTGAAAACAAAAGATGCTGCAAAAATAGAGAATATTGCTGCATACAAAAAACAATTCTTTTCAGACCTCAAATTCAGACATCCTTATTTCGATGCAGCCGAAAATTTTCTGATAAACAAAACAGAGATAACAATCGAAGGCATTGTAGACTTGAAAAAGCAGGAAGCATCAGTAGACATTAACAGTTTAGATTCTACGTCAAAATCCTTGTTTTTGATGTTGCAAAAACAAACTGACAAGGAAATTGCCTATTGGAAGAACAACAACATTGATATTGTACCATATGAATAAAGCGTTGAAAATGAAAACCATAAGTAATCAATTTTTTGAAGGCGAGCGACCACTTTTCGCCAACAACAATATACGGATAGAAAACGTAAAATTCTATCCGGGCGAGTCGGCAATTAAGGAATGTAATCACGTAGAGGCGTTTCGTTGCGAATTTATGTGCAAATATCCGTTCTGGCACAACGACGACGTATGGATTGACAACTGTCTCTTTACGGTATACAGCAGGGCTGCAATATGGTATTCCAAAAATATCCGAATGACAAACACTGTCGTTGATGCCCCCAAAATGTTCAGAGAAGTAGACGGTCTATACCTTGAAAACGTAAAATTGCCCAATGCCGGCGAATGTTGCTGGAATTGTAGAAACCTTAAAATCAAAGATATTGAAGTAAAAGGAGGCGACTACATTTTTATGAACAGCAAGAATATTGAGGTTGAAAATCTCAAATTAAACGGCAATTATTCATTTCAAGATGCTCATAATGTGGTAGTTCGCAACTCGCATTTAGACTCGAAAGACGCCTTCTGGCATACCGAAAACGTTACCGTTTACGATTCGGTAATCACTGGCGAATATCTTGGCTGGTACTCGAAAAATCTGCGGTTGATAAATTGTACTATTTCAGGTACGCAGGCGCTATGTTATGTAGACGATCTGGTGATGGAAAACTGCGTGATGACACCCGACGCTGATTTGTGTTTCGAGTATACAAACCTGATAGCCACTATCAAAAGCCATATCACAAGCATCAAAAACCCCGGAAAAGGACGCATTTTAGCAAAAAGTATCGGCGAAATAGTGATAGATGAAAACTGTAAAGACCCGAAAGCGTGCGAGATAACAGTTGAAAATTAAAAATTGAAAATTGAAAATTATGAAGTATAATTTTGATGAAATAATAGAGCGTAGGAACAGCAATTCACTTAAATGGGATTCGGCTGTAAATGACAGTGTATTGCCAATGTGGGTGGCAGATATGGATTTTCGTGCTGCGACGCCTGTCGTTGAAGCGCTTGAAAAAAGGGCGCGGCATGGTATTTTTGGTTATACAAAAGTACCGCAAGCATATTTCGACGCCGTAACAGGCTGGTTCGAACGGCGACATAACTTTTCGTTCAAAAAAGAGTGGACGCTGTATACAACGGGAGTATTGCCGGCATTGTCTGCAATTATTAAAGCGCTGACCGTTCCCGGCGATAGGATAATTGTGCAAACGCCCGTATACCATTGCTTCTTTTCCTGTATCCTTAACAATGATTGTGAAATAGTTGCCAATCAGTTAGTTTATAAAGACGGAACATATACCGTTGATTTTGACGACCTCGAAGAAAAAGCGTCCGACCCGAAAGTAAAAATGCTCTTGCTTTGCAGTCCGCATAACCCCGTGGGAAGGGTCTGGAGCAGCGAAGAACTGATACGTATCGGAAAAATATGTATAAAAAACGATGTAACCGTTGTGTCAGACGAAATACATTGCGACCTTGTTTTTCAGGAAAATAAGCATATACCCTTTGTTTCCCTCTGCGATGATTTTCTGCGTCGTTCGATAACATGCACCGCGCCAAGCAAGACTTTCAACCTCGCCGGACTGCAGGTAGCCAACATTCATGCTTTTGACGAAAATTTCAGAAAAAAAATTGATAAAGCTCTAAACATCAACGAAGTGTGCGATATTAATTCATTTGCGGTAGAGGCTCTTATAGCCGCCTACAACGACGGTGAAGAATGGCTCGAAGAACTGAAAAAATATCTCTACGACAATTATCTTTTTTTGAAAGATTTCTTTGCAAAGCATCTTCCTCAATTTTCCGTTTTGCCGTTAGAGGCTACATACCTTGTGTGGGTTGATTGTTCGGCGTCTAATCTACCTTCGACAGCAATAGCCGAAATGTTGCTTGAAAAGGAAAATTTGCGGATAAATGCCGGAGCGATGTACGGCACGGGAAGCGAAAACTTCATAAGGTTGAACATTGCCTGTCCGAGGTCGCTTCTTGCGGAAGCGTTGCGGAAGATTCATTCTATTATATTGTAAAATGCAGATAAACAAAAAGAAAATAAATATTATCATTGCCTATTTCCTGATATATATAGTATGGGGTTCTACTTATTATTTCATAGGAGTTGCACTAAAAGGTTTTCCTCCGTTTCTGCTTGGAGCCTTGCGATTTACTGTCGCCGGGCTACTGCTTCTCGGTTGGTGCGTTATCAGAGGCGAGCCGGTATTCAGAAAAAACCTGATTAAGAAATCGGCTGTCACCGGTATTGTCCTGCTTTTTATTGATTTGGCGGTGGTGATGCTGGCGCAGCAATACCTTAGCAGCAGTTTGGTTGCTATTATTGCCTCGTCTACGGCTATATGGATTATGGCGTTAGATGTGCCGATGTGGAAAAGAAATTTTCGAAATCCTGCAATAGTGATTGGTATCGTCGCCGGTTTTTTTGGCGTATTGATGCTTTATGCAGAGCAACTCGATACGTCGGGCGGAATGACCGAAAACAGTGAATACGGCGTACTAATACTTGTATTCG
>Ga0099364_10007723_pt1 | contig 15297 bp, 12 predicted proteins | sample TergutTh196P3_FD_73070 | JGI IMG/M metagenome (GOLD analysis project Ga0099364, IMG submission 73070) | Microcerotermes parvus P3 segment gut microbial communities from Pointe-Noire, Republic of the Congo - Th196 P3 | ecosystem: Host-associated > Arthropoda: Insects > Digestive system > Gut ... | reverse complement strand
AGCGTCGTTAGCCCATTGTTCCTTGCCGTTGTTTCTTTTGTTGTGTCCATTGGAATAGCCTCCGTTGAATAATGTCTTTGGCGTGTGAGCGGCAAAACATAACCCGTTTAATTTGCTTTACTGTAATGCCGCCACTCTGCCCTGTTTACCCGAATAGCCCTGTCTATCCGAATACAACCCCACAGCGAGACCTGATTATACACGGATCATTTTACAAAGGCAAGATAGTGCAATCCACACGGGACGTTGTGACGTTGTGTTCCCCCGCAGTCCGATAGCATATCCCGAATGATTGAGTTTTACAACGAACAGGTTGAAACATACAAAGAATGCAAAGATCGTGCGTGGTTTTGCCTTACGCAACAATGTCTTCAATTTCGAAATGCATAGTTTCGAAAACGCATAGTTCTGTCCAGATGCAAAATGAATTCGCTCTAATAGGTGCTTCTACGGCGTTTCCGCATTGGCTGTTCCCCATTTGGCGACTTCTTCTTCAGGTTCGGCTTCCGTTTCTTCCGGCTCTTCCGTTTCTTCGACAGGTTTTGGCTGCCGGACTCGGAAAAATTCTTCTTCCAGATTCGGCTCTTCGGGCATCAAAAACTTCTGAAGTATTTCATTCCGACGCCGTAACATCAAGAACGCAAGTCCAATGAGCAGAATCAAACCGCCCAAAACGATGATCACTAATTCGCTCCAATGAAACGTGAACATTGTACTCTGCTATTCGTATGCTGGGTTATAGGCTGATACCCCGACGGAACGCTTCGAGGTTGATTTCTGCGAGTTCTGGTTTGACGCTTTTTCGGATGGCTTGCTCCCAGGATTCTGCCGGCAAATCGAGGTATTTCGACAACGTGCCGAGCAAAATAGTATTGGCGGTTTTTGCATTGCCAAGTTCTGCTGCTAAATCGACGGCTTGTATGTAAACCAGTTTCGGGAACACTTTGGCCAAAAGTTTTTCATCAACGTCGGGATAGGGTGTTTTTCCGGTTGATGCTGTAACGGGAACGATCATTTGGTCGGATATGATTGCCATACCGTCGTCGGCGAGATAGTCGACGTATCTTAGTGCTTCAATTCTTTCGAGCGATGCAAGGACTTTAGCGGTTCCTTTTTGCACAAGGGGGCTGAAAACAGTTTTTCCATATCGGATTTGTGCGATTACGGAACCGCCTCGCTGTGCCATTCCGTGGACTTCATTGGTTTTCACATCAAATCCCGAAAATACGGCGGCTTGGGCAATAATTTCGCTGGCCAAAAGAATCCCTTGCCCGCCAACCCCGGCTAGTACGACGCTCGTTGTCATGTACTCATTATATTATAGTTATCGTAAAAAAGCAAGCAGTCGGAAGTTGGGAGAATTCGCCTGGAACGTTTCCTGAATTTGTCGCGGTCTTGCGTTCGTTATTCCATCGCAACACGGCCGCCGTTAGCCGTGTTGCCCTGCGGGGCGTAGTATTTCGCGTTGACAGAACGCTTCGCAGGGCGGGGCGGCTAACGGTGCCGACTCGCGATAGAATAACGCAGCAAGGCCGCGACAATTCAAAAAAACGCTCTGGTCTTGTCATTAACAGTTTTAGGGCGTGTTTACACTACAGGTTTTTTGGGACATATTGCTCGAAATGATACCTTTTTTCGGGAAATCAAAAACTTTTGGCTGCCGAAAATCTGTTTATTCTGCGCATTTGTTTACTCAAACACTCCAATTTAACAAGTGTAAACACGCCCTAGGGAGATAACGATCATGTCGTCGGACTTGCTACAGGGGGTGTAAAATTTCACGTGGAACCTGGTAGCCGGTTTTTTACGGATTGGTCAGCAATGCCAAAAGCAATCTGAATAAAAGAATACAGATTTCCCAAACTCTTGCCAGACCAATTCCTGAGTCCTGATCAATTCCTGATAGAATCTAGTCGGCCACGTAGGGCAACAGGGCCATAAATCGGGCACGTTTGATGGCTACGGCAACAGCATGCTGGCTAATGGAAGAGCAGCCGGTTTTTCGCCGGTTCAAGATTTTCCCTTGCCGACTCGTCAGCCTTTTGAGCAATTCAACATCCTTGTAATCGACAAACATCGGGCGCGGACGCTGTCCGCCGACCATGAGGGGGTCTTTCTTTTGAACGAAAACCCGCGATTTTGCTCGTTTTCGTTGTTTAAATTTCGATTTTTTAGAAAATGGAGGCATGCTGATATAATACGGAAAATGAACGACGTTCGGGCAAACAACCCTCATACGAACGCCGACGCTATTGTACATTGTTTTCACACCATTTCAAGCCCCAGGTCTAGCCCGGAAGCCCGGCCAGCCCGGCATTGAATAAATATCCTAAAACGCTAATCTTTCCCAGCGGGATTCCCAGGGCGGGATTCCGGGCGGGATTACACTACACTGGGTTCGCTTTTTGGAAATCGTTATCGTCTGCCGTTTATACGCGGGGCGTCGGTTCAGTTCCCTCCGGCTCCAATAGCCGGGAAGCCGGGCAAGACGATAACGGAGCCAGCGATGAACGTTGCACACAGAAAACTCAACTTCCTGAAAAATCAGGCTTCTTAAAAACTTGAGAGCAGAGGCAAACTTGCATTCCGTCGACAAGTTTGCCCATCCCCGTCATACCCGTGAAAACGGGAATCTAGAGAAACAGGTTTAACCCTTTACGGCTAGACTCCCGACTACGCGATGCCGATTTTGTCCATAGAAATACGTGATAGTCTCTGGACAAGCACTCTCGTATGTATTTGACCGTACTTCCCCGTCCCGTTGCTATTCGCCTTACGGGAAAGCGAATATGCCGCCGGTGATTGCACCGGCTTGAAACAACGTACCCCGAGGCGAAATCGGGAAAGGCTCCGACATATACGGCGTATACGTTCCCACTCGTTGATGTCCCAACGTGTACACACATTCACTCGGCGGAGTTACACCCATGTGATAAGGCAATAACGCAACCGTACTGAAAAACCGTGTACCCGACACAAGCGGTTGAAACGCCGGTCGAACTTTCGTATGGCCATGCCGTTCTAATTGAGTATCTTCAAAATACGCCCCCTGCGTGCTCAATGCCGATGCTGTCCAGTAATAATTCGATCGGCCAAAATGCCGGCCATAAAACGGTTTCACATCGACGACACACTCCGCCGGCAAAACATCGTCGGGCTTATGCCGAATGTCGTGCGAAATATCCCGAATCGATTTGAACAAAACCATATCACCGCACGGCACAGCCTCGTCGGTCTTGATAAGAACCGGCGCAGTACGCGGGAGAGCCGGAATCAAACGGACATCCCGGCCTTCCAAATCTTCCTCAAAAAGCGAATCCGCAAAGGGGTTTGGGGCAAGGTGCTGAACTTGCGTGATGAACGGCATGCTGTGGCCGGCTTGATCGTCGTCCAACATAATGTATGCCGGGATATGCTCAATACCCATTGACATAAAATCGAAGCCGGACAGTTGGCGGCACGCCGAGGGAGTTTCTGTTTTTTCTCCGTTCCTCGAGGCCGACTTGGGGTCGGACCAGCGGACTTCGCTGCCGAATAGAGTCCCCGCCAGCAAGACAATGCTTGCTGCGCTCACGATAACGCTTAAAAATGAAAACCAGTAAACTTTCATGCTTGGATATCCTTTTCCTGTCAATGTTTGTATTTGGCGTTTTCTCTTTATTTGAGCGGAGTCCATAGCAACCGGTTGCCGGCTGGTCATCAACCCTACTCGCTGCTGTAATTGGGAGCCTCTTGGGTAATCACAATATGGTGCGGGTGATTTTCCTTTCCGCTCGCCTGCGAAATTCGGATGAATTTCGACTTTGTTCTCAACTCTTCAATCGTCTGTGCACCGCAGTATCCCATCCCAGCCCGGAGGCCGCCGACTAATTGGTATACGTATGGGCCTAATTGTCCTTTGTAAGCCACTCGGCCTTCAACCCCTTCGGGTACCAATTTTTCGGTGTCAGCGATATTGTTTCCCTGCCGGTATCTTTCGCTGGAGCCGTGTACCATCGCACCGAGCGATCCCATTCCGCGATACCCTTTGTAGGTTCGTCCCTGGTACATAATTAAGTCTCCAGGACTTTCTTCCAACCCAGCCAACAATCCTCCGAGCATAATAACGTGTGCCCCTGCCGCAATCGCCTTAGTGATGTCGCCGGAATATCGAATTCCTCCATCGGCAATAATCGGCACGCCGGTTCCTTCCAACGCCTTGGCGGCTCTGGAAATCGCCGTAATCTGCGGGACTCCAACGCCTGATACAACCCGTGTGGTACAGATTGAGCCGGGGCCTATTCCAACTTTCACGGCATCTGCCCCTGCATCGGCCAGGGCTTTAGCCCCTTCTTCCGTAGCGACATTGCCCGCGATGACATCAATGTCATGGTTTAGTTTAATGTACCGGATTGTCTCCAGCACATTGGCTGAATGCCCGTGTGCGCTGTCAACCACCAAAACATCGACATCGCGTTCTATGAGTTGTTTAATTCGTTCGTCGTCGTGCACGCCGACCGCGGCTCCAACTCGTAGCCGGCCTTCCTCATCGACGCATCGACGAGGAAAACTACGCATTTTGTCAATGTCCCGAATCGTGATTAGACCCGTTAGTCTGTATTTATCGTCAACTAAAAGCAATTTCTCTACTTTTTTTTCCATTAAAATCATTTCGGCATCGTCCAGCGAGACATTCCCCTGTGCGGTTACGAGGTTTTTTGACGTCATGACTTCGGCGATTTCAATATCCATGTTTTCGAGGAACCGCAAATCCCGACGGGTCAAAATACCGCAAAGGGTGCCATCGCTTTGCACGATGGGGACTCCCGAAACGTTTTTTTCTTTCATAAGAAGTTCGGCTTTTTGGACGTTGGCATGCGGCGGAAGCGTTGCCGGTTGCCGGATGATACCGTTTGCACTGCGTTTAACTTTAGAAACTTCTTCGGCTTGCCGTTCGATCGAGAGGTTTTTGTGAATGATCCCGACCCCGCCTTCTTGGGCTAGTGCGATCGCCAAATTGGCTTCGGTTACGGTATCCATCGGGGAACTGACCAAGGGGATTTTCAATTCAATTTTTTTTGTCAGATTAGTAAAGAGTTTAACCCGCGACGGCACAATTTCGCTGTATTGCGGTTCGAGCAGGACATCATCGAATGTAATCCCCATTTCGGCAGAGAATGTGCAACGATCCATTTTGTTTATGCTTTTTAGATAGTATTAAAGCCTAGTCTTGGCAGATAGGCGATTATAACGAAAATTGAAAACTGCCGCAATCGTATGCGGTTCGGGACTGTTGGAAAGTTCGGCAGCCGGGATTTGTGCTTTACTCGTTTTTATGCTAGAATGACACCTCACCTTTTTTTGTTTTGTTATTTTAACACACTCTCAATAGAACTCCTACAATGCTTCGCTCCTTTTTCGGCCTCGTTTCTTGCAGTCTGTTTGCTGTTACCGTTTTTTCTTCTTCCCTGCTTTTTGCTGCGGACTGGCCTGCTTTTCGCGGAGTCGAAGGCAATGGACGATCGCTCGATACCGGATTGAAAAAACAATGGCCGCCCAACGGTCCTAAACTCCTCTGGACAGTCGATAATATCGGCGACGGCTGGTCCAGTGTTTCTATTGCCCAAGACCGCATCTATATCAGCGGCAACGCCGACAACCGCTCCATGGTCTTTTGCTTCAATATGGACGGCAAAGAATTATGGCGAAAAGAAAACGGCCCTGCCCATGCCGCTACCCGATCCTATCCCGGTACACGCGGTACGCCGACCATCGACGGAGAACGCCTCTACGACATCAGTCCTCACGGTTTCGTTACGTGCTTTGATGCCAAGACGGGAGATACCATATGGACGCGAAACATTATGACCGACTACGAAGCCCCTATGCCTATGTGGTTCCTGGGCCATTCCCTCATCGTCGACGGCGATCTTCTCATCAGCCCTGTCGGCGGCGGAAAAACGATAGCGATTGCGATGAACAAAGATACCGGCGAAACCGTCTGGAGAGCCGAACCCGTTACAAGCCCGGCATTGATCAATCCCGACCGGAATAATCCAACCGGCATAGCCCAGACCGCCTATACTACCCCCTATATCTTTGAGTTTGACGAAACCCGAATCGTTACCGTGATGAGTAATGCAACCGTTGAAGGTTTAGACCCCGCAACCGGTAAACGGATTTTTTCGATTCCCTGGACGAATTCCCGAAATGTCCATTGCACGATGCCGGTTTATCATAACGGCCATCTTTTTATAAGCACCGGCTACGATGGGGGCGTGTCGAAGTTATTCCGATTGACGAAAAATGCCGACGGGACAATCAGCCCGACGGAAGTCTGGTCGGAACCGCGATTGAATAACCATCACGGCGGCGTCGTTTTAGTGGGTGATCATATCTACGGGACTAATCATAATGGTTCCTGGTGTTCAATCAACTTTATGTCGGGTGAGGTCGGTTATGTTTTCCGCCGGGATGTTGGCAAAGGCTCGGTACACTATGCCGACGGGTTGCTCTATGGTCTCATGGAAGATGACCGGACGGTATTGCTCATTAAACCTGACCCGAACGAGTTTATTCTTGTAAGCCGTTTTGAATTACCCCATGAAGTCGCCGCAAAAAGTTGGGCACATCCCGTTGTGTTCGGCGGCCGACTCTATCTTCGGCACGGGCAGTATCTGTATTGCTATGACGTTAAGGCGGAATAGAGCGAACGGAATAGCGACGGAATGACAGAATAAAGAATAGACATATTGCATAACTCCCCCCTGCCGGCCTTCAGCCCAGGCCAGTGAGTCCGATTAGTCGCTGGGCCTTGCCCGGCGCACCTTGCCCGGCGCACTGCGGGACATCCCTACACAAATCCAAAATAACGCTTCGCATTGTGGTAACAAATATCTTGTACCATCTTGCCGATCATACCGAAATCATTCGGCAAAAGTCCATCACGCATATCATTGCCAAGCAAATTGCAAAGAATACGGCGAAAGTATTCATGTCGGGTATAGGACAAAAACGACCGGCTGTCCGTCAGCATCCCGACAAACTGGCTTAACAAACCTAACTGCGACAGCACATTGATTTGCTCTTCCATCCCGTCTTTTTGATCTAAAAACCACCAACCGCTGCCTAATTGCATTTTCCCCGGCGTAACGCCGTCTTGGAAATTGCCTAACATCGTGGCAAGCATCGCATTGTCTGCCGGATTGAGGTTATAGACAATTGTCTTCGGCAACTTGGCCTCTCGGTCCAGTTGATCAAAAAACAGCGAAAGGTTTCGGGCATAGTGTCCATCGACCATCGAATCGAAGCCGGAATCAACGCCGCCGGTTATTGGGGCAAGGTGACGATAAAACCGAGTGTTATTATTCCGAATGACGCCGATGTGCAGTTGCATTGTCCAATGCCGTTCCGCATTCATTTTGCCCAGTTGAAACAAAATGGCCGACTGAAGATTCCGGGCTTCACGATCATCTATCACCTTACCGGAACGTAACTTCTTGAACGACACGTTAGCCGCATTCTCATCACCCGGTATAAAATTGAATGACTCAAACCCGTGATCGGACAGTCGGCAACCGTGTTCGTGAAAAAAATTATGGCGAATTTGCAATGCGGCCACGAGGTCAATATACGATTGGATTTCCAAATGGGACACTGCAGCCAAGCGATCAATATACGCATTATAGTCTTGTACACTTTGTTCGGTAATTTTTCCGCCGTCGGGTAAGAGAGCGGCGAATTGTATCACTTTATCAGGCCGAAATGTCGGAAAAACTTTAATGTCAAAGGAAGAGTCGGCTGCAATTTGTTGGTGATATTCCAGGGAGTCGACGGGATCATCTGTCGTGCAAACGATTTCGACGTTCATTTGCTGCATGATATTGCGTGCCGAGAATTCGGGTTGTTGCAATTTGGAGTTTGTATCATTCCAAATACCTTTTGCCGTGTCGGGAGCGAGGAGTCGGTTTGAGATGCCGAACGGCCGGCGGAGTTCGAGATGAGTCCAATGGTACAGGGGATTGCGTAATGTTTTTGGGACGGTTTCTGCCCAGGATTCAAATTTTTCCCAATCGGAAGCCTGGCCTGTAATAAAATGTTCATCAACGCCTGCCGCCCGCATGGCTCTCCATTTATAGTGATCACCGGCAAGCCAGATTTGAGTGATATTAGAAAATTGCCGATTGTCGGCAATATCTTTCGGCGGCAGATGGCAATGATAATCAACGATCGGCATCGGGCTGGCGTAATCGTGATAGAGTCGACAGGCGGAATCGCTTTGAAGCAGGAAATTGTCGGAAAGGAAAACAGACATTTGCCGAGTGGGTGCGGGCCGAGTGAGTACGGGGGAGTCAACGAAAACAAGTCTGCAAAACGGAGTGCACGCCGTTGGAGTGTCCTTCACAGAAACCCGTATGTCATTGTATCATAGCCATTGTATCAAAAAACCAGACTTTCGGAAAGGCTTGTTGACTCCAATGACGCCCCCCCGGGGGCGCGAGAGACGTGCAAGATCAAGAGATTGATGTTTGCCGCCAGCCTCCAAGCCGCCACGCTTTGCTTATCATTCTCGGCACAAATCTGATAAAATGATCATTCGTTACTCTTTTTTCAAAATTATAACAATCAATGGCGCACGAAGTTACGCTAATTATGGGCGATGGCGTCGGGCCCGATCTGGCCGAAGCCGCTAAAAATTGTATTGATGCAACCGGGGTACAAATTAATTGGGACATCCAGGAAGCAGGCGTCGATGTCATGGAACGAACCGGGACGCCGATTCCCGAATCGACATTGGAAAGCGTGCGGCGGACAAAATGTGCTCTGAAAGCCCCGATCACAACGCCAGTCGGGACCGGATTTCGCAGTATCAACGTACATCTACGGCACGAATTCGGACTCTATGCCTGTATTCGGCCATGCAAATACTATTCCGGCGTGCGGACACTTTATGAAAAAGTTCCCATTGACATTGTCATCTTTCGGGAAAATACCGAAGACCTCTACATCGGGATCGAGTTCGAAAAGGGGCAGGCCAAAACGGCGGATTTAATATCGTACATCAATTCGATTGCCGAAGGACGAAAAATTGCAACGCCCGGGGAAGAGACGGGGATTACCATCAAGCCGATGAGCGTATCCGGCTCGGAAAAAATCGTCAAAGCCGCATTCGAATACGCCCGGGGAAACAAACGAAAAAAAGTGACGTCTGTTCATAAAGCCAACATTATGAAACATACCGACGGGCTTTTCCTCGAAATATCCCGGGAAGTCGCCAAGCAATATCCTGATATTGAATTTGAAGACCGAATCGTTGATAACATGTCTATGCAGTTGGTACAAAATCCGAACTTGTATGATGTCTTGGTGATGCCGAATCTTTATGGCGACATTTTAAGCGATCTTTGTGCCGGTTTAGTCGGCGGTTTAGGTATGGCACCGGGTGCCAACATTGGGCAGGATTGTGCCGTTTTTGAGGCAACACACGGTTCAGCACCTAAATATAAGGGGTTGAATAAGGTTAATCCGACGGCGGTGATACTGTCGGGTATGTTGATGTTGCGTCATTTGAAAGAGTTTAGTGCCGCGGATCGTCTGGAAGAGGCGGTGGCTGCCGTCATTGCGGAGGGGAAAGACGTGACGTATGATATGAAGAGAGATCGTCATGATCCGAGTGCGGTTGGAACCCGCGAAATGGCCGAGGCGATTTGCAAAAAAATAAAAAAGCCCTGAGTCGCCTTGATGTATCACCTTGTCATTCCCGTGGAAACAGGATCGTGGTGCAGAAGATTAGTACGCAGAAAAGTTTGTTTTGTTGTTCTGCGTTCCCGCCCGGGCGGTGTCAAGTATTGCCTATATGCCCCCAATGTAGCGAAGTGTTGCCCCTCCTTTTTTCCTACAGCCTACCAATTTAGACACACACCCACACTGCCGAGGTGTGTAACATGCCGTTCGTTGAGAAGGACATCGTAGTCGCCGAATAGAGAAGCATTGAACAAACATTCGAATTTTACGCCGAGTCCCAGCCAAGCCCAATCCCGGCCTGTATCGCCCTCAAAAAACATAATAGCTGGCGAATGTATCCCTGAAACCGGCGAAAACCGAGCGTGATAAAACGGCGGAGGATTATTCAGCATCGCATGCACCCAAACCGCTCGGCCTTGTAATTCTAAACGGTGCGTAGGCCGCCAATTAAGCCGGGTTCCGAATAATTGCGTAAGACTATGCCCGTTCCAGTGCCCTCGTTGTGCAAAACTGCCGCCAAGATTGTCGTGGTAAAGAAAATCATATTGTAAGGCATAAAATGGTTTAAGTGCCCACTGTCCGAACGGAAGATTGAGTCCAAATTCCCCGAACAGGTTTGTTTGCAATCCGTCGCCGCCGCCTGCTCCATCGTCGATGGAATAACGGTCGTATCCAAGACTGCCTGTCAATGTAAACTGGCACGCATTCAGATGAATAAAACGTCCGTATCCGATGAGATAATTGTCAATGACTGCGGACCATTCCGGCGCATCGGTTTTCGATTGGTTAACATTGATAAAGTAGGTTGAATAGACTCCGTGGCTTTGTTTGAAGTCTAATCCCAACTGGATACCGTAGAAGTCAGGCCGAATGTTTTCGCTTTGATCTTTCGGCGTCAATTTTGTATCGCCGTAATAGAGGTTGGTCCAGATTCGTCCGCTGCCGAGTCGGGTACGGTGGTATTGCCCGAGGTAAACGTCGGCGGACGCGTAGCCGTATTGCCGGTCGGTATGCGGCATACTATGGTGTGCGGCGGACGGCGATTCTTGCGGCCTGGCGGTTATTATGCGTGTATCCAGGATATTCCAATTCCAATCATCCTTTTTTTGACCGAGACTTGTTTCGCACGGGATGTCTGCCGAAAAAATCTGCGCACCGACGGGGAGATTGGCCGACAGTAAAAAAACCGAAACGAAAAATGCAAAGACAAAGGGAATGACCGGTCGCATCATGATCATTTATCGACGTTGTAGTTAGTAAAACTTTAGCGATTATGCCGATCAAAGAGATACAGACGCAGAAATCGTACGCTGGATGATTGCGAAACGAGATGCCGCACAGCCGGTATTGTTGTTGAAAATTAAGGGAAACAATGAGTTGTCAAGTATCATTCCTTACCTTCTTCGTCCTGCCAAATTCAAAGCGTCGGGCAAAGTAAATTTGTTTTCATATAATGCCTTGCCGATGATACAAGCCTGAAAATCCCGTTGTACAAGGTTTTGGATATCATCCAACGAGGCAATGCCGCCGGATACAACGAGCGGAAAAGGCACGGCCAGACGCATCTCTTCCATGGCCTCGATATTGGGTCCTTCTAGCATACCATCCTTGGCTATGTCGGTATAAACCAAAGCAGATAAAGGCAAGCCGGCATACTGCCTGGCCAAATCGGACGCCAAAGTCCGGCTGGTTTCAAGCCAACCTTCCGTTGCAACGCAACCATTTCGGCCATCGATTCCGAGAACGAGACGTTGCGGGAACATTTGACTCATTTCTCGAAACCAACGGGGATCTTTATGGGCAAGTGTTCCGATAACAAGCCGATTCACGCCAGAATCAAGATAACGGTGAATGGTATCCTGATCCCGAATACCGCCGCCGACTTCGACGGGGATGGAGATACATTGGGCAATTTTGCATACGGTATCAAAGTTGGTCGGCTTTTTATCTTTTGCTCCGTCGAGGTCCACAATGTGCAAAAACCGGGCACCTTGTTGTTCCCAATGTTGTGCCATATCGACGGGGCTTTCCGCATAGACGGTTTCTTGGTTGTAGTCGCCTTGCTGAAGCCGAACACATTTTCCGTTGCGAATGTCGATAGCGGGTAGAATCAGCATATCGGGCTCATTGTAAAAGTTTCCGAGGGGCTTGTCAAGGCAGCCGGGAATCTACAGCGTTTCAGCGTTTCCCTCGGTTTTATCAGTTTTATCGGGTTCGGCATCCCCTTGACAAACGCACCAAAACAGTGTAATAATAACACATAATAGTCTATCATGCCGTTTAATGCCTTCCAAATCAAGCAAGAATAAAGGTTTTTCCCTAGTAATAGTCGAGTCGCCCGCCAAAGCCCGAACGATCAGCCGGTTTCTCGGCGACGGCTACGTCGTCGAAGCCAGCGTGGGACATATCCGCGACCTGCCCCGTGTTGCTGCCGAAATTCCCGAAAAATATAAAAAAGAAAAATGGGCCAGACTCGGTGTGAACATCGATGCCGATTTTGAACCGCTTTACGTTGTACCTGACGATAAACGCCGGCAAATTAAAAAACTCGGCGATCTCGTCAAACAAGCCGAAGAAATCTATCTCGCGACGGACGAAGACCGCGAAGGCGAAGCCATAAGTTGGCATCTTGTCGAAACGCTTAAGCCGAAGATTCCAACCCATCGGCTTGTATTTAACGAAATTACGAAGAAAGCAATCCAAGACGCCTTGGCGTCGCCGCGCAGCATAAACGATAACCTGGTTCATGCCCAGGAAACCCGGCGTATCATCGACCGGCTTTACGGTTACGAAGTTTCGCCGTTGCTATGGTATAAAGTCAAGCCGAGATTATCGGCAGGCCGAGTGCAAAGCGTTGCTGTCCGGCTAATCGTAGAACGAGAAAAGGAACGTATTGCGTTTCATAATGCAACATACTGGGACATCGTCGGCACATTTTCCTGCGAGACTCCCTGCAAGACCGGCCGGTTGACGGCGGGGTTAACCCATGTCGGCCATCGAAAAATCCCCAGCGGCAAAGATTTTAACACTGCCACGGGGAAACTTTTCCAGCCCGACGCGTGTTTGTTGCTCGACGAGACCGCGGCGAAAACACTTGTCTCCCGCCTGAAAAAACACGCAGAAAAATCACCGGCCGCCGTCAAAATGGTCGAAGAAAAGCCGTATATTGAACGTCCATACGCTCCGTTTACGACGAGCACATTGCAACAGGAAGCCAATCGGAAGTTTGGATTTTCTGCCCGAACGACAATGAGTCTGGCACAAGATTTATACGAAAACGGGTACATCACATACATGCGAACGGATTCCACAAGTCTATCGACCGAGGCAACGACGGCTGCCCGAAATCATATTAAACGCGAATACGGCAAGGAATACTTACCCGACGCTCCACGTGTCTACAAAACCAAAGTCAAAAACGCCCAGGAGGCTCACGAAGCCATCCGTCCGGCGGGGAGCGTGTTCGAGTTGCCTGAAAATTTGCGCACCCAACTTTCGACAGACCGTTATCGGCTTTATGATATGATTTGGAAACGAACGGTCGCAAGCCAGATGTCCGACGCCCGGGGGAAACGAAAACAGATTGTCGTCGAAGTGGACGATGCTCTCTTTTCAGTAAGCGGCAAGACGATAGACTTTCCGGGTTATCTCAGGGCCTACGTAGAAGGGTCAGATGATCCCGATGCCGAATTGGCAGACCGCGAAGTGATCTTACCCGACGTTCAGCCGGGCGATTCTCTCAAAATTGCCGCTTTAGAGCCGAAATCGCACACAACAATGCCGCCAGCCCGATATTCCGAAGCATCACTCACGAAAACATTAACCGATAAAGGAATCGGCAGACCGAGTACCTACGCTTCGATTATCGAAACGATCCAAACGCGGAATTATGTCTTCAAGAAGGGAGGTGCGCTCGTCCCGACTTGGGTTGCGTTTTCCGTTTGCCAACTAATGGTTGAACATCTCGGCGACCTCATCGATTACGATTTCACTGCCCAGATGGAAGACCAACTCGATGCAATCAGCCGGGGTGAATTGCAATACCTGGACTATCTCAAGGAGTTTTATTTTGGCGAGTTGGTCAACGCCAGCCGGTCGGGGTTAAAACCTTTGCTGGACAATAAGACGGAGCAGATTGATGCCAGAGCGGTTAATACGTTTCCGTTGGCGATTCCCGATGAACATATCGACGAAGAGCCGATTGTCGTCCGAGTCGGAAAATTTGGGCCGTATGTTCAGCAGGGAGAAAAGACGGGTTCGTTGCCGGAAGATTTGCCGCCGGATGAATTGGATTATGCCAAGGCGTTGGACGTGTTAAATACGGCCAAACAAGCGGACGCTCCGTTGGGAGAAGACCCGAAGACGGGCAAGCCGGTTTACCTTAAGATTGGCCGATTTGGTCCGTACATTCAGTTGGGCGAGGCGGATGATAAGGAAAAAAGGAATGCGTCGCTCCTCAAGGATATGACGCCGGAGACGATGACTTTGGAGATGGCATTGCAGTTATTGAGTTTGCCTCGCAATTTGGGAAAGCATCCTGATACAGGTCTTGATATTTTTGCTCAGAACGGAAAATACGGCCCTTATATTTCCAGTGGGAAAGAGACGCGTTCGTTGACCGGCGACCTTTCGCCGCTCGATGTGAGTTTTACCCAAGCGGTAGAATTGTTTGCCCAGCCGAAACTGGGACGAGGCGGTCGGGCAGCAAAGGCTCAGACGGCGATTAAAGAGTTCGAAATTTCTCCGGTAACGGGTAATCCGATTAAGGTATTGTCAGGCCGATTTGGTGATTATTTAACGGACGGGACAACGAATGTCACTTTACCGAAAGGTCTTTCGCTGGACGAATTGACGTTTGATCAAGCCGTTGTTTTACTGGAAGAAAAGGCTGCCAAAGGCCCCGCAAAAAAGAAAGTAATAAAGAAAGCGGCCAAAAAAGCAGCGAAGAAAACAACAGAGAAAAAATCGCCAGCCAAAACAGTAAAAAAGGCAACGAAGACAACTACTAAAAAGACGGCCAAAAAGGCTGCGAAGAAGACTTGACAGACTATTCGGTAACCGCCATCGACCGATTGCGTCTCTGATTGTTCCTTGCTCACGCAAGAGTTTCTGTGAACGTTCAAAAGATGAAGTATGGGGGTGAGCGTCGCAGGATCTTTGTGCTTTGTCTTGACGAAGGATGGCGAGGTCGCCATGATTTGTGGATAACTGGCGATTTGAATGCCGCAGAATACGGCTTGCGTTTCGGTAATGTTTTAGAATTATTGAATTGGTCTTGCATTGTTTTTATGAAATCATTATTCTTCTTGAGAACAAAGTGCTTTCCTCTTTTAATTCACATGGTTACCCTTCCTTTGCAGTGCCCTTTTTGCGAGAGCAATGATGTCGGCAAAAACGGCACCAATAACGGCAAGCAACTCTGGCTCTGGTGGGCCATCAATCACGACATGGGAGTGTTATCCCCATCCTTTTTCGTTTTCCCTTTTATTTATTTTCGTAGAGATGAAATTATTCTGTGAGCATTGAGCGCAATTCTTCCTTGTACTTCTTCCGGCATCGAAAGGAGCCTTTGCA
>Ga0099364_10007722_pt1 | contig 15299 bp, 14 predicted proteins | sample TergutTh196P3_FD_73070 | JGI IMG/M metagenome (GOLD analysis project Ga0099364, IMG submission 73070) | Microcerotermes parvus P3 segment gut microbial communities from Pointe-Noire, Republic of the Congo - Th196 P3 | ecosystem: Host-associated > Arthropoda: Insects > Digestive system > Gut ... | reverse complement strand
TTTGTGATAAGTTAGGAGTTAGGAGTTAGGAGTTAGGAGTTAGGAGTTAGGAGTTAGGAGTTACCTGTTACTTGTTACTTGTTCATCGTTAATTTGCGGTTTTCCGCGTTAGGAGTGGGGAATGAAAATTAAAGCGGCGGTTACTAAGGGAGCTAACAGCCTTTATGTTATTGAGGACGTGGAGCTTGATGAGCCGCGTGGGGATGAGATGCTTGTGGAGGTCGTTGCGAGCGGGTATTGCCATACGGACGAGCTTGTGAGGATGCAAGCGCTGCCTGTTCCGTTGCCCGCAGTTTTGGGGCATGAGGGATGCGGCGTCGTCGTTAAGGCCGGGGCGGATGTCACGGAGTTCAAGGCCGGCGACAGGGTGGCGTTTTCGTTTAGCAGTTGCGGGAAGTGTGCGCGGTGCTTGGAAGGGATGCCGACTATGTGCGTTTCTTTTGCCGCAATAAACTTTGGCGGCGCACAGGCGGACGGGACCTCGCGGCTTTCGCAAAACGGGGAGACGCTTTCGACGCTGTTCGGACAGTCGTCTTTCGCCGAATATGCGGTTGTGAATGAGCGAAGCGCGGTTTTGGTTCCCGACGATGTACCGCTTGAAATCACGGGTCCATTAGGATGCGGGATACAGACCGGCGCGGGCGCGGTGCTGAACAGGCTCAGACCTAGGCCCGGTTCTTCAATCGCTGTGTTCGGCTGCGGAAGCGTGGGACTCAGCGCGATTATGGCGGCGCGTATGCTGAGCTGCGGTATGATAATCGGCGTGGATAGGGTTTCGTCGAGACTGGATATGGCGCTTGAACTTGGCGCGACGCATGTAGTTAATACGTTAAAAACGCCTGACGCTGTGGAAGAGATACGCAAACTGACAGGTTTCGGCGCCGAGTGCTCGGTAGACGCCGCAGGGAACGCGGCAGTCACACAAATGGCGCTGCGCTGCACGCGGCCCGGAAGCAGCACGGTGGTCATTGGCGGCGGTGGGGATGTAACGATTAATGTGGAACTGGATTTGATGGGTCCCGCGAAGTCGCTGTTGGGTGTCGTCGAGGGGGATTCAAACCCCAAGCTGTTCATTCCCGAGCTGATGGATCATTACAGGGCAGGACGCTTCCCGTTTGACAAGCTGATTACATATTACGATTTTGCGGACATCAATACTGCCATGCGCGATGCGAACGAAGGAAAAGCGATTAAGGCAGTTTTAAGAATGAAATGAGAAAACAGCATGTTTAAGAAAAGACCTAAATCAGCACAGCAAAAGGCACAGCGCGCTCAACTGCGCGTCTTTGCGCGGCTCGCATGTTGCGCATACATAGTGTTCTATATAATAATTCCGCTTATACGCGACGCGCCCAGCGACAACAGCATGAGCCCCAACTTGAAACTAGCAATCATAATCGGTTTCATTGTCGTAACATCAGCGATTTTCATATTCACGGTTGTCGAAATCATCCGAAGCATAAAAGCCGGCTTATACGCATCGTCCTCATACACCGACGACGAAGGCGTAGTAGGCATTGCGGGAGGCTCATACCTAGAGAAAGAGGAAGAAAATTCGGAACCTGAAGAGGGAGAAGAGGGAGAGGAAGAGAAAGAGGAAGAGTTTGACGAAGACGAGGGTGAAGATGAGTATGAAGAGGAAGAGGAGGAGGATGGTGATAGTTAGGAGTTAGGAGTTAGGAGTTAGGAGTTAGAAGTTACTGTTACTTGTTACTTGTTACTTGTTACTTGTTACTTGCCCGCGACGGGAGTGTATTATGGGTTATGAATTATGCATTATGAATTATGAATTATGAATTATGCATTATGATGTGGGGGGTTGATTGATTGAATGTGTTGTTTGGCAAGTTAAAGGAAGTATCGTCTGCGGTTTCATCTGTTGTTGGCATTGTTATAATCCTTCATTTTACTACACTCGCGCCTTTGAGCGGAGCAATGTTGTTCCAGTTTATTCTGGGCGCAGTAATGATAGTGGTTGGGCTGTCTATACTGCTTGTTGGGATTGATCTTGGCATTATGCCGTTTGGAGGCCATATGGGCACGGCATTTTTGAAGTCCAATAAACTGTGGTATGTTATCATCGTAGGTTTTCTGCTTGGCTTTTTCATTAATATTGCCGAACCCGATTTACAGGTTCTCGCAAGGCAGGTCGAAGCTGTTATGGCCGGGCAGATTTCAATGAGCGCAATCCTTATAGCGGTCTCGCTGGGCACAGGGCTGCTATTGGCAATTGGAATCATGAGAATCGTAAAGCAGTTTAGGCTAAACATGATATATGTTATCACATATGGTTTATTGACCGTAATGTCGATATTCACCGCTTTTTATTTCTCATCCGATAGGCTTGCGATTGGGCTTGCGATTGGGTTCGACTCCTCAGGCGCGACGACCGGCGCTCTCACCGTGCCGCTTGTCCTTGCGCTCTCTGTCGGAATTTCGGCGATGAGGAAGGATAGCAAAACCGCGGAAGAGGACAGTTTCGGGCTTGTTGGGGCGATTTCGGCGGGCGCGATACTGGGGATTTTGTTACTGAACATGTTCGTCGGAACGGACAGCATAACCGGGAAACTGCCGGATTCCAGCAACTATACATATCTTGAACTTCTGGGGCATATGGCGCTTGAGTCTCTTCTCGCGATGTCGCCCGTAGTCGCAATACTGATCATATTCCAGATCAAAGACTTTCATTTGAAGGCGAAGCAGTTCATAAGGATACTTCAGGGTTTTCTGTACACATATATCGGGCTTGTCATTTTTCTCGTTGGTGTCAATGCCGGGTTTATGAAGGTCGGCAATGAGATTGGCAGGAGCCTTGCATCTTTTGATAATAAGGCGATATTGGTTGGTCTGGGCTTTTTGCTGGGTATGTTCGTTATCCTGACAGAGCCCGCCGTATATGTTTTGACGCAGCAGATAGAGACCGTCACGAGCGGATATATAAAAAGAAAGACTGTCTTGGTCACTTTGTCCGTCGGCGTTGCGTGTGCGGTGGGCCTTTCAATGCTGCGCACGGTGATTCCGGCAATCCAGTTGTGGCACTACATTCTGCCGGGGTTCTTTATCAGTTGCCTGATGACGTTTTTTGTTCCGAAGATTTTTGTCGGCATAGCTTTTGATTCGGGGGGAGTGGCGTCGGGGCCTATGACGGCGACGTTCGTTTTGGCGTTTGCCCAAGGCGCGTCGGACGCTCTGCCGCATTCCAATTTGCTGATGGATTCATTTGGCGTTATTTCAATGGTGGCGATGACTCCTGTTATTGCTTTGCAAGTTCTGGGCCTGATTTATAAGCTTAAATCAAAGAAGAGCGGGGTGTGAGAAAAAAGTGGCTGGATTTGACTTGATTTGCTGCGTGGTCAACATGGGAGATGCTTCAAAGGTGCTGAAAAGCGGAAAGAAGCATGGCGTGAAAGGCGGAACCATATACATAGGCAGGGGCACGATTCAGAGCCGCTTGCTTGATTTTCTGGGGTTAAACGAGGTAAGAAAAGAAATCGTAACGATGATAGTGGAAGCTGAGCTAGCGTCGGAAGTCATAAAGGGCATCAGCGAGGATATGCAGTTCCGCAAACCGAATCACGGTATCGCGTTTTCCTACTCGGTGTCAGAGTTTATTGGCAGCAAGAATGTGATAGAAAATAAAACATCTTCAAGCAAAGAGGTGAAAAGCAACGTGTATAAAATAATTCATGCGATTGTCGATAAGGGGAAGGGCGGAGACGTGATCGATGCCGCTAATGAGGCCGGCGCAAGGGGCGGCACGATCATCAATGCGCGCGGCGCGGGCATACATGAGGTCCAGAAGTTGTTTTCCATAGAAATAGAGCCGGAAAAAGAAGAGGTTTTCATCATAACAAATACCGACCTGAAAGACGGCATTGTCGAGGCTATTAGGACTAAGCTGAGAATTGACGAACCGGGTACGGGAGTGCTGTTTGTAATCGACGTAAACGAAGTGTACGGGCTTCATGGGGAATGATAATTGAAAACAATAATTGTAGTAGATGATAATTCTTTTAACTTGAACGTTTGCAAGAAAGCGCTGAAGGGTTTGTATGAAACATATCTTGTGCTTTCGGCGGAAAAAATGTTCGAGATTTTGAGTGGCACGATTCCCGATTTGATACTCTTGGATGTGGAAATGCCGGGCATACATGGATATGATGCCATAAAAATGCTGAAAAGCAACGAGCTATACAAGGATATTCCCGTAATATTCCTATCTGCGATGGACGACGCGCAAAGCGAGATGACCGGCCTGGAGCTCGGCGCTGTGGACTACATCCACAAACCCTTTGTCAACTCGCTGCTGCTAAAACGCATCGAGACGCATCTAACTCTCTCGGCGATGAACAGGGGAGGCGCTGCCCTTGGGACGTTAGGCACGTCGCTTGGCACGATAACTGACCTGATAGACGCCTCGCTAAACTCAGACGATATAAACGAGATTAAGGGTACTCTTGGGAGGATAAAGTCATTGATATTATCTTGATTCTGGGGATTATACTGATTATCAGCGCGTTTTCTTGTAAGACAACGGGCAAAATCGGGTTGCCGATTCTGGTGGGTTTTATTGCTATTGGCGTGCTTATCGGAAACTGGTTCGAGTTTGAGGACATGGGGGCTGTTGACCAGTTCACAAGCTTCGCGTTGCTCTTGATTGTTTTCACGGGCGGATTCCAGACAAATTTTGCACATGCCAGGCCGGTACTCAAAATGTCGGCGGTATTATCCTTGGCGGGTACGGTTTTGACGGCGTTTTTATCGGGAGCTTTCGCGTATTTTGCGCTGAAGTTTAGCTTCAACCAATCCCTGCTGCTGGGCGTGATAATTTCTTCTACGGATGTGGCGTCCGTGTCGTCGGTGCTGCGCTTTAAGCAGCTCAGCTTCAAGAATAATATCGACTCTGTTTTGGAGTTTGAGAGCGGTTCAAATGAGCCGTTTGCGCATATACTTACATATGTGGCAATAGCGTATGTAATCGGGAAGTACAACATTTTCTTGCTGTTTGTGATGGAAATCGTCATTGGCGTGGCGGCGGGCTTGGTCTTTGCGAAGGTGGGGCAGTTCCTTGTCAATCGGCTGAACATCGAAATTGACGGGATATATGGCGTGCTGCTCTGCGGAATCGCTTTTCTTATGTATGGGATGGCAGTTCAGTTCGGCGGAAGCGGGTTTCTGGCGGTTTACATCGGCGGCATGATCATCGGAAACGGGAAGCTTGTGCATAAGGGTTCGCTTTCAAGGCTCTACAGCGCTTTTTCCATGCTCATGCAGATATCGCTCTTTATAATGCTTGGGATACTCTGCGTTCCTTCGGCGGTCTTTGCGGTCATGGCGAGCGGGCTTTTGTTCTCGCTAGTCCTCATATTTATTATACGGCCTGCGGTCGTGTTCGTTTTAATGAAACCGTTCCGCAGGCCGCTTAATGAAATTGCGCTCGTGTCATGGTCAGGCTTCCGTGGCGCGCCCTGCATAGTATTTGCCACTCATTTGCTGACCGTTGAGCTGCCATACGGCGAGTTCATCTTCAGCATAGTATTTTTCGTCTGCATGCTATCCGTAATCCTGCAAAGCTCCTTCATAGTACCGTTGGCGAAAAAACTAAAGCTCTTGGAGGAGTGAACTTCGTTCAAAGTCAAATTACAACATACAAACACAACAACCCAATTTTCGTCAGATTTATAGCATTCAGGATTGGGGATATTGACATGCGTATGCCATGCAGTATAATGGATATATCAAGCGATGTCACGAACGCAAAAACGGTATGAAACCGGAGAGGAGCATCTGCTAATGCGAAAATTTAATGTGACAGGATTGTGCGTGCCCGAAAAGCACTTTATGGTCGATATAAGCGGCAAGCTGGCAAAAATAATGGAGATGATCGACAACGGCGACTATTTCACGATAAACCGCGCGAGACAGTATGGCAAGACAACGACGCTGCTTATGCTTGCAAGAGCGCTGCCGCCGGAGTATACCTGCATAAGCCTAAGCTTTGAAGGGGTAGGAGACACTATGTTCGAGAGTTCGGCGTCGTTTTGCCGGAGCTTCCTTATACATATATCAAAAACCGTTGAAAGAACGGACAAAGACTTTGCTGTGCTCTGGATAGACGAAAGCGTGACAGGCGGGGGCGGTTCGACATGGAGCTTTGTCTCCGCAAGTTCGCACAGTATTACGCCGAAATGTACAGCGAGCGCGACGCAGAATTCATAGAACGCGAGGGGCGCTTGCTATTTCTGTCGTACCTGAAGCCGCTAATCAACGGTCAGGGATTCTACCACATAGAAAGCCAGTTCACGGATCTGCGCCGTATGGATATTGTTGTCGACTTCGGAAGCGAGCAGTTCATTATTGAACTGAAACTTTGGAGAGGTGAGTCGGCGCACGAAGAAGCATATAAGCAGCTCGCCGGCTACATGAGCAGCAAAGGCTTTAGGGAGGGATACCTGCTTACATTCGATTTCCGCAAGGGCGCTGACCGTAAGCCATACGCAAAATGGGTGGATTTTAACGGTATGCGGATATTTGATATTGTGGTAACGTCCCATCTGAATTAATCCGTGAAAAACTGTTTAATAATGGGTTAATGGTTTTTGCACATGCGCAAGTACATGGGCATTTCACTGACTCGTTGCTATCACAGGACATTTTCGGATAACCCCCACTGTTTTCTTTGTTCGCCTCCGTCATTGCCTGTCGCTTACGCATAATATGAGTTTTTCGTCTTTCTCTATAAGCACGGTCTTTTGGAGACCTTCCATGCGCATATATTCTCTTAGGTGCATCGGAATGAATATGCTTCCCTTTTTCGATATCTCACACTTAGCCGCGTTGCTGAGTATCGGGCGCACTCTTTTCTGCATGTCCTGTGGGAGCGCTTTTATTTTGTCTGCAATCACATCGAACTCTTCTTTTGTCATAAGGAGCAAACCCGGTTCAACGTGAATGGTGACATATATTATTCCGTCGCTGAATCGGTCTGCGACATCATGCGGAAGCGTAAACCATCCGTTCGAGTATTCAATATTAGCGATTATTTTCATTAAGCAACTCCAAAAATAAACAGTCAGCCAACCGGCTGCACTTCGATCTTCCGTATCGTCAGATCAATCAGCTTACGATGGGTTTCGCTCTCAAGATGCATGAAACGATGCTTTGATTTGCGACAAACTCCGGTTCCGGATTCCCGTTCCGAAGCATTTCTCTTTGCGCAATCGTGATGCCGCGCCCAAATGACTGCACATATCCAAGGATTTTCATTGCCGCGCCAAGGTTCGGGTTGCGGTAATCGGTGATTCCGGGCTGACCAATGTTGTCCGGCGTTACGTTGCCATACGGACCACCGGGGCTGGTAATCTCTATTCTATCATTGTACCAATACACACGGATAGGGGCGTTTGTGCGTTCATATGTTCTGTGGAGAACAGCATTATAGACTATCTGCTCAACAGCCGCAAGAGGGTATGTTTCTGTTATCGTGTGCGTGTCACGGGTGGTTACATCCACCGCCCTGCGATTATGCGCCTTAAGCTTTTCGACAGTACGCCGTATCATTTCGGGTATGGCACCGCTTATCATCTCTTCGTCGATCACTGCGTCAGCAAGCTCTGTCCCGTCAACTCGTAAAAACTGGATATACGCGCTCGGGATGTGTGTTCGCGGACTCTTGCCGATAACGAGCAGTCCGTGTATTGTGGGAGTGGTGTCGGCAGGGGAAACAATCATTTTACAGGAAGCGAGGCGTTCTTCGTAAGAACGGTTATTCTCTTCAAGCACGTCAGGAGCAAAAGCATACGGCAAATATTCCTGCTCGAAAACGACTCTGGACAAGTCGGATATGTCAGCAGTGGGCACAGGGTAGAGGTCATAGGGCAGGTTCTTGTATCTGCGCCTTTCGTTGAGGATTCGCTCATCCTGTTCGCTGGCGACTGCCCTGCGCGGACCCGTGCGGATCCATATGCGCCCGTTATATTTCACAGGGGGCATATCCGAAGGCATAACGGTGATAACCGCCATATCCGCTCCTTTGAGTACACGTTTTTCGACAGTCATAATGGGCAACGGCAATATGTTTCCGTCTGTTTTTATATCAGCGAGACTTCGCAAGAGTTCATCCGTTATAGGCTCTCCTGACGGCATTCCGTCATCTGTTGCGCCAATGAACAGAACACCCGGTTTGTTGCTGCCCGGCAAGTCATTGGCAAAGGCGCATACAGCTTGCCGTGCGGTATCGGGAGTATTGCCCTTGAAGGAGCGCTTTTTCTCCGAAGTGTTGGATTCAATATCGTCAAGCAGCTCCAACAACAAACCGTCGGTCAGCGGTTGCATTTACATCCCTCCCCATATCGTCAAATCAATCAGCTTACGGTTTAGTATACCGAAAATAAAAACACAAGCGCGATAAAATGAATCATGTCCAAGTCATATGACAGTAGAGGTAACAGTTACGAATTTTCGAGGGAGCTAATCTTTAATGAAGAGAGATGTTCCACTCTTTGCGAGATTGTTGGGTGGCTGTGTGTTAGCTTGACGACCATCGGGTGCGGCGTAAGGCCGGCATAGTTTTCTCGCGCTAGCTTTTTCAGAGCGCTCACAAGGTTGTCCGCTCCTGCATACTTCGCGGCATATGCATCCGCGTCACGCTCGAACTTTCGCATGAGCGCGGATAGCGGGAGGTTTATGAGAAGGAGAAGCGGTGATGATATCACCAAGGATATGTTCAGCCCGAACGCGATGTTCAACTCGTCAAAACCAAAGGCGAGCGAAATCGAATCCCGAGCCACAATGAACTGCGCTGCGAATAAAAGCAGCGCGACAACAAAGATTGATATCGGGAGACCTTTTAGCGTATGTCGGTATTTCGCGTGTCCAATCTCATGAGCCAATACAGCCGCGACCTCGTCTTCGTCCATCTTTTCAATCAAAGTGTCAAACAGTACGATGGTCTTGTTTTTTCCGAATCCGGTAAAGTAGGCGTTGAGCCTGGTGCTGCGTTTTGACCCATCCATGACAAGGATTCGTTTGATCGGATACATCGTTTCGGCGGCTAAAGAGAGTATTCTGTCTTTTAGAGGGCTATCTTCGAGCGGCGCGAATTTGTTGAACATCTTTGAGAAAAAGTGGTTTAGGAAGGCCATTATTAAGATGAATGCCGCTGTCACGAAGAAGAATATCCAAAACACCTGATTCCCAAAATGAAAGTACAGATGCATAAACAGCGCAAGACCTCCTCCAAAGATGAGGCACCGGACGAAAACAAAATGCTTCACTGAGTCTGCGATGAAGGTTTTGCGCGTGGTCTTGTTAAAACCATACTTCTCCTCAATCACGAATGTATCGTACCAGTCAAAAATGGTATCTACTAACACGCCGAAGAGAACCATCAGCGTACCAAGCATAAAAAACGTTTTAAAATACACGTTATCAGTAAAGCGGCCGAAATAGTCAAACAGGCGACTGTGTACGTTAAATGTCAAAACGAGAATAGAAATGGGCAGACCTATCAGGTATTCAACAAGGGACAGTTTTGTGCTTTCCACTTCGTAGTTATTCCGCTTTGCATATGTCTCCGCGTCGTATATATCCCTGACGTTCTCGGGAATTTGCGCATTCAGGTTCCTGTAATCAAGATAGTCCAGCAAGAGCTTATATGCCGTAAGCAGCAAAACAAACATTATAACAACTAGTTTCACTTGTCTCACCTCAACTTTCCGATAGCCCATTATAGCATGAAACGGAGGGATGGCTCAAGTGAAATTTCGACATCTGATATAGCACTAATGCTCAATATGTGAAACGGTCCAAGTAGACTTTCGTATAAAATCAAAAATCCCGGTTTCGGGAGTGAAACCGGGGTTTTTAATCATATTTATGGGAATCTATTCCGTTTCCGGTTCTGCTTCGGCTGAGCCGCCTGCAAGCCATTCGTCGAAGGCTTTCATGATCGCTTCGTATGTCTGTTTGGTGACATCAGGCAGTTTATCGAAACCGCCGAACATTTTTGCCACTTGATCGAAGCCTTTTTGCACGGCATCGCGCATGTTCTCGATTTGCTCTTCGCTTGCCCCCTCGCCGACCAAAGCCTTGGCGAAGTCCATAATCCGCGCAGCAGTCTGTTTGACGCCGAAGAAACCGTCTTCGCTGATCATCTCTTGGGCCTGTGCCCTGTCTGCTTCGCTTAGCTTGAAACGGCCCGCAGCTCTGGTAGCCCAAAAGCCTTGGCCGGATGCGTCGTCTTTTCCAATCATGGACGAAACGAGTTTCCGTATTGCTTCAGCCGCATGATTCGTCTCTTTCCACAGCCTGTCTATTGCGGCCGGGTCCGCTGCACCCTCTACGCTAGGGGTATATGAATCAATGGGCTTTGGAGTGTGGCCGCCGGGCTTTTTGCCATGCCCCTTTTCGTTGTTAGCGACTCCTTGATATTGATTATACTGCGAGTGGACGTTGCCTACGTTTCCTGCTTTCATTTTCGGATCCCTCCATCTTTTAGTCAGCGCGGTGCATCAGTGCTTTGCGCTCCACTTATATATATCGGAATTTTCAGAAAAAACATTAGTGCCTTAGCGACTCGCAACTACAATAAAAACACGTTGCTTCGGGTCGCTAACTCGCATACCAATTCATCAGGCAGCCTTCGGTTAGGATTTTGCGCTCGTCGCTGCTCAAGCCTCGGCATTCCAGCGTGATGTCGTATATGCTGTCCCCCGATATGGCCTTTGCGGGGATGAACTCGGTGCCTGACAAAATCGCCTCACGTATGCCCGGAATGTATATCCAATCGCCCACCGAGTAGTCAAACGGTTCATCTTCGCTTATCGTGAAAGGCACGATGCCCCAGTTTATGCAGTTTGAACGATAGCGTTTTGTTGCATACTCGTAACATATGTTCGCGAGTCCGCCAAGCACCTTCTGGCAGGATGCGGCCTGTTCTCTCGCGCTTCCGTCGCCGGGCTTTTTTGCAAACACGCATGAACCGATGGATGTTTTGGAGATGTCGCCTCCGAGTTTTTCGAGGAGCTTCGCAATTTCTTCGGGCGGGTTGTCTTCGCACCGAGCTTCATCGAGTGCGCGCACCGCTTTGCTGTCGGAGACATATTCAGGAACGCGGCGAGAAAGCGTGAATTCGGACAGCGCAATCGGGTTTGAGCGGTAGGATGATGTTTCGCCTGACGGTATCAACTCGTCGGTCGTCGTAACATCATCGCGTATGACCGCGCAAAGTTTAATCAGCATATCCTCCTCGGGCTTCGGGAAAGCCGGCCAGTCCGTGATATTCGGGCCAAGTCTCAGCTCCGCATTAGGGTCGGGGCGCCCGAATCCGTTGTAACACCGCTTTTCATAAATGCCGCCGTTATATTTGTACTCACGCGGCGTGATATCATACTCAATGTCCGTTGCTGCGGTGAGTACGCCGCCGTTTAGGGCGGTCGCCGCGATTGAACGCGCGTCCATAAGCGCAACGGCGGAGATTTGGTTGTTTCCGGGCTTCGAGCCTTCGCGGTTTGCAAAGTTGCGCGTGGCGTGGCGGATCGACAGGGTATTATGCGCCGGGGTGTCTCCCGCGCCGAAGCATGGCCCGCAGAACGCGGATTTAATCAGCGCGCCGGATTCCATAAGGGTTTCCGAGATGCCGTCGCTCATTATCGCAAGCGCTATCGGTGTTGAGGAAGGGTATACGGATAGGTCAAAATATCCGTCGCCAATGGATGCGCCGCGCAGTATGTCTGCGGCTTCGGAAATGTTTTCGTACATTCCGCCCGCGCAGCCGACTATGACGCCCTGCTCGCATGTCACTTCTCCTCGCTCATTGATGCAGCGCAGCAGATCGAGCGTTACCTGCCCTCCCAGCTCGCTGTTGCATTCGTCTTGAGCTTCGCGCAGGATACGTTTAGGTTCACGCTGAAGTTCATGTATCGAAATAGCTTTCGACGGATGGAACGGCAGCGCGATCATAGATTCAAGCGCGGAAAGATCAAGCGTTACCATTGAGTCGTAGTACGCCCCGTCTCGCACCGAGAGTTTGCTGTAGCCTTCCGGTCTGCCGACGTTTTTGTAAAACGCCTGAACTGTGCCGTCAGTCTCCCATATTGACGATAGGCAGCTTGTTTCTGTGGTCATGACATCGATTCCTATGCGGAAGTCCATTGACAGAGCCGAAATGCCGGGTCCCGCGAATTCCAGAATCCGATTCTTGACCTTGCCTGCGGGGAATGTTTCTTTGATGAGCGCGAGAGCTGCGTCATGCGGGCCTATTCCGCGCGGGGGAGCGCCCACGACCCAGACGAGCGTCACTTGGGGAGGGTCTATATCATAGGTGTTTTTTAGCAGTTGCTTTGCGAGTTCGCCGCCGCCTTCGCCGAATCCGAGCGTGCCGTAGCAACCGTAGCGCGTGTGCGAATCGGAGCCGAGAATCATCTTTCCGCATCCTGCAAGCTTTTCGCGCGCGTATTGGTGTATCACGGCTTGATTTGGCGGGATGAATATTCCGCCGTACTTTTTTGCCGCGGACAAACCGAATGCGTGATCGTCCGAGTTAATCGTGCCGCCGACGGCGCAAAGGCTGTTGTGGCAGTTGGTTAGCGCATACGGGATTGGGAATTCCGTCATTCCGCTTGCGCGCGCGGTTTGTATGATGCCGACATATGTGATATCATGCGAGACAAGCGCGTCGAATTTCAGGCGCATTGTCTCCAGTCCCTTGCGCTCATGCACGCTGCTCTCATGAGCCCGCAGAATCCCATATGCCATTGTCTTCTCGCGTCCATCTTCGGCATTCGCGGTGTCTGTCGCCTTCACCGGTACACCCTTGTCAAGACATACGCCGTGATCGATATATTTAACCATTTATCATATACTCCATTTCTATAGCTTAACGTTCTGACCTCTGTTCCCTGACCTCAGACCCCTGACCCCTGTTCCCTGATTCCTGACCTTTGACCCCTGCGCGAAGCGCTTAACAGTTATGTAACAAATTTTAGCATGAACTTAATAGAAAATTCAAGCTATATACACATATTCCGCTAAAGTTTATGCTAAACTCTAATTACGATTTCCTGAAAACAACTATCCCTGCTGCATGACGGACGGATTACCGGTCGAGCTGCAGGGATAGACCAATTTACGGTTCCCTATTGTCTTATTATATGCTATTACTTTCAATAATCAATCAAAAAAAACAAGTTTTTCCCTCGTAATACCCTTCGTATATTCTGACTCCTGACTCCTGACTTCTGACTCCTTGCGCACGACTTTAGGTTGCGGACGCAGTCTGCCGTATGCTATAATACATCAAAAAGGCATAAAGGGGTGCAGTTAGTATGTATGAATGTAAGTTTCCGCATTTGTTCTCGCCGATTGTTTTGGGGAGCACTTTGTTTCGCAATCGGATATTTGCGTCGCCTACAGGGTATCAGAATACCAATGGCGACGGGTTTTTGAATGACGGCGCAGCCGCGTATTACGGCAGAAAAGCGATGGGCGGCGCCGCAAGCGTGGCGACATTTGAAGGCATTGTAGACGGCGAACTCGGAAAGGGCGGGGGAGGGCATGTATGCCTCGATTCGCCGGGCGGGGGAATTTCGCGGAATCTGTCAAACGTCGCTTTTGGCATAAAAGGCTATGGAGCTGTTGCGTCTTTGGAACTGACACATACGGGGATGTTCGCAAACCGCAACCCCGCTTTTATGGGCGCGGAAGCAAAGGGAATCGCTTACGGACCTGTCGAATGTGAGCTTGAAGGCAGGCTCATTAGGCCGATGGATGAAGCGGTAATTGAGCGCACGATTCAAAAATTCGCGCAGGGCGCGGCGCTTGCTAAGCGATGCGGTTTTGGCATGGTCACGGTACATGCGGGGCATGGGTGGCTGCTGCATCAGTTTCTATCGCCCATTACGAACACAAGGACAGACAAATGGGGAGGCGCGGATGTCGAAAACCGTGCGAGGCTCGTTGTGGAGGTATGCAAGGCAATACGAAAAGCCGTTGGCCCGGGATTTCCAATCGAAGTGCGCATAAGCGGTTCGGAATGCTATGACGGCGGATATGGGCTAGACGAGGGAGTCGCGATTGCAATGCAGCTCGACGCGCATGTGAATCTCATCCATGTGTCGGCGGGGAATCATGAGGTGGACGAGGTCTTTGCGGTGACGCATCCGAGCATGTTCCTTGAGGATGGGTGTAATGTGCAGTATGCGGCAGAGATAAAGAAGCATGTAAAAACACCTGTCGCCGCCATCGGTGCGCTGTCCGATCCCGAGCTGATGGAGGAGATTATTGCATCGGGCAAAGCCGATGTCGTGCAAGCCGCGCGCGCGCTGCTCTGCGATCCTGATATGCCGAACAAGGCGCGTGCAGGGTATGAGCAGGAAGCGCGCAGATGTATGCGCTGCCTTGCCTGTTTCTCGAATGAAATGACCTACGGCCAGCCGTACTGCGCAATTAATCCGGAGTCCGGGCGCGAGCTTGAGATGAGATATGAGATACCTCCCGCAGTCAAGAAGAAAGTGCTCGTAGTCGGCGGCGGCGTCGGCGGAATGCAAGCGGCGCTCACATGCGCTCAGCGAGGGCATAAGGTCATTCTGTGCGAAAAAAGTCCGCGTCTGGGGGGCGTACTGCGCTGCGAGGAGGACGTCGATTTCAAGAAAAACCTCGAATATTACCTCAACCAGCAGGAAAGAGCGGTTAAGAAAGCAAGGATCGACCTGCGGTTAAACACCGAAGTGACGCCGGATTTCGCGAAAGAGCTTGATCCTGATGTCATAATCGCGGCTCTGGGAGCAGCGCCACTGAAGCCCGCGATTCCCGGCATAGACGGATCAAACGTACTAGCGGCACAAGATGCGTACACAGCGCTGGACAGAGTTGGGCAAAATGTCGTTATTCTGGGCGCGGGACTTGTCGGCATCGAACTTGGCTTGCATCTTATCAGTAAGGGGCGAAACGTGAAAATCGTGGAGATGCTCGACCACATTAGCGACGGCGGAAATTTCCTGCATGTTCCGGGTTTGAATGTCGAGATAAAAAACCGAGGGCTTGATATAGAGTTTAACACGAAGGCGAAAGAAATAACTTCGACAGGCGTCATTTGCGAGAGCGGCGGCGAGGAAAAGAAGTACAAAGCCGATACTGTTGTCTACGCCGTCGGTCAAACGCCCGCGCGCGAGGAAGCCATCGCACTTGCCTTCTGCGCGCCCGAGTTCCACATGCTCGGCGACTGCGTATCACCGCGAAACATAACAGACGCAACAAGCGAAGCGTTCCTGATAGCAAGGAACATTGGGAAGTTTTGATCA
>Ga0099364_10007721_pt1 | contig 15299 bp, 12 predicted proteins | sample TergutTh196P3_FD_73070 | JGI IMG/M metagenome (GOLD analysis project Ga0099364, IMG submission 73070) | Microcerotermes parvus P3 segment gut microbial communities from Pointe-Noire, Republic of the Congo - Th196 P3 | ecosystem: Host-associated > Arthropoda: Insects > Digestive system > Gut ... | reverse complement strand
ATTTGGGACCGGAGCCGGATCGGATGCGAGGACTTCCGGCAGATACGTCGATTGCATGGCGACAGGGCATTAGTCCGAGAGTGGGGGATGCTCCGCGAATGGTTGCCCCGGGCATATCGGAGCGGATTGAAATCGGCAGCGGTCGGACAATTTCATTCGTTTGGATACCGGCAGGCGAGTACATAATGGGACAACTCGACGGTATGCCGGATGAGCGGCAGCGGAAAATAGTCCGCATTGAAAAGCCCTTCTGGATGGCGGAAACAGAAATTACCAATGGACAGTATGGTATTTTTGATCCTGATCATGACACGCGGTACTTACCGGAAGAGGGGAAGGATCACATTGTGCCGGGATATATTGCGAATCATCCTGACCAGCCGGTTTCGCGGATTACATTCCAAGAGGCGGAGGCGTTTTGCCAGTGGCTTTCCGAAAGGACGGGCAAGACCGTGAAACTGCCGACGGAGGCGGAGTGGGAGTGGGCGGCGCGAGCGGGCACGGCAACGCCCTTTTGGTATGGAGACAGGGATACGGACTTCTCGAAGTATGCCAATTTGGCGGGTGAGGAGGTTCGATTCACGTACACCAGTTGGGACGGCGGGAGTAAAGTTCATATTCGTCGTCCATTTCCGGCGAATTCGATTTATCCTCTTCGGGACAGTCGATTTACGGACAAATGGTTCTGCGTTGATTATGTCAAGCAGTATGAGCCGAATCCTTGGGGATTGTATGATATGATCGGCAACGTTTGGGAGTGGACGTATCCTGATTCAGACCGCACGGAGTCTGGCAAGGTGGTTGCTCGCGGCGGCAGTTGGAAGGAGCGACCGAGGGTGGCGGGGTCGTCGGCGCGGGTGATTTATGAGCCGTGGCAGAAGGTGATGAACGTGGGCTTTCGTCCGATTATTGTACCGTGATGGGGGGCGGTTCGACATTCGACGTGCTGTGCTTTTAGCCGCCGCACTTGTGCGGCGCAAATCAGAGACGCAACCGGTAGATGGCGATTTAGCCGGTACTCCGGCGCAATTCTTGCTTTTTTTCGTTCACCTAAAAATCGGACGCGTCAGCGGCGTAGAAGGAACAGAAAGAAAATCCATCTGAATAGCAGTGAGACACATTTGAAAACCAAGAATACTCGGTAAAGCAGCAATCATCACAGTTCCCGCCGTTGCGGGAATTCCAAGCGTTGCAAACTGAATGTACTTAACGACTCCCCAAGTGACTCCGAACAACAGTAACGGCAATCCGATAGTTCCGAGTAAAAAGTCCGGCGAAGTGTCAAACAAAAATTTATTGAAAAAGATGCGGCGCAAAAGACCGGCGAACAACTTCGGCGGAAATTCAAAAAGGGCTTTCCTTGCCGAAAGATGCGATTGCTCGTCGCCGTAAATCGTCCTCATAGGAACATCGCACACAACGGCACGGCGAAGTCCTAATTCTATCAATAGCGAACTCTCAAAAAAGTAACGCCGGTCTATCCGTTTTTGAGAAATTTGTGCCATCAATTCGGCTCTTAACGAAATAATTCGTCAAAGAGAAAAAGCCGATGAGGAAAAATTCCCATCCGCGCAGATGCCGAGCAAGGAAAAGCAGACAAAAAATACATGTGAAAACATAGGCGGTAAAATTGAAGGCAAGAATCATCCACACATCCAAGGGACGATTCAATACTTTTGCGAGCATTCCGATGGAAAACGAGAAGAGTTGCCCCGGATAGTGCATTGCGGCATTGAGGTTTCCTGCTCCGCTGCTGAAGTCATCCCAATATATTCTGGCAGGATTGAACTGGCGTTCATTGCTGAGATATTTTGCTTGCGCCATGTAGGCGACCGTGTCGGTAAAGTCAGAGGCACCTCGGTACTGTAAAGCCAAAAACCAAGAAGATACGGCAATAGCAATCAGCAGAAAGAAAAACAAGAAGTCAGACGTTGTCGGCGTGCGGTAATCCGCTGTGCTGGCTGGCGCGTGAATTTACCTCACCGTTTGATTTCACAGACAGTTTTTCGAACATGACGAAAGTTCACGACATTGTATCCGAAATCTTTGTGCCGTCAAGAGCGACAGATTGCATTTGCGAAGGGCGCGTTCCATATCGGGATAGGGAGCGAAGACTCTTTCGCATGCCCAGTCGGGTTGACGGTTCATGATGGCGTAGAGCAACTGCAAGCCGTAGTTGACCGTGCCGATTTTAGCCGCCGATGGTATCGACATCGGGAAAGGCGAAGCAGAGTCGCCCTTTAATGAGCCCCGACTGTAAGGTCGGGTGTTTCGGTTTGACGATACTGCCGAGTTCTCCGCCGATGTACTGACCGGGCAGTTTGACTTCGGAAAGCAAGAGTGATTCGATTTGGGAACGCATGGTTGGGGAGTTTACCAACTTTGACTGATTGCTTCAAAGGCTTCTTCCTGCTGTGTATCGAATGTGTACAATTTCGACTTTGTTAGTTTCGCAACCGCTAGATAATAGGCATCCGCTCCTCTTACGCTCTGGCTTGTGGCGATTTCCGTGGCAATGGGTTCCAGTTTAGAAAAATCGGTAAAGACTTTCGGGGGCAATTCTTTCATACTAAACACTGCTTCGATGGCAATTTTTGTATCGTTCGTAACCCGCTTCATAACTCCGGCGACTTCCGTAAAGGCAATCGCCGGGATGAAGATTCTTTCCTGATTCAAGAACAGAGACCGGTAGATAGTTTCCGCTTGTTCATGAAACTTGTCATGTTCGTTGAACAGGGCAATCCAAACGCTTGCGTCGATAACCGCCATGAATGTTTACCTCCTATCGTTTGCCACTGCTTCTGGGGCGGTTTCATCGGTACTCCACAAACCGGCAACTTTTTTGCTGAAAGCTTTAATTTTTTTCAGCGTTTCCTGCCTTTCTTGCGCCTCTTCGGGGGTGATTTTGTCCAATTTTTCCTCCGCTATCTCTTCGACAGGGACAATTTTCGCCACCTCGATTCCATTTTGAACGAGGGAATAACTGGCACCGTAATTTTGCATTTCCAACAAAAACCGGTGCGCAGTATCCTGATCTATAAGATCGGCAACGTTAATTGTATGGCTCATAGTGTTTCCATTCTATCGGCAGTAACAAGAAAATCAATAGGCAGTTTGACTGCGGAAAGGAGAAGGGATTCGATTTGGGAACGCATGGTTGGGCGTATTATAACAATTAAAGAGCCGGGGATGTAGCGCAGCGCAATCCCCGGATTCCTTCTATTATTCATTAAAAATAGCTGCGTAGTCTCTCGCTCCGTGAATGACACGCAGGATTTGCAACGTGTCATTTTGAACGCGGTAAAAGAGCAAGTAGTTGGAAAAGCCCGAAACTTGCCACACACGCATTCCTTTCGTCTGTGGATTGCGAAATTGGCAACGCTCACCGAGTTCGGGAGAAGAAGCAAGCGTATTCGCCGTGTCCCAAAAACGTTCATAAAACCGTTGCGAAAGTGTTTTGCTACGCTCGTCGAAGTAATCACCGATCTCCGATAGATCAGTTTCCGCTGCCGGAAGGATATGGAGATTCAGTGTCATTGCTCCTCCTCGACATGGCACAAGTTTTTCTTTTCTTTCCTTTGGCGGAGAAATTCGCTCCAATATTCCGGTGTCAGAGGAATGGGTTCTCCGCTCTCTAATGCTTTCAGGACTTCCTGCTCGTAATAGTCCCAGATTTTTCGTTGCCGCTGGGCTTCGGCAAGTTGTTCAAAATACGCAGTTTCGTCGGCGAGTTCTTGTTCGGCAACCTGCTGTTTGACGAACTCGTCCAACGTCTGCGTGAGAATCGCAGGAACGTGAGGCGGCGCAGTAAGCGTGGACATTATGATTTCTTCAGAAAACTCAACTCGTCGGTATTGTACCATAAACGGACTTCGGAGAGTAAGGGAGATTCGATTGGGGATCGCATAATAGCAAACGTTATACACGGAATGTCGAACCGTTATTGCAATGAAAAGCCGAGCACATCGAATTCGGAGAGCGGCGTAAAGGTTTCGAGAGACAGCCCCTCCGTCATTGCGCTGCGCTCCATTCCGGCTTTTGTTCATAGTTACAAAAGCCGGAATGAAACAACGTGTAATGACGGAAGCGGGTACAAAACTTTCCGGCGAAAGCCTTAAACCAACAAACAAATAATTATTATCGTATAAAGCGGACTTGACTTTTGTAGCGATACCGGTAATAATCTCTCCTGCTCGCGTAAGGGTTCCGTTGTCGCAGCAAACGAGCCTCCCACCGATTATGCCGAAAAAAATTATCCTTGATGCGGATCCCGGTATCGTCGATGCAATGGTACTGTGTTTGGCAACCTTCGATCCGACCGTCGAAATCGTTGCCCTCACGAGCGTCGGCGGAAATGTCCCCGCCGAAGCCGCCGCTAAAAATCTGCAAGCCCTCGTCGAATTTCTCGATCCGCCACGCCTGCCAAGAATCGGAACCGGAGCACCGCCAGATGAACCAATCCCGCTCGACTATCGGCACATCCACGGAATGGACGGACTCGGTAATACCACACTGCCCGTCGCCGAACGCAGAGCACCGCATCCCGCCGAAAAAATTATCTGCGATGCCGTCAGAAGCGATCCCGAAAATGTAATGATACTCTGTCTCGGTCCGCTCACCAACATTGCACGAGCCGTCGCACGCGATCCGCAGTTATCGGAAATGATTCGGCATATCTACATTACCGGAGGTGCCATCAACGGACGAGGAAACATTACCCCCTGCGCCGAGTTCAACATCTACGCCGATGTCCAAGCGGCAAAAACGGTCTTCCGCCTTCCATGCACCAAAACGCTGGTGCCGCTGGACGTTACGAATCCGGTTTTACTGACACCACAGCACTTGGAAAAGTTTCCCGGCGAGGATACAAAACTGGGGGAATTACTCTATAATATGATTCAACCCGCGCTGCGGACATACCGGCAGTGTTACGGACTCGATGGAATTCACATTCACGATTTGATCGCCTATATGGTGGCGGTTCATCCCGCCTGGGCAACGACCGGAGACTTGCCTGTACAAATTGAAACGACGGGGTATCTGACACGAGGAATGACCATTGCGGATCAACGCCCGGTGCCTGAATTTCCAACGAACATCGAAGTGGTAACAAAGATAAAGACTAAGACCGTGTTGCAGGCGGTGATTCAAGGGATCAATCGCAGTGCCAAAAAAATTGAAGGAGGGCTAAACAATGAGTCAAACCGTTCATGACACAAACATTCGGTTGATGCTTGCCGTCCAAAAGGATGATGCGGCGGCGTTTGAGGAGTTGATGTTCCGCTTCCAAGGGCGTGTGCAATCGCTCCTTCGGCACATGATAGGCAATCAGACGATGGCGGAAGATTTGACGCAAGACGTTTTTCTCAGGGTTTTTCGGTCGAGGAAGTCGTATAAACCGAGTGCAAAGTTTTCCACTTGGCTTTTTACCATTGCCAATAATGTTGCGTTGAATCAAATTCGCAGTCAGCGTCGCAGACCGGAATCGCAGTTTGGCGGTAAGACGTCCGAGTCACATTCGGATAGTATTTTCGGACAAGCGGAAGCGGTTGCGGCGGGAAGCGAATCGATGCCTGCCCGGCAACTCGATAAGAGCGAACTTCGTGAAATGGTGCGGCTTGCCATCGAGGCGTTGAATGAGCGGCAGCGAATGGCGGTGTTGCTCTGTCGATTTGAAGGAATGAATTATGCCGAGATCGCCGATGTGATGAAGCTCTCACCGCAAGCGGTCAAGTCGCTTCTCTGCCGGGCGCATATTCAACTGCGGAACATACTTCAGAAATACGTCCAAAGGGGAATCGCCATTAACCCGACGGAACCTCAACCGTTGGAGAGCGTGTTGCATAATCCGTCATTCCGGTGAAAGCCGGAATCCCTTGCTAACGCGGCGAGGGCAAGCTCTGCTGCCGGAGTACCGGCTAAATGATTCGCCACCTTCCGATTGCGGCAGTGTTTTTTGCCCTTTCTCTACCGCTCCACCGCTGGTTCGATCCCAACACCCCAGTCGCTGCTGACACCATCGCCGCCGTCTTCGACGATCAATTCGAGTTCCTTGACATCCGCCACGCTCACTTCCAAACGACGCAGCCTTTTGTCGGTAATTCGTTCACTGCGGAACAACTCCCTGCCGTCGCCGCAAACAACGAAAACAACAGAACCTTCATGACCATCTTGAAGTCCATAACCGCTCCTGAACGTCTTCCAATGTCCGCCGAGATCAAACTTGTATGTCGAAACCGCATGACCGTAAAGCCCTGAAACATAAAACGTTCCGCCGACCATATGAATTTGTGTTATCACTTCGAAGAGAAATGTTCCTACTCCCGTTGCCGGATCGAGAATTTGAACACGATGAAACTTTTTACCGTCGATGTCAACTTTTGCGGTATCGGCAAGTCCATCCCGCAGTTTGAAGTCCCGACGCAAAATATCATCCACCGCCCTAACAATATAACTCACAGCAGGTTGCGGTATGTAAAAGACTCCGTGCGATCTCCGCAATTCTGGATTGTGCTGTGCCAGATAGTTTTCGTAAGAATGAATTTCGTCCATGTATTTATTGTAACATAAGACTGTTCTGAATGTCTATCGTTTCCCCCAACACCGCAACGATTTTTTGATAGTGTTGAATCTCTTCAAATGTCAGAGTCCGTCCTTTACGGTCTTTCAAATACTTCTGTAACGGTTGATAACCGCCGACGTAAAACTCCCAAGCCGATGCAGGAACATTACCGAAATACTGCGTCTTGTTGATATAGACTTTGCCGTCAACGAATCGGATATTTTCCACAACGTTACCGTCGGCAATCGGAAACGTCGTCTTCATCTTCGGAACCTTTTCCAGCAGATGCAATTCACGCAAACGTTGACCATACTTGGCAAAGCGTTCAAACTCCGTATTGTCAACAGGATACGGTATCTTGGGAAAGTCGATTTTCAGGAACTCTTCGTAATCCTTTCGGTACTTCGGAGAATGAAGTACAGCGTAAATGTAGTCGAACAATTTTTCCGGCTTTACCTTTTTGCCGATGATATTCTCGATTTTCGCTACGATTTCCTGATTGAAATTCGGTCGCCGCTCCTCCTGCGGCGGATAGAGGTAAAGCGGGACAACAATCGGCAAGCCTGTTCCACAAAAATTGACGCAACATTCAACGATACTGTTAGCAACATAAACGTGATTCCATTTGCCTAGGCTCACCTGTCTGCTTATAATGAGACAGAGGTTGTCTTTGTCAATAATGTGTTGCATCAGAGCATGTCTCGGATACGCAATAAGTCCCTTCGTTGTGCCAGTGTAAAATGTATAACGAATATCAAAGGGACGATAAAGAATAGGAGCATAAACCGGCTTGTTGTTTTCCACGTCATCTTTTGCCCATTGAACTTTCCAGTCCCGACCAGTTTTTGACAAACGGTATTTGTCGGCAATTTCGTCCACTGACATTGCATACAGATCATCACGAATCCGCTTCATTTCCTTTACCGTAAACTGAATCGCCAGTGTATCGCAATGAGTTTTAATGCCGATGTTACCTTCCAAAAATAATTCGGAAAGCGAAAAGCCTTTATCGTATTCATGCTTTCCTGAAAAATCTTTGTTAGTGAAAAAATAATTAGGAGCATCCGACTTAACTTTTTTGTAGCCGCTCGTCTTTAATTTACGGGAACTCAAAAATTCATACTTTTCCTGCCGCTTGCCGTAGAAGTCAGCATAATAGACTTTCGCCGGTTTATCAGAAGTACGATGAGCAGGCAATTTAATGAAAATGTTAATGGACGTGCCCGCCTGAATGTTAAAAACATTTTCATCTTTGCTGCCGTCCGGCGATTTTTCTTGTTTTCGTGCATTACCATGCAGATTGAGAATGTAAATCATATCAAACGTTTCTAACAACGACTTCCGCATTTGACGATGGATTAAACCATCGAGAAAACTGTTATTAGAAATGTATGCAAGAATACCGCACTGCGCCGGATTGGACTCGATAAAATGCTGCCCTAACGCAATAAATTTAATATAATCATCAGAAAGCGGTTGAATGTTGCGTTCATTTTCTACCCCTTCGCCAATCTTGTATTTTGCAATCAATTCTTTAGAAAAATGGCTTTTGTTCATTGTTAAAACATTATAAGGCGGATTGCCGACTACGACCATCACCGGCGTTTCCGTTTTGATTTTTCTCGCACCTTCGGATTCATCGATCAACCAAGTCATAAATCCCAAATTATCAACCTTCTTTAATCCACGCTCAAGTGCATTCGTAAGATAAATGCCGAGCCGCTGGTCTCGTTCAAAACGATAACCTAACTGCTCCAAAATCGTATCCAATTTTAGATGCGCCATCGCATAAGGAGCCATCAGAATCTCAAAGCCGTGCAATCGCGGCAATAAATCGTCCGCAACATATCGATTCCATGTTCCCTGCTGTCCTTGCGAAACGATGTCAGCATGAATGTGCCGGACAATTTCGGCAAGAAATGTTCCGGTGCCCGTCGCAGGATCGAGAATCTGAACACGATGAATAGGAGTGCCGTCTTCAGTGTACAAATCGGTCTTCGTTTTGTCAGCAAGTCCATGAGGCAGACCGAATTCGCTTTTCAAAATCGAATCAACGGCTTGCACAATATATTGCACGGCAGGCAGCGGTGTATAATAAACGCCTCGTGATTTTCGCACTGCCGGATCGTAAGCCGTCAAAAAAGTTTCGTAAAAATGGATCGTCGGGTCTTCGGTCTGCGTTTGCTTGCCGAAGTTTTCCATGATGATTTTCAAGTCCGCCGCCTGCAACACATCGGCAAGTTCGTCGATAATCCAGCGGATACGCTCATCGAGTTCAAGACTCGCAATATAACCGAAAAGTTTGCGGAGAAACGGATGCGATTTCGGAATACTCTCGACTGCCGTGATACGAGTAAAGGGCTTGCCGTTCTTGTGGTGATAGCGACCGACAAACATTCCGTACACGACCGTTTGAGCGTACACATCGGAAAATTCACGGGAAGTAAGTTTCACGACGGCAAACGCGTTTGTCCAATTTAAAAATTCGTGAAAGAAGTTCTCAGTGTCGTCTAAAAGAATGTTTTCGAGAGAATCTGCAAGTTTTTTAGCGGTCTCTGCGAGGGCACATGCAAGATCGGCAATACTGTTGATCATGTCCCCATTATAACACAAGATTGTCAGTGCGGCGCAGCGCTATTGGGATAATTCTTTCATAATCGTTTCCGTTTCCCCTAACACCGCCACGATTTTTTGATAGTGTTGAATCTCTTCAAACGTCAGCACACGTCCTTTACGATCTTTCAAATACTTTTGCAACGGTTGATAGCCGCCAATGTAAAACTCCCAAGCCGATGCAGGAACGTTACCGAAATACTGCGTCTTGTTGATATAGACTTTACCATCAACGAATCGAACATTTTCTACAACGTTGCCGTCTGCAATGGGAAACGTCGTCTTCATCTTCGGAATCTTTTCCAGCAAATGCAACTCACGCAAACGTTGACCATACTTGGCAAAGCGTTCAAACTCTGTATTGTCAACAGGATACGGAATCTTGGGAAAGTCGATTTTTAGAAATTCTTCGTAGTCTTTTCGGTACCTCGGAGAATGAAGCACAGCGTAAATGTAGTCGAACAATTTTTCGGGTTTTATCTTTTTGCCGATGATTTGTTCGATTTTATCGACGATTTCCTGATTGAAATTCGGTCGCCGCTCCTCCTGCGGCTGATTAACGTAAAGCGGAAACATTTGTTCCGCACCTTGCATGCCGGGACGAGTCCAAACCCGACGGTCGATAATATGTTTGGACACAAAAGCTGGCGCAGCATTAGGTTCATCAAATCCCCGCTTGGCAATTAAACCATAATTGTCAGGATAAACGTACAGCGGAAAAACATACGTCGTTTCCCTTGTTTGTAAAGAGACTGCGCTATTGTCCGTGATAGCGTTCGACACAAACGCATGTTTAAAATCAGAAGAACTTTGCTGTCGGCAACTCAACAGCGCAACATTATCGCTTAGCAAATGCTGCATTGTGGAATAAAACGCACGAGCAAGTAAATCAGGATCGTAATAAACCCATCTCCGGTCAAAAGGACGATATTCAATCTGCTGTATAAATTGACGATTGAACTTTTTGCCCTTAAGCCGTCGTGTGATTTCATAGCCGCTGGTATCGCTCACTCTATATTCGTCTGCAAACCGCCAATCGTAGTTCCCAGATAAAAGCGTTTGCATGCGGTCAATCAAAACGTTTTTATCATTGTCAATAAAAAGGGTGTCCCTTTTCGTTTCAACGCCGGAAGTACAGACGGGAAAAAGGTCTTTGATACTAAATCCCTTGTCGTATTCTTTTTTACCGGAAAAATCTTTCGGAACAAAGAAGTAGTAAGGCGCAGCCGGTTTGAGTTGCTTATACCCCGTCTTTTTCAAACGATGTTTTAACAGAAAATCATATTTTTCCTGCCGCTTGCCGAAAATGTCAACAGAATAGATTTTCGCCAATTTATCAGAAGTCCGATGGGCAGGCAACTTAACGAAAATGTTAATGGAAGTGCCGACTTGAATGTTAAAAACATTTTCGTCTTTGCCGCCGTCCAATGCCGTTTCCTTTTTCTTTGAATTGCCGTGAAGGTTCAAAATATAAATCTTGTCAAACGTTTCCAACAATGACTTCCGCATTTGACGATGGATTAACCCGTCAAGAAAACTGTTGTTAGAAATGTACGCAAGGATACCGCACTGTGCCGGATTAGTCTCGATAAAATGCTGACCCAACGCAATGAATTTTATGTAGTCATCAGAGAGCGGTTGAATGTTACGTTCATCTTCCACCCCTTCGCCTGTCTTGTACGGTTCAATCAATGTTTCGGAAAACTTGCTCTTGTTCATCGTCGAAACGTTGTACGGCGGATTACCGACCACCACCATGATCGGCGTTTCTGTTTTGATTTTTCTCGCTCCTTCGGCTTCGTCTATCAGCCAAGTCATAAAACCTAAATGTTCCGCCTTCTTCAAGCCGCGTTCAAGTGCATTGGTAAGATAAATGCTGCGCCGCTGGTCTCGTTCAAAGCGATAACCTAACTGTTCTAATATCGTATCCAATTTTAGATGTGCCATTGCATAAGGAGCCATCAAAATTTCAAAGCCATGCAAGCGAGGCAATAAATCGTCCGCTACATAATGATTCCATGTTCCCTGCTGTCCACGCGAAACGATGTCGGAATGAATGTGCCGGACAATTTCTGCAAGGAATGTTCCTGTACCTGTTGCGGGATCGAGAATCTGTACCTTGTGCAAATCCCGAACACTCTCCTTGTCTTTATCCTTGATTGTATATTCTATTTTCGTGTTGTCGGCGATGCCATTCGGCATTGCAAAATCTTCTTTCAAGATTTCGTCCACCGCTTGAATGATATATTGCACGGCAGGCAGCGGCGTGTAATAAACGCCTCGTGATTTTCGCACTGCCGGATCGTAAGCCGTCAAAAAAGTTTCGTAAAAATGGATCGTCGGGTCTTCGGTCTGCGTTTGCTTGCCGAAGTTTTCCATAATGATTTTCAAGTCCGCCGCCTGCAACACATCGGCAAGTTCGTCGATGATCCAGCGGATACGCTCATCGAGTTCAAGACTCGCAATGTAACCGAAAAGTTTGCGCAAGAACGGATGCGACTTCGGAATACTCTCGACTGCCGTGACACGGGTAAACGGCTTGCCGTTCTTGTGGTGATAGCGACCGACGAACATTCCGTACACGACCGTTTGGGCGTACACATCGGAAAACGTCGCCACGTCAATGTCGGGAATAAGATAGTTGATAAACGCCTCGAATTGATGTTGCAGCGTCCGGTTATCATAATCGGAGTGAATGTCATTCAACGCATTGAAAATGGCATGTGAAAGGCATCGTGCTTTCGTTGCAAGTAATTCGGCAAGTTCGTCGGCATCGCGGATCGTTGTACCGGTAAAATTGCAAAAATTGCGGATCAACGTTTCGAGTTGCCCAAAATTTTCTTTGAGCGGAAGAATTGTTTTGTTTTTTAATTCACCGATGCTCACTTCGGCGATTTTGTTACCGTTCTGCCAAAACTGGAAACGCAGATAGTCGGTGATGATTAGATTGGAGAGTGCGGCAAGATAGCGGTCGAATTGTTCTTGGTATTCTTTGCTGTCGAGGTCTTTGCCGATGGTTTTTGTTTCGATGTATCCGAGGGGTCGGTTATTTTTGGTGAGAATGTAATCGGGCGCACCGCATCGTTGCCGGGCGGGTTCGTTGGTGGCAATGATGTTCGGATCGAAGGTTTCGACGAGCGTTTTCAACGCGGGTCGATACGTATGTTCGGTGGCATCGCCTCGTTCGTGCGTTTGGACGATTTCGGCGAAGTAAGCGGTGATGAGGTCGAGCATGGTGCTATTATAACCGAGAGATCGAGGGTACGCAATCTTACGATTGCGGCTCTGCCTGCGGAGTCCGTTAGCCGTCACGTCTTACGGAGCGTGCGGACGAAACGTTTGCTCCGTAAAAGACGTTGATTCCATCCGAGAGTTGGGGGAGTGTCAGCCCTGCCCAAAGACCGAAGCGTTCGATTTCGAGGGATGTGATCTTCATAGGGAGCGTGTTAGCCGAAAAGTCCGTCCCATTTTACGCTTCGTCGTCGGGATTGTCAACATGGGGAAGATACGGAGAGTTTAACGGCGGCATTTAGCCGGTACTCCGGCGCAAACAACACAGTGCCGGTACTCCCGGCTCTTCTCTTTGTCCGCCAAACATTAGCGGAGCCGCCATCGTTAGCCGCACTTGTGCGACGTAGAGTCGCAATCTTACGATTGCGGCTCTGCTAATTGTTCCATGATGTCTATCGTTTCACTCAAGACCGCCGCGACTTTTTGATAGTGTTGAATCTCCTCAAACGTCAGCACGCGTCCTTTTCGGTCTTTCAAATACTTCTGCAACGGTTGATAGCCGCCAATGTAAAACTCCCAAGCCGAAGAAGGAACGTTGCCAAAATACTGCGTTTTGTTAATGTACACTTTGCCATCAACAAATCGCACGTTCTCCACCACGTTACCGTCCGCAATCGGAAACGTCGTCTTCATCTTCGGAATCTTTTCAAGCAGATGCAACTCACGCAAACGCTGACCATACTTGGCAAAGCGTTCAAACTCCGTATTGTCAACAGGATACGGTATCTTGGGAAAGTCGATTTTCAGAAACTCTTCGTAATCCTTTCGATACTTCGGCGAATGAAGTACAGCGTAAATGTAGTCGAACAATTTTTCGGGCTTCACCTTTTTGCCGATGATATGTTCGATTTTCGCCACGATTGCTTGATTGAAATTCGGTCGCCGCTCCTCCTGCGGCGGATGAACGTAAAGCGGAAACATTTGTTCCGCACCCTGCATGCCGGGACGAGTCCAACATCGACGGTCTATAATATGTTTGGAAACGAAAGCCGGTGCTGCATTAGACTCATCAAATCCTCGCTTGGCAATTAACCCATAATTGTCAGGATAAACATAAAGTGGGAAAGCGTATGTCCGATCACAAATTGCATGTCCTTCGGTAATGTTTGCTGACACAAAAATTCGATTACATTCTTGATTCGGCGGATCCAATCTGGATGTCAAAAGACAGACATTGTCTTTATTGATCATGTGTTGCATGATTTTATGCCGAGGATAAGCGATAAAACCCTTTGCGTGTCCCGTGTACAAAGTATATCGAATGTCAAGCGGTCGATAAAACATTTTTACAATGCAGGGAGCATGCTTTTGAATGTCCTCCTTTGCCCAAGAAGCCTTCCAATCGCGACCGTCTTTCGGCAATTTGTATCTTTCTAAAATATCATCTGGCGATAAAAGAATCATGTCTTCAAGTACCTTTTTCGCTTCGTTCATAGAAAATTGAACAGCAAGAGAATCTCGTTGCGTTTCGATGCCAGAGCTATATTCGAGAAATAGATCATCAATACCGAAACCCTCTTCGTATTTTGCTCTTACCGAAAAATCTTTTGGTGTGAAAAAATAAAACTTTTCAGTTGGAGTCAGTTTCGTAAACCCCGACGTTTTCAAACGTTGTGTCTCTAAAAAAGCATATTTCTCCGCCCGCTTTCCGTAAAGATCAACATAAAAAACACGTCCTAATTTTCCCTCTTTTCGCATTGGGCTCCGAACAAAAATGTTAATCGACGTTCCCTGCATAATGTTAAAAACATTTTCGTCTTTACTCCCATCAGGAGCGGTCTCTTTCTTACGAGCATCGCCATGAAGATTTAGAATATAAATCTTGTCAAACGTTCGGAGCAACGTTTTTCTCATGTTACGATGAGTTACACCGTCCAAAAAACTGTTGTTGGAAATGTAGGCAAGAATACCGCAACCCAAATTATTGGTCTCAATAAAATGCTGCCCCAGTGCGATAAACTTGATGTAATCGTCGTCAAGATTTATCTTCGTTTCTCCTAAACCTTCCTTATATTTTGCGATCAAGTTTTTTGAATAGTTTCCTTTGTTCATGGTCGAAACATTATAGGGCGGATTGCCCAGCACGACCATGATCGGCGTTTCACGCTTGATTTTGCTCGCTCCCTTTGCTTCGTCCGTGAGCCAAGTTACAAACGAAAACTGCTCGTATTCCATGTCGCCCGGCTCCAAAGCATTCGTCAGATAGATACCTACACGTTGATTCTTTTCAAAGCGATAGCCGGTGTCTTGCAATATCACGTCCAACTTCAAATGTGCCATCGCATAAGGAGCCATCAAAATTTCAAAGCCGTGCAATCGCGGCAAAAGATCGTTTGCCACATAATTGTTCCACGCTCCTTCCATGTTTTTGTCAACGATATGAGCGTAAATCTGCCGTATAACTTCGACAAGAAATGTTCCTGTGCCTGTTGCCGGATCGAGAATCTGAACTTTATGAAACTCTTGATTGTCTCGTGAAACCTTATCATGAGTCGCAAGACCATCATGCAGGTTGAAATCCTGCCGAAGTATTTCGTCGACCGCCCTAACAATATAGTTCACCGCAGGTTGCGGCGTGTAAAAGACTCCGCGAGACTTACGCAAATCAGGATTGTACGCCGTCAAAAAGTTTTCGTAAAAATGGATAGTTGCATCTTCAGTTTTCGTTGCCTTCCCGAAGTCTTCCATAATCAATTTGATATTGGCAACTTGGAGCAGATCGGCAAGTTCGTCAATGATCCAACGGATACGGTCGTCAATATCGGGACCAGCGATATGGCTAAAAAGTTTGCGTAAAAACGGATGGGACTTCGGAATCTTTTCCGCCGCCGTA
>Ga0099364_10007720_pt1 | contig 15299 bp, 9 predicted proteins | sample TergutTh196P3_FD_73070 | JGI IMG/M metagenome (GOLD analysis project Ga0099364, IMG submission 73070) | Microcerotermes parvus P3 segment gut microbial communities from Pointe-Noire, Republic of the Congo - Th196 P3 | ecosystem: Host-associated > Arthropoda: Insects > Digestive system > Gut ... | reverse complement strand
TCCGTTCGGAATTATATCTTCAGAAATCATTCCTAAATCAAGGTAGATTTTAGCATTTCTTAAGTCGGTATTTCCACCATCGTGATAAAAAATAAAAAATATTTTTTAAAAAAAAAAAAATTTTTTTTTTAAAAAAAAAAAAAAAAAAAAAAACGGGTAAAATTTAATTAAGTTTAAAATTATTAAAAAAATATGATTATTTTAATAAATAATCGTATAATATTCATTTATTAACAAAAATAAGAATTATAATTAAATTATTTAAAAATTAACAAGATTTAACATGAACAAAAAAATCTTAAAAATGTAAAAAATTTCGCCTCAAACTATAAAATTAGTAAATGATAATCATGAAAAAATAGCTATTTAGTCAACTTAGAATAAATTCTAGATGTTATGGTAAATCGAGAAGATATATGAAACACAATTGTTTCATTCATTTTTCATTTTTTCACCACTTTTTTAGTTTTTGTACTTTTTTCAGAACATATCTTCTCGATTTACCATGACATTTTTATAGTTTATATCCTGTTTGTTTTGAAAAATAGCTAAACAATAGCTAATACCTTCTGCATAAAAAAATACAATATGTTTAATGAAAAAAAGTATAGATAACACTTCCTATATGGTTTGAGTTACAAAAAAGAATATTGAAAAATTAAAAAAAAAGCTGAAAATTTAAGAGAATTTGTAAATATTCATGATTAGTTTGAGATGGATTATTTATTTAATTTTTATACTGCAAATAACTTGGTTGAATCTGTTGGGGTTAGTAAACAAACTATTAGAAATATTAGGCAGGTATATGAATTAGATACTAAAATAAATTTAGCCAAAAAGAAACATATGATGATTTTTATGGTAAATTTGAAAAATCATTTATCGTGGGATATTGACATGGTTTTAAATGGAAATTATATTAATTTCTTAGTATAAGAACTAGTAAGACTTAATCATGAGATTCGTATCAATAAAATTAGAAAAGCGTTAAATACTCCTGAATAAAACTTGTCAGAAAACAAAGTGAAGGCATGTTTCTGCTACGAAAATGATTTATAAATATGAAAGGAAGAAATCAAAATTTTATATGATGAAACATTTGAAGGATTAAATCAAAAACATTCGAATGGTTTAAATCTGGAAAAATATGAATATTTAGGGCATATGATGAGAATAGTGGAGTGTAACTATGTTAATAAGTAGAGATGATTTTTACAATAATCTTAAAAATAATAAATATACTTGTTTAATACCTCGGTTTGGAGCTTATATGATAGAATATATTGATTTTAATAAAGATTTAGAATCTCAAACTTCTTATGATGCTGTGTATATAAACCAAAAAGAAAGAGAATATTTCTCAGATTTTTTTTCAAAAAACAAAATATCGGATGATTTAGAAAGATTAAAAAATGAAATGTTGGAATATGATGATAATCATAGAGTTCTATGTATTTTAGCTACTAAAAACGATGATGATTTATTTTATAGTGGAACTGAAAAGAAAGAATTCTTATGGACTCATCTTAAAAATGAAATTGATCCAGAACATGACTATTCCTTTATTCTTGAAGATGTTCTTTTTCTGGGAAAAATTTTATATTCATTGAATGAAAAGGAATTAGTGGATTTTGGACTTATAACAAATAATTTGTACTATAATCTAACTATATTGAGACTCCAAAGAACAAATGAAGATAAAACACATGATATTCATGGGCTATGTGATGTGTGTGAGATAATATCAGAAAAATTTCCATTAAATAATCACCAAAAAGAAATATTTGAGAAGATGAATGATTTATTAGATACTATGGTAGAAGTCGATCCAAAAATCGTTGATAAACATTTCATTGATAAAACATTACTTAATCACTTAGCCAAAACTATTCAACCAATAAGATTTATAAAAAAATCAGCAATGTTTAGTCAAAAACAAATAGATCAAATAAATAGCATTGGCTCTGAAGGATTTAGCCATAATCTGAGAATTATAGTAGATTCCTATTTTAGCCAATATAAAAAGCAAATAAACATTGGGAGAAGAAATAAAGAAATTTCCATTGAAATTGTAAAATTTAGCAAAGAATCTGGAATATATAAAAACATAACTAATACAAGTGATATTTCAGAAGATGACAAGAATGAATTTTGGGATTTGATAGCAACAAATAAGGCAAAGATATTATCTATTTTAAAAGATGCTGATACTTTACGATATAATAGTGATAACAGAAAAAGGACAGAAGAGGATAAAATAAAAATTTATCTTGGAAATTTTAAGTTAATCGCGGAAAAACAAACAAGAACAGTGAAAGAAGTTTGGATATGGAATAGTAATGTTCGATCGATAAATAGGGTATATGGACTAAATATTATATGAACTATTGAAAATCAATTTGAAAATCAATTTTAGATAGCTATAAAAAAGTGACAAAATGATGGAGGAAATCATGGACAATGAAAACAACTTTAAAAATGAAAATTTAAGTGCAATTGACATTTTATATAAATCAAGGAAAAAAATTAAAGGAAAATACAGAAGAATTTGATAAAAGTAATAATGTAAAAGATGAAAATTTAAAAAAATTGTATGAATATCTGAAAGAAGAAATATTAAAATTAGATTATGATATTTATATTGATACTAGTCCCAGAGATTATATTAATTTCAAAATTGATGGAATTGATAATCGTAATATTGTTTCGTTTGGTTTTAAAAAAGAATATATGGAAATTGCATTCTCTTTTAAACCTAAAGATGAGAAAAATATCTTTAATCAATGGAAACTTAAAAATAAACTGTCAGTTCATCGCATGTTTATAACTTCAAATGAAAAAGTCTCCATTAATCAGCAAGGTCATCCAGATCCAAAAAAGATTAGTTTAGAAATAAGCAAAAACGATGATAAAGAACCCAATTACAATTTAAGAAAGGAAAATGGAGATAAAATTGAAATAGAGTATATAATTGAATTTATAAAACAACATCATGAACTTTTAATTCAAAAGTTCCTCAAAAGTTCCAATAAATTGTAATTCAAAGTATTAAAATAAAAAAGGAGGACAATAATGAATTTTAAATATTCAAAGAATTATCTTTTTTTAACCAAATTAGATAAGAAAGGTCTTTTTGTAACTGATAATAATAATCATATTCTTCTTGAATTTGATGATGAAAATCGATTGATTAGTTCTAAAGAGGTTAGTGAAAAATTTAGAGAAAAAAAATTAGGATATTCATTAAAGGAAATTGGAAGGGTGTTTTTAAACTTAAGTGATGATGAAGATATATTCAACTATTTGGTTCCTTGGGATATGGAACTTGAAAGAATATTTAACTGCATAAGATACAAATATCTCACATCTATCCTTAAATCTAGGTTTGAAAAACCTTCTAAATTTTTACATAGTAGCTATAATAGACCATTTCAAGCATTAGCTGGTAAAAATGTTTATCAAGGTAGTGTAGAAGTAAGAAAAGACAATGATGATTTTTTTAAAGAAGTAGGATTTAAATCTCCAGAAGAAACTGGAGTTAACTTTGATGAAGAAATAAATAAATTTAACTTCATTGTAAGATTTTTGAGAAAGTATTATCAAAATGATTTGCCAAAAATTTACACAGAATTAATAGCTATTAAGCCAGGAATACATGAATTACTTATTCATGGTAATTATTTTGATTTAACCAAAAAACATCAAGATAAAGTGAATGAAAATAGAATTAATGCAAAAAGGGAAGATGGAAAAGTAGATTACAGAAGCGAAGTTTTTGCACTTTTAGCTAATGTGGGAAATCTTGAACTTTCTCCAGTGCGAAATTTAAACAAATTTCCGGGAGATATAAATGTGAATAGCTATTTCACTTATGCTTCTTGTAATATAACTGAAGGACCGTTCATTTCAAGAAAAACAAAAGATATTTCTTATTTTGAGGAAATAAGGAAAATTCATTCTAAAGAAGAGATTAAAAATATTGAGAATAAATTTAATGTTTACTACTATGATAATGGTGTTGACTCTCAAGAAAAATTAGAGAGAGTTTTACATGAAACTGAAAAATTTAAGTCTTTTCCAGAATAAAATCATTTATACAAATTTAATATGAGGATTATTCATGCCAAAAGAAGATACTTTAGAAATTCAAGGAAAAATTCGTGACTTAGGTGAGAAATTGGGATTTATCTCAATTATTGAAGAAACTTTACATGAAAAAAATTTATATGTTCCTGAATATGATGTTGTTTGGTATTTGGATTTAGAAAAACATTTAGAATTGGAAAATATTGAAGAATTTTTTAAAGAAGATCCTAAAATATTTGAACAAATTAAAAGATTGCCTTTTGCTGGATTTGAAATTGAAGGCTCATCAACAAATAGTAAATACCAACTAGGTAATTTTATAAACTTGTATGGTGGGAAATTTATATATAATTTTGTTATTGTAAACAACTATGGGCATGGTGAAAGTGATACTTATAGGAGAGGCATAAAAATTAAGCATTATTTTGCTGAAAATAGTGGAGACAAAAATATAATTTTTCTAGATACAAGCCAGCTTGATGAGAGTATTGAAAGATTAAAATGCTTTGATAATAATATAGAAAAAAACGATGATTTTTTAGATTCTAGAGTTGGGTTTGGTGGAGAAACAAGATCTAAAGATATTTTTGATAAAATTAAACCATTTCTGCAGACAGATTTAATTGTCAGGCAAAATTATTCTCCTATAATTTCAAAAATTAAACACCAAATCTTAAAAAGAGTTGGAAAACATGTGGATTCAAATGTTGGTGATGAATTTCCATTATTCTTCTTAAGGCAAGATTATTACAAATTCCCAGATAAAAATGATGTGTCCAAATCTAGACAAGCAAGAGATAATTTTTATATTCCTAAACTTGATTTGGTTTTAGGTTTCAATGCACCAAAAGGATTTACTTCTTGGCTTTTGAATATTGCAGAATCAATTAAAAATGACTATGCTCATTATCCTATTTTATATGGACTTAAAGAAAAATTGATTTCTATAAATGACTTATTTGTTCCTTTAATTTCTATGGAAATAGAAACTAGTGTCAATAAACATGCTAATGGTGGAATTTATAATATGTCTAAAAATTCTTATATAGGAATCATTGTAACAAAAAGTAAGGATAAAAATATGGCTAAAAATCATGTTGCATTCTTTAAAAAAGAATTAGGATTAAATAACATTTTAAATTATCCTGTAGATATCTAGAGGAAGTTTTGTGTGTAACTGAAAAATTTAAATCCTTTCTACATAAATTATTATAAAATGTTTAAAAGGAACTATGGAAAAAATTTTAAAGTTTAGAGAATTATCATTGAAGATGAGGTTTTAGAAACATGTCAGATAAGGATAAAATAAAGGAAAATTTTCCTAAATTTTTAAAGGAAGATTCTCCTAAAATTGAAAAAATATGTACGATTGTAGAACAAAATGTTTATACTAAACCAGTCTATGCAATAATTGAAGGGAGAAAAGCAACAGAAAAAATACTTGAAGAAGTTATAGATAAAGAAAGTCTTCAAGAACTTATAACCATTGGTTTGAATGATAAAATAGAGGAACTTAATCGATGGGGCATTTTTTCTGGTGATACTTTTGTTTTTAGGGCGTTGGAAAACAATAGAAAACTGGGTAACATAGCTGCTCATCATGAAGTTCGGGAAAAAATCATGACGGCTTTAAAAGTTCATAAAAATTTGTATACTATCACTAAATGGTTTCACAAGAAATATTTTGATAAATATGAAATAGGAAAGTATGAAACTCCAAGCCCTGAAATTGTAGAAGCCAAAAATAAATTAGTTGAAGAGAATACTTCTATAGAGGATAATAATCAAGATTACACAAAATCAGAGACTAATAATTTTGATTTTAGCAAAAATAAAGGTAGTTATTTGTTAGGAGAGATTTCCAAACTTAAAATTTCCTCTATGGAGGCTGTTGAAGATCCCAAAGATTTTTCTATTTTTAAAAAATATCTCCACGTTGAACGAGAAATTGAAAAGGAATTTATATCTGTATTGGAAAAATCTATTAAAAATGATGTTTCTCAATTAATTCTTTTGTGTGGTAGTGTAGGGGATGGGAAATCTCATCTTCTTGCAGCAGTGAATGAATTTCATAATGAACTTTTTTCAAAATTTGAGATTCATAATGATGCTACTGAAAGTTTTAATCCTAATAAAACATCGATAGACACTTTATCTGAAGTATTAAGCGATTTCAAAGATGAAAATATTAAGACTTCCAATACTAAATTCATTGTAGCGATTAATTTAGGTGTTTTAAGTAAGTTTTCAGAATCTAAATATGCGAATAAGGAATTTACAATCATAAAAGATGAGTTAAAGAAAAGTAATGTTTTTAATTCAGAAAAAATTAGTGAAAATTTCGAAAGTAAGTATATTAAGATTGTTGATTTTAATGATTATAATTTATTTGAATTAGATCCTATAAAAAATGGTGAAAATCCTACTTCGACCTATATTTCTGAATTATTCAAAAAAATTTCCAACAAAAATGATGAAAACCCATTTTATAATGCTTATTTAAGAGACAAGGAAAATAAATTAAACACTCCTATTTTAGTTAATTATGAGATTTTTAGTGATGATGAGGTTCAAGAAAAATTAATTCAATTTATTATTAAAGTCATTATCAAAGATAAAAAAATATTATCTACAAGAGAAATTTTAAATTTTATTTATGAGATTATTGTACCTCCTAAAATAAAATCGTTTTATTATGAGAATGTTTTAGAATTTCAGGAAGATTTACTCCCTAACTTAGTATTCAATTCCTATGAAAGATCTAATCTTCTAGAATTGATTTCTTTAGAAGATCCAAAGAACTTTAGAAGCGAAATTTTAGACCAATTTTTGATTGATTGGAATAATAGCTCAAATGTATTAGATGTTATTTCCAAATATTTAAATTCGTCTAAGGTTGAAGTTATTATAAATGATTTAGATAATTACAATCAATCCAAAGATGAGTTACTTAAAACAGTTTTAAACTTTGCTATTTTCCATGGGAAAGGTTTAAAAAGCTCATTTAATGAAAAAAGATTTGAAAAGTATTTAGAATACTTATACCATGTCAACACAAATAATGTTTTAGAATATAGGAAACTATATGAGAATATTAAAAAAGCAATTTACAAATGGAATGGGTCAGACAATGCAGACTATCTAATTATGAGTAAATTGAATAGCTTTACTGTTTCTAAAAAAATTGATTTAAAACCAGTTGTTAAAAATAATGATTCTATTGAACAATTAGGTTCAAAATTTAAAAAAAATATTTCTCTTATTTTTTCAATCAATAATACTGAATCATGTTTAAATTTAGATTATCCATTATATGATATAATTATGAAGATCAATAAGGGATATCAACCAAATGTAACAGAAAAAAAGAATCTTTTGATTTTTGACGAGTTTATTGGCAAATTGTCTAATGCTCATATTAATGATTCTTTAATTATTACTGATATTCATAATACAGAATATAAGTTTGAAAAAGACGAATTTGGTCTATTTATTTTTGAGAAGGTGGTTTAATGTTTGAAGAAAATTATAATGAACTAGTTGAACAGATGACCAATGCAGCAACTAATCAAATCAATCATCGTCTCAAAAAATCATTAATGTTTCCATTTACAACAGATTCTTCACAACGTGTTGAATTTGACAATGGATTTAACGGAGTTATTGGTGAATTATCTCGTATTTATAATAGTAAACATTTTAGTCATGATTATGATTTAGATAAATTAATTAATAATATTATTTCAAAGAGCAATATTGATTCACCCGATAATGAAAAAAAAGTGTTAAAATATGTTATTAAAGAATATTTAATTAAAGATTCTGGTATTAATGTTATCCACCCATTTTTATTTCAATATATTCCATTAAATGAAAACAAACATCAACAAACTGGAGAAAAGAAAATTGCCAAATTTTTACTAGATGTTTTTTTAATAAACAATGATTCATTTAAAGATTTTTTTAATAAGAATCAAGTGGATAATATTTTAATAAAATTTATTTTAGATAATATTGAAGAATTAGATGATGAAGATATAAAATCAGAATATTCTAGTTCATTAAATTTTATTCTGGATCTTTTTAATCATGATTTAAACTACTTAATGGAGGATATTGATTATTTAAAAAGAAATCTTGATACTTTTTTTACATACTACTATTTTTTTTATGTAAGCCAACTTTTATTAAAAATGAGTAAAGGATCTTCTGGAGTAATGGATAAACCTGATGAAATTTATTATTTATTAGATTGGGAAAATGCTACTAAAAATAGGAAGTCTGTTGAAATTGGTTATAAGTTTCTTAAAGATAAAAATTCAGAAATATTAACTTATGCCAATCAAATTGAACAATTAAATTTATTATTTGGTTCTAAAGGACTTTTAATACCAGAATTAATGGATAAGTATGAAGATTTTTCTTCTGAAGATAAAAATCAACTTTTATCTTATTTGAAAAAATGGATATCCTATTATAAAACCATTCAAGGTTTTAATGAATATCAGGACTTTAATAATGAAATAGAATATAATAATATTGAAGATGTATTAACCAATTTGCTTGAAAATCTAAAAAATGGAATTAATTCAGCACCTAAATATAGGTATGCTTTGAATATGGAAAATATTGCTAAGAAGTATTTTCTCAAGAGACGGGGAAGATATGGAAATATGTTAAATATTAATCAAAAAACATTGCTTTTAATTACAAAGATAAGTATCAAAGGAAAAAAGATGAAAGTCACTCATTTATTTGATGAATTTGAAAAAAGAGGACTTTATTTTGATAAATATTCTAAAGAGGAGATAATTTCTCTTTTTAATAAACTAAATATTATTGATAAAAAAAGCGACAGTGGAGATGCACAATATGTCAAACCAGTTTTATGAGTATTTGTCTAAAAGATTGATTGTTTTTTTAAATGAAAATACAATTAATAAAGGAGACAAGTTTTACATTGAATTTGACGAAACAGAACAGGTTGAAAATTTTTATAGTGTTTTGAAAGAAAGTTCTAAAACTAAAACTGAAAATTTTACATATCAACATCGTGGTGGAGAAGCATTCGAATCATATGCAATTATTTTAAAGGATATACGAGTAGTTGTAGTGAAAAACACTAATGTTAATAATGATTACATTGTCACTCTTCGAAATAGAGTAATAGATCAAAATAAAGAGTGGGAAAATACTGCATTACTTGTAATTTGTGATAGTACAATTGATAGTATATATAATGGTATGGATGATTTACAAAAAGGAGATATGCCTCTTAATAGCAACACTATTGCAAACAATTTAGAAGATGAAATCGATGAATCCAATTTGAAAAAAGAAGAAAAAGAAATAACAAAATTTTTCATTGATAAAACAATAGATGAACAGTTTAATACAACATTATGGGAATATGAAGAAATTTTGTCTATTCTTAATAAAGAATCGATTGATATTGAAGATTATTATGGATTAAGACTGTTTCCAGATAAAGATTTAGATAAATATACTACTAATAAAATGAAAAAACGGTTGGAAGAAAATCATAAATTTTTTGATGAAATTAAAAGGATTAGGGAGGATGTAGATAAAAAAACCAAATTAGAGAATAAATTTGACAGCAAAGGAGTTAAATACCTTATGGATGAAAAATGGTGTGAAACAAACTTGAGTATTATCAAAAAATCTAAAGAATCTTTAGATAGATCATCTAAAAAAATAAACTACTGTGAAAATAGTAAAAAAACAAGTAAAGAAGGATTAATTTACTGGGAAAGACCTTCTGCACATACTGTAGCAGGTAAAAGGAAAAGAAATATAATTGTTTTCAATGATGATGGTTTAGAGAATATTACTTTGAAATTTGAATTTGATAGTGATTTAAACCGAGGTTTTTTAGATAAAAATTCTAAAAAGTTCTGCAATATATCTAAAAATAAAATCTTAGCATCATTAGATATAATCGATGATGGAATTTCATTTCACAGAATTAAATATGCTCACAATGAAGAAACTAAAAATACATACCTATTCAATATTCTAGTGCTAAACTCTAATGAAGATGTGTTCAAATCTATTAAAACAAAATATGAAATTAATGCTTATAAAAAATATGTAAAAATAACTAATGATGAATATGATGATGTCATTGAATTTGGTGTAGGTTTAAATGAAGAAGAGATTCCTATTGAAAATAAAAACGAGATTGTTTTTTTAAAGGATAATCAGAAAATTATTATTTCAGAAAAATCTAATTGGGATGAAAAGGGTAAATTATTATTTACATTGGTTTATTTTGAAAATGAAATTAATTTTGAAATTATTGAAGAGAAAAAATCCCAGCAACCCACTGATTCGTACTTTTTATGGAAGTTAAAAAGAGAAAAGCAAGAAAATATAATTTTAGGAGATACAACTGCTTCACTTGGTACTGATTTTTTCATTTTAAAAAAGGATTTTAAAAAATACCTGTATCTCGAGAAAGAAATAATAAGTAAAAAAGCTTTCCATGGGAAAATTACAGATGATGAAATTCAAAAAACTGATATATCTTTAAGTGAAGAATTGACTAAAGCATATGAAGAAATTTTTAACTATTACAGTAGTATTGATAATATTCCTAGCTTAACATTTTTAGATAAACATTTAAAGTATCTTTATGAAAAATTTTTAACAATTTTTAATAAAGAGATTGAGGATATTGAGGAAAAGAGCATTCTATACAATGACCCAGAAAAATTAAATTTACTCAAAATAGGGTCTTTTTTTGACGGAGATAAAATTTTACTCTCAAGTTTATCCCCAATTAATATAGCTTTTCAGCTAGAAGCAAATAACCAATGTGAAACTGAAGACATTGAACCTAACATTATCAAACGATTAAAATCAAGCAATTTAATTCCTTTCATTTATGGTTTTGATAATGAATTATATTCCTCTAATTTTCAAAATGATGCTCATGAATGGTTAATCTATGAAAAAAACAAGGAAATTGCTATTGGTTCTACTAATACTTTTTTGGCTAATGTTATTAATGAAAAAATTAGACATTTTATTTCTCACTTTAAATTCCTTTTTAGAACAAATGAAGAGTCTCCATTACTTTTAAATTTTGTAAATTTAGATAATGATGTTGAATTAGTTAAAGGAATTGTTAACTTTTTAAAAAAAGAAATAATAAATGAAAAACCCATTAAAATTCAAATAAGCATTTATAATAAAAACTACAAAAGTAGCTTTGATGAATTTTTTTCTTGTGAAAATGTTAAACAAGTAAAAGAAAAATTCAATTTAGACATTAAAAATAGTACAAATTTTGATGCTAATGATATTTTAAATGAAATTCAAGACAAAATTATTTTTTATAAAAATAAATTATCTTCTGAATTAAATTTTGAATATGCTCATATTTCGTTTTATAATTATAATAGTGAATTTCCTCCATCTATAGTTAGTATGGATAATTTAGAATCAGGATTATCATTAAATGGTATCTTGTCTTCAACCGCATTTACAAAAACTTCTTCAGGAATTATTGAAGGTTTTGGAGTAAGAAATATTGAAAATTATGATAATATTTTAATCAAAACTGTAGTAAATTTAAATGAATTAGCATCTAACAATAAAAATGAGGGTAGAGATTCTTATCAAAAAAAGAATTCCATTGCAAAAGAATGTGCAGATTTAGATGAAAACATTATTAATAGATTATATGAAAATTCTCAATGGATTACATTTATTAATCCAAATTTTGGATTAGATTATTTCCAAAACAACGCCTCTGAATTAATTGTTATTCATTATAGTGATCAATACTCCTCATCAAATAACTATGATTCAATAACTGTGACAAAAAAGTCACAACAATATATTAAACTGATAGATGATTTTTTAAGTTCAAAAGATATTGTCATTGATACCTATAAACTAGAATCTGCAATAGAAATGTCTAATAGTATAAATGGAGAATGGTTATTAAAATTGTTAAACAGTGATAATCATGAACAATTATCTATTATTTCTGCAATTAAATATGGAATTTCAATTTTGGATCATGAAGATATTGTATGGATACCTATTTCCTTACAAGAGATTGTTAGGATTGCAAATACTGTTAATCTTCCTAAAAACTCATTTTATTATCCATTGAAAGAATCTTTAATGAATAATATTTCTGATAGCTTATTATTCATTGGAATTAACTTATCTGAACCTTTAAATATTTATTATTATCCTATTGAGATTATAAATGAATATACTATCAAAAAAAATCAGCAGCATGACAAATTAAATACTACTTCTGATGTTTTAAATGAAATTTTAAATCAATCTGGAAATAGTTTTAAGAAAAAGTTTTACCGGAATTTTTTAATGCATCTTTTCTTGACAAGTAAACAAAAATTCGCTATTAATAATATTTGGGATGAAAAGAATATTGAAAAAATAAATAGTTGTAAATCTAAGCTTTTAAATGATAATTATATTATTAGCAATAAATTAAATGAATTCATTGGAAAATGTGCACTAATTTCATTTGAGAAAGATACAAATGACAGAAACATTTACTTAGATAACGAAGCATTGTTTATTAAATTAACTGAAAATGATGCATATGAAGGAATTGGAAAATCTATTTCTGAGATATGTGATGAAATAGCTAATGGAGAAATAGATATTTCTAATGAATTTTTATTATCTAATCATGAAATCCCAATTCAAGAAAATATCCTCTCTGATGATAAAATGGTTGATGGTGCTGATGACTGGGAAATAGATGAGGAAGTTATTAGTACTGATAATAAGATCTATAGTAATGATTTAGATAATGGACAAGATGAAATAATCCTTAAAACTTCAGACGATGAGTATATTGCCCCAACTTTGGAAATTGAAGAAAATATCCGAGATTCAGAAACATTAGATTCGCAGAATATAATTGATAATGATGAATTGTCTAAATTTGAAAATGACGAATCTTTACTATTTAAAAACGGTTCATTTGTTGGCATTCGCCAAAATAGTAATAGCAATAGTAATAATAATAATAATAATAATAGGAGTAGTAGTAGTGGTAAGGATAATACTATCTATAACAGTACCGATGAAGGAAAAATTAGCTATGAATCTAATGATATAGGTTTAAATTCAGTAAAACGAGAATTTTGGCTTTTAGCTCCTGGAGGAGAAGCTAAATTTTGGAAAGAATCTAAAAATAATAATATGATTCCTATTGGATGGGATTTGGGAGATTTATCTAATTTTAATAATAAAACTGAAATTTCAAAAATGGTTTCAAAAAAATATCCTGATTATGATTCAAATATTGTAGGTAATATGTTAAATAATTTTGCCAATGAAATGAATATTGGAGACATAGTTTTTACTAGAAAAGGCACTACATCTATTTTAGGTTATGGTGAAGTTATTTCAGATTATTATTATGCAAAAGATATTTCAGATAGTGTTAATTACTATAATAGGAGAAAAATTAAATGGATAAAATTCTGGGATGAAAATGAAAAATTTTTGCCCAGATATGTTAGATATTTGCCAGTGAATACTTTAGTAAATATAACTAATAAAGAAAAATATAAAGAACTAATAGAAATTGTCAAAGATATAGCTATGGATGAAAAGTCTACTATCCAACAAAATAACGATATTATTAGTAATACTGAGGATGAAAGATATATTAGTTCTAAATCAGATCATTCAAATGATGATATGTTTAAAAACAATAATTTAATGCCAGATGAAAGAATTTTAAAAGATAATGGAATTGAATTTAATTTAAACAAAGATTTAGATTCTTTAAGATGTTTTATAGGTAATGAAAAAAGATTTTTGAGAAAAATTCATTGGGAATTTGGAAATTCAAATTTGGGAAATAGACATTTATTCATTCAAGGAGGATCTGGTCAAGGAAAAACTTATCTTATACAAGCTTTAATTAGAGAATTATCAAAACATGGTATTCCATCTATAGTTCTTGATTATAATCATGCATTTGATAAAAAACATTTAGAATCTGATTTTGTTGATGAATTAAAAGATAAAATTGTTGAATATGATGTAGTTAAAAATAAGTTTCCAATTAACCCGTTTAGAACCTATTCTTTTGAAGATGGACGTTGTGAAGATAATGATGATGTTGCTGAAAGATTTAGCTCTATGCTAAGCAATACTTATAATTTAGGAGCTCGACAAAAAGATGCAATATATTTAGCAATTTCAAAAGGATTAGAAAAGAAAAAAGATAATATGGACTTGAAAGTCCTTGGAGAAGAATTAGCTTTGGCAAACGATTCTCATTCTTTATCTGCATTGTCTCAACTAAGATTATTCATTAATAAAAATCCATTTGGTGTCCAACAAGGTTTTGATTGGGCAAATTTGGAACTTTCAGGACAAATAAGCATTATCCAAATATCAAATTACCATGATATTATTCAAAAAATAGTAGCAGAGGCAATATTGTGGGATTTATGGAATTATAAAAAACAAAATGGCAGTGAAAATAAGCCATTTTTATTAGTTTTAGATGAATGCCAAAATTTAAATTTTAGTTCTAGCTCTCCAGCCACTAAAATTATTAGAGAAGGGAGAAAATTTGGATATTCTGGCTGTTTTGCAACACAAAATGTCAGTGGGTTAAATAATGATGTAATCAATCTTTTAAATATTCCCAGTGAGAAGATATTTTTCAATCTAGAAGGGAATGAATCTGATAGAGTATCTAAACTATTATTTAATGATCTTTCTGAAAGGAAAATATGGGGGAACAAAATTTCCAGTTTAGTAAAAGGAGAATGTATTGTTTATGGTCCAGTTAAAAAGGGAGATAAATGGGTTTCTAACAAATCATACGTCGTGAAAGTAACACCTTTAAATGAAAGAGAATGATAAAACTATTATAGTTTAAAACCTATTGTTTAAGAATGAATTTTCTACTTATTTATCTATAAAACTATGATTTAATACAAAACATTAGGTACTAAACTATAATTAAAACTTTTTTTATATTTTAATGCATCAAAATGATTTTTCCTGCTTTACATATATTGGTTTGCAATTAATTTAATTTTATTTAATAAATTATTGGAACCTTTGAAATTTATAATTTTATTTAAAATAATTTATTTAGTAAAACAATGATTAAGATAATTTATTTTTATAAAAAATATTATTAAAAATATAAATATTAAAATTAAATAAAT
>Ga0099364_10007719_pt1 | contig 15300 bp, 9 predicted proteins | sample TergutTh196P3_FD_73070 | JGI IMG/M metagenome (GOLD analysis project Ga0099364, IMG submission 73070) | Microcerotermes parvus P3 segment gut microbial communities from Pointe-Noire, Republic of the Congo - Th196 P3 | ecosystem: Host-associated > Arthropoda: Insects > Digestive system > Gut ... | reverse complement strand
CCGCTATTCGGAATGGTATACCAACAAAAATTTGTCGTCAAACGGTACATTTCAGGCAGAACTGCCCCTGATATGGACTGATGGTACATTGTCGCTTACCAACAGATTTGGATGGCAAGACAGCGAGTCTGTGAATCAAAACGGCATAAATGCGAACACAGCATTCACAAACAACCTTGCTCTCAGGTATAACCAACCGATTTTTACCTACAACCGACAAAAAATGGATTTCCAAAGGCTTGAGTATGACTATGAGAATTCCGGTATCAGTTATGCTTTGCAGCGTTTGAGAACAGAACAAAGTATTACACGCCAGTTCTACCAGGTATATTTGGCTCAAAACAGCCTTGAAATAAGCATGGAAGAATTTGAAAATGCAAAGAACAACTATGCCATTATCAGCGCTCAAGTAGAGGCGGACTTGGCAGCAAGGGAAGAACTTTTTCAGGCCGAAGTCAATCTTGCCTCAGCGGAATCGTCTGTAGAATCGAACGACGTTTCTCTAAAAAATGCGAAAGACGAATTGAAACAAACATTGGGGATACCGTTGAACGAAGAAATCAATGTATTGGCTGATATTGTAGTGATTCCGATATTCTTTGACGAGGAAAAAGCAATCCAGTCCGGTTTATCTTCACGGATGGAATTGCGCCAGCGTGAAATAAATATGGAATTAGCTGATTTGAACATGATAACAACGAAAGCGCTTGATGAGTTCAGGGGTAATATTTCGCTTGCGTTAGGTATTACCGGCGATAATCAACGGTTTGGAAACATATATGATAACCCAACCCAAAGCCCGAGCGTATCAATCACTTTCTCCATTCCGATATTTGACTGGGGACAGAGAAAAGCGCGTATACAGGCTCAAAAGACATCGCAGACAATTGCCCAGCTGGATTATGAAAACCAGAAAGTAGAAATCGAATTAGGTATTCGCCAATCCTTGCGTAGCCTGGCTAACCTGAGTACGCAAATCAGTATTGCAGATAAAAATGTCCGGAATGCGCAACTTACGTATGATCTTAACGAGATTCGTTATCGTGAAGGCGATCTGACAGGTTTGCAAATGAGTCAATATCAGACACAGCTGTCAAATGCAAGAATCAGTTATGTGCGGGCGCAGATTAATTATAAAAACGAATTGCTCAGTTTAAAAATCCTTACACTTTATGATTTTGAAAACGATCTACCGATTATTCCGGTGAAAGAATTGCAAAATATTTCAGTATATTAAAAACATTCTATGATATTATTAACGTAAATTATTAATTATAAAACATATAAAAATCATGTATAACAATCGAATCAGTGCGTTTTGCATTATAAGTTTATTTTTTCTTGCAGCCTGTAGCAATCAGCCTCAAACAACCCAGAGCGATATTGAAACACCCGTTTCCGTACGCGAATTGAAACCCGGCTCTATCAGCAGTTTTTTTAATACGTCCGGAACCGCTCAGGCTACCTTTAGTGTGGATTTGAATTCCGAAATGAGCGGATTGTATCAACTCCAGACAAATCCCCGAACCGGAAGACCGTTCAAATTAGGCGATGCCGTCAACAAAGGTCAACTCATTATCCGTTTTGAGGATAAGGAGTATGAAAATAACATCCGGATAGAATCAAGGCAGCTGACTCTTGACATTGCGGAACAGGAATCGGTCAAACAAAAAGAACTGTATGAAAAAGGAGGTGTTACGCTCACCCAGTTACGAAATTCCGAAGTGAGCGCTACCAATGCCCGTTATGAATTGGAAAATGCAAATCTCAGCCTTCAGAAAATGAATATTGAAGCGCCTTTCAGCGGGTTTATTGTTTCTTTACCCCATTATTCGTCGGATGTGAGGGTTTCACAGGGACTGCCTATGGTTGGAATCATGGATTATACACGGTTGTATATGGATATTAATCTGCCGGAAAGCGCCATTGAATATATACAGGTTAATCAGCCGGTACATATAACGCACTATACATTACCGGATACTTTGAGGGGCGTGATCAATGAGATTTCGCCTGCAATCAGTTCCGAAACGCGTACCTTCAGAGGGAAGGTTCTGATAGATAATACGGCATTAAAATTGCGTCCCGGCATGTTTGTCAAGGCAGATGTAATCATAGACAGCGCCGATGACGTGATTATCATACCCAAAGAAGTGGTTCAAACCGCCCGGAACAGAAAATATGTATATATTGTAGAAAGAAATATGGCGGTGGTGCGTACCATCATCACAGGGATTGAAGACGACGACAATGTGCAGGTACTGGAAGGATTGTACGAAAACGACAATCTGATCATCAGAGGCTATGCAACATTGCGCGAAAACAGCCGCGTCAGAGTACTATAAAGATAATTATAATGAGAAAAATAATCAACTTTGCGGTGAGCAATCCTGTTACGATCAGTATGGTTGTACTGGCAGTTCTGTTGCTGGGAAAGATTTCATACGATCGCCTGAATGTGGATTTATTACCCGACATCAATGCGCCCCGTCTGTTCATAGAGATTGAAGCAGGTGAGCGTCCGCCGGAAGAGATAGAAAAAATGTTTATCGAAAACATAGAATCGATGGCTATCCGGCAACAGGATGTGACGCAGGTATCGACGATCATTAAGGCAGGTTCCGCGCGTTTAACCGTCGAATATGTCCAGAACAAGGATATGGACGAAGCTTTCCTCGACCTTCAAAAGGCAATGGCTTCGGTTACAAACCAGGATATAGAGTCCATCAATATTTCGCAACACGACCCGAATACGGCGCCGGTCATGCTCATTGCCATGTCGCACCATACCATTACAGATATGGCGGAGTTGCGCAAGATGGCAGAGAGTTATGTAAGGAACGAACTGGTGCGTCTTCCGGGCGTAGCCGAAGTGGCGCTGTCCGGTCAGGAAAAGACAATTATGACCGTCAATACCGACGCCTATAAATTAAGCGCTTTCGGTCTGACTGTAGATGAAATCGGATCACGCATCGAATCGAACAACCAAACCATTTCGGGCGGTCGCGTAAGCGATATCGGACTGCAATACCTCGTAAAAAGTACAACGCAGTTTTTGAGCGAAGCCGATTTTGAAAACCTGATTGTCAGTTACCGCGCAACAGACGCAGCAACCGGCGGAGCGTCCGCACAGGCAGCAAACATGAATCGGGCGCCGGTATATCTGCGCGAAGTAGCAACCGTCCGATTTGAAAATGAACGCCCCGAAAACATCGTCCGTCTGAATGGCGAACGCTGTATCGGACTGTCTGTTTACAAGGAAATGCAACAGAATACAGTGCGGATAGTCGATGAAATCAGCAAACAGCTAAGTCAAATCGAACAGGCGTTGCCCGGCTACAATTTTGAGGTGATCAGCAATCAGGGCACATTTATCAAGGATGCAATAGACGAGGTTAAAACAAGCGCCGTTTTGGGCATGCTACTTGCCGTACTTGTACTGTTTGTTTTCCTCCGCCGCATCGGAACGACTTTTATCGTCAGCCTTGCCATACCTGTCTCTATAGTAGCCACATTCAATATGATGTATTTCAGTGGATTAACACTCAATGTGATGACATTAAGCGGTCTGGCGCTGGGAGGAGGTATGCTGGTCGATAATGCGATCGTCGTCATCGAAAGTATTTTCCGGAACCATGAACGCGGACTCAGCCGAAAGGAATCCATTATAACGGGAACCACTGAAGTATCAGGAGCGGTCATTGCTTCGACGCTGACCACCATTGTCGTCTTTTTGCCCATCGTTTATATGCATGGCGCTTCGGGCGCTTTATTTAAAGATCAGGCATGGACGGTTGCATTCTCGCTTCTTTCGTCGCTGTTTGTGGCCTTGTTAGTCATACCGACACTATACGACAGATTGGTCGGACGTAAAAATAAAGACCAGGAAGTCCGGCCGGAATCCGGTTCCGTCCGGTTTAGCTGGTACAGCAATTTGCTCCGGTCGTTGCTGAAAGCCCGCTGGATAGTGATTATTGTTTCTGCATTGCTGCTTGCCGGCACATTGCTGATTCTTCCTTTTGTGGGAACGGAATTTTTGCCACGCTCGGAAAGTAAAATGTTTTCTGTCTCGGTGAGACTGCCCGAAGGCACCCGTTTGGAACGGACGGATGCAGTGGTGCAAAATCTGGAATTTCTGATTCATTCCATCAGCGGAGACAGTTTAAGTACCGTTTACACGCATGTTGGCAAGGGATCATCCGAAAGTGAGGTGTTTGAAGGCGAACATACTGCCATGATGAGGGTTATCCTGTCAAGTGCATCGCCATTGCCTCCGGTAACGGTCATCGAGCGTTTCGTAGAAGCAACCCATTCGATTGAGGGACTTGAACTTGAATTTAAACAGGAAGAAAACTCATTAGGCATGATGTTTGGAGGAGATGATACAGCGCCGATTGTCATTGAAGTGAAAGGTGAAGACCTGGATGATTTAGCGACTATTACGGACGAGATATTGGTAAGATTGCAGGATATACCCGGAATTTTCAACGTTAAATCGTCGATGGCTGACGGAGCGCCTGAACTGACCGTTCAAATCGACCGCACCATGGCGGGGATTAATAACATATCTGCATCGACGGTTATTTCGCAAATCCGGCAACAGTTGCAGGGACGCGAGGCGGGTAAAATGGACTATAAGGGTGAAATGCGCGATATTGTAATCAAAACGCCGGATATCACAACGCGGGATTTATACAACCTTGTCATCCGAAGCGGAAACCAGGAATTTCTCCTGCGCGAAATCGCAACTATCGAAAGTTCACTTGCTCCAAAGGAAATATTCCGCCGCAACCAGAATCGCATCAATAAAATCGTAGCCGATAAGGAATTGAACGTGTCGCTCGACAAAGTAGCTCAACAGATCCGTCAGGCAGTCAGCGACATCTCCATGCCCAACAATTATTCAATCACCGTAACGGGAGAAGAAGAAAAACGGCAGGAATCATTGAATAGTCTGATGTTTGCATTGATGTTATCAATTGTACTTGTTTTTATGGTGCTGGCTTCTCAGTTCGAATCGTTGCTGCATCCGTTTACCATCCTGCTGACCATACCGCTTGCGCTTGTCGGCGCAGTCCTGATTTTTGCCGTGACGGGCACAACGATCAATATCATGGGCGTGATCGGTATCATTATGCTGGCAGGGATTGCGGTCAACAACTCAATCATTCTGGTTGGACGCATTAACCAGTTAAAAACGTCGATGCAACTGAGCGAAGCCATCGTGCTGGCCGGACAACAGCGTATCCGTCCGATCATCATGACCAGTTTGACAACGATCCTGGCATTACTGCCGATGTCGTTTAATATCGGGGAAGGAGCAGCGCTTCGTTCTTCACTGGCTATGGCCGTGATAGGCGGACTGGTTACATCCACATTAATGAGTTTAGTTGTTATTCCATGTGTGTACTATGTTTTCGAGCAAATGAAACGCAGTGTCATCAAAACATCCGATCCGGAATAGGCACAGCAAAATATATAAACATTATAAAAAAGCATGATATAAAGGAATGAATTTTCTGTTAAATAGAAGAATAACAATCGGCATGTTGTTTTTGTCGCTGAGCCTGCTTGGCTATGTGTCGTTTAAACAACTACCCATGGAATTGATTCCCAATGCGGAATTACCTACGTTGACTGTGAGTGTCATCGCTCAGCAGGACATGGATCCCTCGTATGTAGAATCAGAGGTGATTATTCCTTTGGAAGGGGCAATCAGTTCCATCGGCGGCGTCGACCAGATTCAGTCGGAAGTAAGCAGTAACCGGTCTACCATTCAGATTGAGTTTAAAAATAATGTCAACATCAAAACCACCTCGCTGCGGTTAGAAGAAAAAATGAAAGAAGTGGCGGCTACGCTTCCTGACGGTTTTACCGTCAGGGTGCAGAGAGGCGCCGACTTTACGGCGGCAGTGACCAGCAATTTCATGGTTTTACAGGTTCGGGGGATGGGCGGCGTTGACCGCGTGCGCAATATCGTAGATGAACGAATTACGGAAGAATTGCAAAACATTGAAGGCGTGGCTGCCGTCAATGTGTTCGGCGGACGCGAAAGAGCCATTGAAATCAGATTGGATATGGACATGTGCAAAGCCTTGAACCTTACTCCTTCAAGAATTGCGAATATGTTAAACAATCAGGCGCAGGACAGGATATTTGTCGGAAACGTAAAAGAGTCCGACAACCAGTTTTTTGTACATGTCAGTTCTACCTATACACGCATATCCGACCTTGAAAATATAATCGTAGCTCCCGGCCCTATCCTCTTAAAAGATATTGCGACCATCTTCTTTGATTACAGGGAGGAGACTTCATACAGTCGCGTGAACGGCATGGAATCCGTTTCGATTTCGCTGATGAGCGATGGGCAGGCTAATATGATTGATCTGGCGAAACGTTCAATCGACGTCATCAGGGATTTAAATGAACGCCTGAGAGACTTCGAAGTTGAAATTGTCATTGATACCAATGCGGCCGAAACGATGGAAAACAATATCAACCAGATTATCGACCTTGCGTTGGTCGGCGGATTTTTGGCTATCTTCGTGCTTTGGTTTTTCCTTAAAAATCTGCGTTTGGTATTTATCATCGCTTTATCCATACCACTTTCCGTATTTATCGCATTTAATTTCTTTTATACGGCAGGCATAACCATCAACAGCCTTACATTAGTCGGGATGGCGCTTGCGGTCGGGATGCTGCTCGATAACAGTGTCGTGGTGCTTGAAAATATTTACCGTTTATCAAGTACCGGCATGGCGCCGGAGCGTTCGGTAATACAAGGGACTACCGAAGTCTGGCGCTCGATCGTAGCAGCGACCCTTACCACCGTAACCGTTTTCCTTCCGTTCCTTTTTACCGAAGATTATCAACTCAAACTGTATGGCAGTCAGATCGGCCTTTCCGTTATATCTACGTTGATGGTGTCCATGGCGGTTGCATTATTATTTATCCCGATGGTGTCTTATCTGCTGTTGCGGAAACAGAACAGTCAGAATGTATTTTATGAAAAAGTGTCGCTCGACCAGCGTCCGGTGCAGATATATCTGGTTCTGCTCAAGACTTGTATGCGCAATCCGGGCGCGACTATATTTGGCGCTGTAATCCTGCTGCTCGCCATATTGATCTATTCGCTTTCTTCCAACCTGCAATCGCTCAGGGAACCCGATGTTGACCGTTTCAGCGTCAATGTGACGATGCGTACCGGCAGCACGCTGGAAAATGCCGACCTGGCGGTGCGGACGATCGAAGAACGGCTGACAGACGCCAAAATACCGGAATTGAAAGATATCGTCAGTCGCGTCAATTCGGAACAGGCATCCTTAACACTTGTTTTGCAGGAAGATTACAGGAAGTTGGGTAACAGAAGTATGTCAGACATTCAGTCTGACGTTCAAAACCTGCTTCCAAGGATTGATGGTGCGCAAATATCCATGGCAGCATCAGGCGGCGGACAAGCCCGGTCGGGCAGCGGTGGCGCCAGAGGAACGGAATCATTTATGAACATGATGGGAATAGGATCCAGTCAGGAACGGATCTTATTCAAAGGAGCCGATTATGAAATGATGCAATTAGTCGCTGAAGATGTGCGTTATTTTCTTGAAAATCTGGATTATATACGCAGTTCAAGGGTGTCGTACCCGAGCCGTCAGCCGGAAGTGCGCCTCAATTTCGACCAGATATTACTTAGTTCGTATAATATCTCACGCAATAACATTTCGACAGGGTTGACGGAAATGAACGCCGAATATGCCTCCAATGTAAGATTTAAAGTCGGGGGAGAGTATTACGATATTATCATCCGCGATAAAAAGTCGGCAGAGCAGGAAGAAGGACAGCAACAGTCGCAGCAAATACCGATAGACAGGTTACAGACCGTTCAGGTGGAGAATGCAGCCGGCGGTTTGCATTATCTGCCCGATATCGCTACGATCAATAAAGCGTTTGGTCGTTCACGGATAACACGCGTCAATCAGGACAAACAATTATTTGTGAGTTATACGTTTACAAGCGACGTCGAGCAGTCCAAAGTGTTGCTTGAAGGGTATCGAGCCGAAATAGACGAGTATATTTCCGCCTATCCGCTGCCTGCAGGGATTGCCATCGAAGTCATACACGAAGAAAACCAGTTTGAAGAATTCCAGTTTTTGATCCTTGCTGCTATTATCCTGATATTTATTATCCTTGCCTGCGTTTTCGAATCCGTTTCAACTCCGTTTGTCATCCTGTTTTCGGTACCGTTGGCAGCTATCGGTTCGCTGGTGGCTTTGGCGCTATCAGGCAATACCAATCTGACGAACACAAGTACCCTTACCGGCTTCCTGATTTTGCTGGGCGTTGTGATAAATAACGGAATTATCCTGATTGACTATTCAAATATACTGCGCAGCCGCGGCTTCCGTCGCGAAAGGGCTTTGATCATGGCCGGACTGTCGCGCGTGCGTCCCATATTAATAACCAGTATCACAACCATCATTGCCATGTTCCCCATGGCAATGGGCGATACGGAATATTCGGGGCTGATAGGCGCTCCGTTTGCCGTTACCGTAATTGGCGGACTGGCTTGCTCAACCCTGCTCACATTAGTTCTTTTACCTACTGTTGTCATGTCACTGGAGAATACTTTGGCATGGTATCGTGAGTTGTCGCGGAAGACGCAGATTTTTCATTTAACGCTTGTCCTTATCGGAGGAACATGCATCTATTTGTATGTCAGCGAATTATTATGGCAGGTGGTCTATTTTATCGCTTTAATCGTCCTCGTGCCCGGCATTACTTATTTCATACAGACAAGCTTGCGGCGCGCCAAAGCCGATGTGGTTGATAAAAACAAGGACATCCATATTGTTGTCAGTAACATAGTGAAAATATACGACCGCGCGGGACGTTTCTCCCGGCAGTGGAACAGTGGGCTGGAACTGAACGACCGTTTGGGATTAAGTGTTGAATACCATTCCTTGAAAGACTTTGTAGGGCTGAGTTGGCAATTTGTGCTCTGGGGTTTCTTAATCTATTTCACATGGTTCTATTTAGAGAGTAAAACGTTTATTTTCTTTCTGTCCTTCGCCATTTATGCCTTTACGCTATACTTGTGGCGAAAGATTCGGGCTTATCTGTTCTACCGGTTCCCGAAAAACCGAATAGTTCGACACCTTAATCGTTTTATCTTCTGGAGTATGCCGCCTTTGTTTGTGTATATTTATTTCATCAAATTAGAGAATCCCGCTTTGGTTGCCGTTATCAGCGCTTTGTGGGCTATCGGCTTAATAATTTATCTTTCTTCACAGTATGTGTATGAAAGGGACATCAATATTGAACGCATAAGCGGGCGTTTTGCCGGTTTTCGCCGTGCATTTTTCCGCTTTGTAAAAACCGTTCCCGTCATTGGCAAACGCCGCCGTCCGTTCAAAGCCTTGAAAGGAATCTCTTTCGATATCAAAACAGGCATGTTCGGCCTGCTCGGCCCGAACGGCGCCGGAAAATCAACCTTTATGCGTATCATTACCGGTATTTTGGAACAGAGTTACGGCAGTATCTGGATCAACGGACTGGATACGCTGCAGTATCGTGAAGAGTTGCAAGGGCTGATCGGTTTTCTGCCGCAGGAATTTGGGACGTATGAAAATATGACGGCAGGCGAATTCCTCGATTATCAGGGAATCCTGAAGGGATTGACGGATCATAAGATGCGTAAAGAACGAATTGCATACGTATTGAAATCCGTTTCCATGTACGATCGCATCGACCATAAAATAGGCTCTTTCTCCGGAGGAATGAAACAGCGCATCGGTATTGCATTGATATTGCTGCATCTTCCCCGTATTTTAGTCGTCGACGAACCGACGGCAGGGCTTGACCCCCGTGAACGGATCCGTTTCCGCAACCTGTTGGTCGAATTAAGCAGGGAACGGATTGTGATATTCTCAACCCATATCATTGAAGACATCTCAAGCTCCTGTAATCAGGTTGTTGTCATTAATAAGGGAGAAATGAAGTATTTTGGAGAACCTGTTGAGATGGTCGGAATGGCGTCCGGAAAAGTGTGGCAATTCCTGATTGACAAAGACGAGTTTGAAGAAAAATTAGATAAATCGCTTGTAGTACATAATATACAGGACGGCGACATGATACAGGTTCGTTATTTGTCATTGACCCAACCCTATCCTGGAGCTGTTCAAATGGAAGCCAACCTCGAAGACGCCTACTTATGTTTATTGAAAAATATGTAAATTATGAAGAGATATTTAGCCATTGGATATAAAATGATACAATATAATCTGAAGATTATATTCGCCGGCAAATTCTTTTGGTTTCTGCTGGCCTCTCTTGCTTTTTTTGCCTTTTTTATGTTCCAGTTAGCATGGAACAGAGGGGAAATCAATGAAGGCGCCATATACAGCATGCTGCTCTTTCCCTGCCTGTTGCTGATATTCTATCCGGTGGTTTTCGGAATCCAGAACGATGAAGACAACCGGATTCTCGAAATCATTTTCGGCATTCCCAATTACCGTTATAAGGTATGGGGGGTGCGCATGCTGATGGTGTATGTAGCGAATTTCCTTATCCTCATTCTCTTTGCCTATATAGCCCGTATATTGATGTATCCGATCAACATTGTTGAAATGGCTGCACAGTTGTTATTCCCCATGCTGTTTTTCGGAAATCTTGCCTTTATGTTTTCTACTATCACACGGAGCGGCAACGGTACGGCAGTCCTGATGATTATCATCGGTTTATTTCTGTTCGTTTTTTTGAACGCCAGCAGTGGCGGAGGAGGAGGACCGGGAGGACCCGGCGGGGGAGCTAATATGAACCCGGCAGCAAGTATCAGTAACTCTTTCTGGAACGTATTTATCAATCCGTTCACCATTCCAACCAACCTCCACCCCATGATTTGGCAGGATACGATTCTAAAAAACAGAATCTTCATGATGCTGGGAGGTGTCGTCTTCCTGATGATTGGGCTACTTAACCTCCAGAAACGGGAAAAGTTTATGTAAAATAAATAGCTTACTTCTCCTTTTCCGCCGTCCATTGGATTGCCTGCGATAGTATCCGGATAAACGCAGGATGTTCCCAGGCCTGTTTATCATGCCCAAGTGTTAATGTGACAACCCGTGCATTGCCATACCTGTTCACCCAGCCTACCATCGGCGAACTGCGTGGCTCGTCGGTAAAAAGCAGAGGATGTACGGTTGGCAAAATCTCCATATCACCATATACCTCATCCACAATCTGAAAATCCCCTACCCCTTTGGTGACCGGATGTTCAAGCTCGCCAACCTTTACATTCAGTTCCACGTCGTGCACGTAAGTCGACGCAGGATATTCAATACCATCTTTCGTCCAGGCTGAATGGGCATACCTTCCACCTACAATCCGCATATATTCAGGCCAGCGCCGGTAGCTGCACGCTGCATGGTGAAGAACCACCAGTCCCACGCCGTTTTCCAGCATGGCGAGAAAATCTCTTTTGGCGTCTTCCGTGATTTCATTCGGCATATCATAAAGCAAAACCGTCTGATAATCCCGGATATTTTCGGGCGTTAACATGGCAAATGCCTCCGGATGTTTGACTAAGTCATAACGGATGGAAAGCGTCGCCAGCAACTGATCGAAACCCTGCTCATCATAATCATGCCCGCCGGTGATTACCAACACATTCACTTTTTTTTCAACTTGACACGAAACAAGTCCATAACCGACAAACAAGCCGATCATCCCTATAAAAATTCTACTTAAATTCTTCATTACTATGACTGATTTTTATTTTTCCTGTCCAAAAGTACAAATAAAATTTTACATTTCACTGTTTCCAGCTTAAATCTGCTCATACAATGCCGAAGACCCGTTTGGGTTTCGGGACACTTGTCGTCTGTTTTTTCAGGTTTTTGATTTTCGTAATTGAAAAAATCTTATCTTTGCAGTGAATAAAAATATGGATTGTTATGCTGAGAACATTAATAACCCCACAGGAAAGCACCTATACTTTAACCATTCCGGCGCATTATATAGGCAGAAAGGTTGAAGTATTGCTCTATTCCATTGACGAATTAGTAGAAAATAAAGAGACAGGCAAGAAGAAACCATCTGATTTTTTTGGAACATTGAATGTTTCTGAAGGCGAAAAATTTCAGGAATATGTATCTAATTCGCGCATGGAATGGAACAGAAGTATTTGATTTATACCAATGTATTGATTGATGCCCAGATGAATCGTTTACCGGGCAAAGGACTGAATTTTCTGGCAAAAGTAATCAACGAAAATTTTATAATTTCGTTCATAACACAAATTGAATATCTTGGTTATAAGAATATCAGCAAAGAATCCGAAGAATTTATTTTGTTGGCTGATGTCATTGGAATCGACAGATTGATTATTCAATTCTGCATTGATTTACGAAAAAAACCATTGTAACTCAAATCTTCATCCAATTCTTCCCAATGGATACCCATATTGTCATACTCAAAATTGAATCGTTGTGAAGGATTAGCGTTCTTTAAACGTGGATAATCAGAAAAATGTTCACTGTATATTTCGCCTTTGTCTGTCTCAATATACACTGCATTCTCATCTATCCAAACTCTAATAATCTTTTGCATCATTATTTACCAAAAAACTTTTTCCAACTTTCCTGTATAATATCACTGTTTTCTTCAATAATCATTTCAGCCAGTCGCAGTTCCTGCCTGCTCAATCCGTTGTTTTCAAGCAAACTTACTTCGGGTACTGCCTGAAATATAGCATATTCCTTAATAGCGCCTTTTCCTTTTACTACATGTACATGAACCGGTTCATGGTCGTTGCTGAAAAACATAAAACGCAATCCAAAAAACTTAAAAACTGTTGGCATAGTTATATCGTTATTTTTATGGCACAAAGATAGGAATCAATTACGAATTACGAAATACGAATTACGATTTTTTTCAGTTTTTCAGGGAGACGTTGGAAACTTCAAACCATTTCCCCCTCGTTGCAAACGAGGGGGAGCAGGAGATTTTTTTTGTTTCCGCGCGAGCGGGATTGAGTTGGGTACCTGCCGTTATGGTGATGGTGACGGATTGACGACGCAGCGGATGGGGTGACCCATGTGAGGCGGATGGAATCCAAGTCGAAATTCACCATGATCGCCCCAAAACGACCATGCTTCCCAACCATTGAAGATTCCAGAACTGGTCCACGCCCCCGCACCGGTGCTATAAGTGATATTGGGGCTTCTTTCGCCACCGGCGGGTAAAACTAACGATGCGTTGTTGTGCGGATTGAATGCAAGCCTGACAATATAAGCTACTTCGCGGGTTGTGGCAGAAACGGTAGTATTTGCTACACCGGCAGGGCTTGCAACTATCTGCCTGCGGTCGAAGAAACCGTCGGCATAGTAGCCCCAAACGGCATTATCCAGATTGCCGGTCGATGCCGGCACCGGATTTAACCACAGCGACTGACGAGCCTCAGAACTCTCAACAGGACCATCTACATGTTGGTCAGGCGGCCCATCGGTCGGACGACGATAACCGCCCGGACAGGTTTCGTGGATAGCGCCAAGGTTGGCACCGCCTGTCCAAGTGCTGAGCAGGCTGGCAGTATTCCATCCCGGAGAGGGATCTCCGACAGTATATGGATCCCACGCATAACGGGGGTATGTGGGATTTGCCCACTGGAAATATGCTCCCACCTGTGTAGGATATTGAGTGAATATACCCGGATTCGGACCAGTCCCGTTATATCCCACCTGTGCATTGAGCGTTGCTGCGGTAAGGTTGTAGGGCGAAAATTTTACGGCATAGGGGCGTGGCGGGTCGCCGGGAAGCACGCCCCAGCCTGTTACGCCATCACCATGAAAGTCATCGGGTCTCATCAGATAGTCGGGATCTTCGCCCTGACGCAGGAAAAGTTTCTGTATCATTACCGGATTGCCGTAAGAGACTGTTACAATGGCGTAACGCGCCGGATAGTGGGTGGTGTAGGGATATGCGGGACTGGATGCATACTGGGGTGAAGCGGAAAACTGGCTCTTCAGTCCGATGCGGAATACAATATCGCCGCCGCCTGCCACATTGCCGCTGACCGTAGTGGCATTGCCCGGTACGGCATAGAGCGGGTTTTCGGGATCGCCGGGGCTTTGGATCGCAGCGTATGTTACGCCAGGGTCGGGGCTGCCGCCTGCTGCAAGCACAATATCGACCGCAGCCCATCGACCGTCCATCCATGCTACTTCGGCTGTCCAGTTACCGACATTTAAGCCGGTAACGTTTGTAATGCGGATAATCCGTTCGCCTGTTTCGCCTGCACGCCAGAAAGCGCCAACGTAGGGGTTCGGAAGCGGTCGCGAAGGAATGGGTGGCAGAATGGTAATATCAACCCCCTGCGTTATGGTAACCGTTTCGGTGCGGCTGCCTGCCGTTACGGTAATGGTCGCCGTGCGCGGGGCGACGGTGTTGTTGGTACTGTTGGGAACAACGGTAAACGAGCCGTTGCCCGACCCCGATTGCGGAAATACGGTGAGCCATCCCGGGATGCCGGCGACCGTCCAGTTCGTATGACTGGTAGTAACGGTTATGGTTTGCGGAGCGGTGGTGTTGTTCCAGGCAAAGTTCAGGTTGTCGGGATCGACGGTGAGGTCGGGTATGAATCCCATATAGAGTATGTATTCGCTGCCGGCTGCCAGCGGCTTGGTGTAGTTGGTTGTCCAGGGAGTGGAAGGGGTATAGGTTGTGCCGTCTATCGTGATGCTGTCGACGGTTACGGTGGGCGGGTTTCCGTGCGTATAGGCGTAATGGTCGTCGCTTTGCCAGATACGCGCGCTGCCTGTAGCCTGCAGACCGGCGAAATGAACCGTATCGATGATGCCCGGCGTCAAATGACCGGACTGGACGGTCAATGCGGGGAAGGTATGGTCGTAGCGGGCGCCATAAATCGCCTGGATGGCTGCAGAAGGGTTGCCGTTGTCGACTTCGACTTCTAAGGTGATTTTGGAGAAAAGGTGGTCAAGGCGGAGATGTACGTGCGTGTTGGTGTGGTCAATGGTTGCAAGGGTGTCGCCCCGGAGCAGGTCGCGGTTGCCGATAGCCGTAACGGTCGGGGAAAAGGGGGGCATGGTGAGGGTGTCGTTGAATGAGTATGCTACAAAGTAGACGCTTCCGGTGGGTACCGACATGGGGTAGGCGTCAAGGTGGGCAAGGTTGCCGGCGGGGTCGACTTCGTAATCGGCATGGGTGAGCAGGATGGCGGTGTTGGGGACGGACAGGGGGTCGTAAGCCACGATGCGGAGTTTTTTGCCCGGGTGGTTGAAGGGGGGG
>Ga0099364_10007718_pt1 | contig 15302 bp, 14 predicted proteins | sample TergutTh196P3_FD_73070 | JGI IMG/M metagenome (GOLD analysis project Ga0099364, IMG submission 73070) | Microcerotermes parvus P3 segment gut microbial communities from Pointe-Noire, Republic of the Congo - Th196 P3 | ecosystem: Host-associated > Arthropoda: Insects > Digestive system > Gut ... | reverse complement strand
CTAATCCACCCACTAATCCTGATTCTCAAACGATCACAATGGCTTTGACGGATGCTCCAGTGAGCATGACAGATATTGCATCAGCACAAAACTGGTTGAATAATTGGATGACCAACAATGCAACAGGTTGGGCAATTGAAGACTATGTAGACCCTGATGGTCAAAGCTATACTGATTCGCTGAAGTCTTTAGCTGAGGCTGTCTCAGGTGCTGGAGGTGTTGTACTTGGAAGTAACACAAAATGGAACAGATGGTTCAGGAGATCCGATTTATGTTCCAGTGACGGATGGTATTTCTTTCATGAACTATCTCTCATATGATGGAACGGTGTTGACAGACAATCCAGAGACGATTTATTCTACAACAACGGCTGCGACTGGTACAACGACAGTGATTGATGCAGGGACATCAAGCTTGTTTAAATTGTCAGTTCCAGTAGACTTCCAAAAGTCTAATACTAATTTTGAAGGAAGCTTGACTTGGACGTTAACTAGCGTTCCATAGGAGGCTATTAAATAAAGATGACGCTTAATACAAAAACCATAAAGAAAAGACTTATTCAACAAAAAATATGAAAAGTGTAAACTCACTAGATGTAGAAATTCTGGTGGGTTTTATATTGCTCTATTTATAGCAAAGAAAATATGAAGTATTTTTCTTATTTTTAAGATATAGTCTTGCGAGACTCTATGTTTTTTACAACGTATGATATCACAGAAGGCTTTCAAAAGATGTAGAAACGATTCAATATTTCTTCAAAAAAATAGGGAAAGAAAGTATTATTAACTAAGACTGTTGACTAAGATCAATTAGTGCGAAGACTGTATTTAATTGCTTAAAAGAGTTATGTGAGATGAGTAAGCTGTAGCTGAAGTGAAGAACCCTAGCCAAGAGAACTCAAATGAGCAGAATTACAAGGAAGGACCTAGCTCTGAGTAAAAAGTAGGTAGGAGATGTTTTAGGGGGAGTAGCGTTTGAAAGAAGCCCTTATTTTGTCTAACTCTAGAGTAATTCCTAACCTAGAAGAGGATACAATAATGGCAAGTTTATCAGAAAATTAAGCTTAATGGAATATTTGAATGATTAATCTAAAAATAAAAAAAGAGGTCTAGACCTCTTTTTTTAATATTCAAAATAATCAGTAAAATTAACCAGTGTATAAAAATGTCAGAAAAATAAGAGTTTTTCTGAAAGATATCATCGTTTCAACTGATTAGTCATCTATTCTTTAACTATCTGTACATTAATAGTATACTATATGTAAAAAATATGTCAAGTACTTTACCTTAGTTGTTTTTTGAGAAAGCACTTTCTTCGCTTTGGTTAATAGGTTTTGTTGTCGTCGCTTTTTAATATTATTACTTTTATAATACAAATTATAGTTCGATTCTTTCAGAAAAACTCTTATTTTTCGTAAAGCTTTCATGTTCATGTCGAAAAACTTTCTTGTACTTCCATATCACGGGGCAATCCCCTATTTGACCTTATAGAAAGGAGGCCAAACAATCAAAAAGATATTCATCTGTATCGTAGGTGTTTTCCTACTGTTTAGCTCTGCAGTTTTTGTTAGAGCTGATACATCAACAAGTATTCAGAATCAGGATACAGTGGGCTTCACTGGAGTGTATACTCCACCTTCAGACGATGAAAATCAATCGCCAGAAGGTGATGGTGGTTTAACGTCTGAAGAAGAAGGCGGACTCTCTCAAGAGAAACTTCCGGCCACTGGTGATGCTTGGGATGGCAGCCCATTACTCATTGCAGCCGTGTCTGCTTCAAGTGCGCTATTTTTTATATTGAAATTGCGTAAAGAATAATATTTATATTTTTAAGGAGAATACATTAATGAAATTAATCACCAAAACAAGTGCAAGTTTGCTTGCAATGCTCGTTCTTGCCCCAACACTTGCAACAGCTGTTTCTGCAGATCAGGTTGCAGACTATAATACAACAGGTTCAATTGCTTTTGAGGCAGGTGAAGATGTAGTTACCCCACCAGTTGACCCAGAAGATCCATCAAATCCAGATCCTGAATTACCAGTTGACCCGGAAGAACCAGGGACACCAGGGCCTCTTTCTATTGACTTCGCTTCAAGTTGGAAGTTTGGTAAACAAGAAATTGCTTCAAGTGACAAGACTTACTATGCTCACCCACAGGTGATGACAGATGGTAGTATTCGTCAACTTTATGCTCAAGTAACTGATACACGTGGAACCTTTGCAGGTTGGTCTCTCTCATTGACACAAGCTGCTCAATTTGAAGATGAAGATGAAAATATTCTCGAAGGGGCACAACTGTCATTTGCAGGAACGGGTTCAACTTCAAGTACTTCTACAACTCCAGCAAGTAACATCACATCAAATTTCTCATTGACTCCAGGGGCAGAACAACTTCTTGTTAGTGCTCAAGTTAATGAAGGAACTGGGACGAATGTTTATTCATTTGGTATTCCTGCCGATTATGATGCAGATGCTAAAACAGACGAAGCAGTCGCAACACAAGGTCCAGTTCAACTGAGTGTTGTTGGTGGGTCAATGCATGCTTCAGCTTATACTACAAACTTAGTTTGGACACTCTCGGATACTCCAGTATAAGCATACGAAAGATTAAAGGAGAACAATAGTGAAAAAAGCTTTACTATTGAGCGTTCCTTTGTTATTTGGAGCAGTTGCTCTACCCTCTGTTGCTCAAGCGAGTAGCTACAGTTCTTATGGAGAAGTTGGGTTTTATGCAGGTGAAGGGATTACTCCACCGGTAAATCCCAATACTCCAGATCCGAATGTCCCAGTTTCCCCGCAGAATCCCGATGGTTCTAAACCTCAACCAGGAACAAGTGGGCCTCTCTCTATTGATTTTGCTTCAAGTTTTGATTTTGGAACTCATCCAATTTCTAATCAAGATGAAACTTATTTGGCCAAAGCTCAACACTATTTTGATGATACGATGGTTACCCCTGATTATGTTCAGGTTACAGATGCTAGAGGAAGTCTTGAAGGATGGACACTTCGTCTGATTCAAAATGGTCAATTAAAAGAAGAGGGAAGTGGAAAATATCCGGAACTCAATGGTGCGACGCTTTCTCTCACGCATCCAGTGGCTAGGTCAAATGGAGATTCCCTTGCTCCCGAAGTTCGAGAAGTAATGGGACTTACCCCTGATTCGGAAGTAGTGGTAGCAGTTGCCTCTATAGGTCATGGTGCAGGAACTTGGGCCATTCGTTGGGGGGAACAAGAAGATTTAATTGAACAAGAAGGAGAAGTTTTGACTCCGAATGTACAACTTTTTGTTCCAGGTACAACAGGTAAAGATGCGGCGGCATACAAAACAACGCTCACATGGATTCTCTCTAATTTACCAAGTTAGAAGAGAAAAACGACAAACTTTCATACTCTTATTGAGAGGGTGAATACAATAATATTAATTCAGTACACTCACACAACAATATCAATACAACTCATTAACATTAAATAAAAGATAGATACTAAATCAATTAATAACGGAGAAACAACATGAAAATGATTAAATTAACTTCAGCGGCAGTTCTTGCAAGTATTGCTTTCGGAAATTTTGCGACTACAGTTCTTGCGGATGATGTGGCAAACTACGATTCAACAGGGACAATTACGTATGTTCCTTCAACAGATCCAACGGATCCAGTAGACCCATTGGACCCAGAAGGTCCTGGTATTGATCCAGAAAATCCAGATGGCAGTCTTCCAGAACCAGGAACACCAGGTCCATTGTCTATTGACTTTGCTTCAAGTTTTGATTTTGGTATTCAAGAAATTACTTCATCAGATATGACTTATAATGCAGCAGCACAAAAATTATCAGATGGTACAACACGTCCTAACTATGTTCAGGTTACAGATAACCGTGGAACGCTGGCGGGATGGAATCTTTCTGTCACTCAAGAAGAACAATTTTCAACAGGTGATACAGGAGTCGGTTCAGAACTTTCAGGTGCTTCAATGACCCTAGGAAATGGCCACATTGTTTCGGCTTCTGCTAATCCAGCGGATAAATTTGCGGCAAGTACTACATTGGTCCCAGGTACACAATCAGGGATTATCCTTGGTGCAAGTGATGGTGTAGGGACAGGAACAAACTTGCTTGTCTTTGGGGATGAGTCTACAGAAGCAAGCTCAGTTACTCTTGCGGTTCCAGGGTCAACGACTAAATTGGCTCAAGGTTACTCAACTAATTTGACATGGACGCTCTCAGATACTCCAGCTTAATTTTATAGTTTGAGTGAAAAGATGACACAGTGATTAAAAAACTGTGTTATCTAAGAGAGGTGATGCTTTTAGATAACACAGTTTATGAAAAATTAGTTATTGTGAAAGGAAAGATAAATGAATAAACGAAAGAAATTATTTTTTAAGTTAGTACTAGGGACGATGGCGGTTTCTATGCTTCCGATTGCGAGTTTTTCTCCCTTGTTTCAAGACTCCTCTTTATCTGCTCAGAAAGTAAAAGCAGCGACATCACTTTCAGGGCAGCTTGTTCCAGGGGAGAATTATGATACAGGTAACCATGAATTTGATGGTTCGTTTCAAAAAAATTCAGGAAACTGGACGGTCATTGCAGGAAATGATAGTTGGTGGAAGTGGGATCCAAGTGGTAACAACTATTTTTGGTTAGCAAATGAAAAGAAAAGCTCGTGGGTTTATCATAAAATTAATGCGGCAATAGATTTTTCGCAAAATGTTACTATAAAAACACCTTATTATTTAAGAGGGGATGGCTTAGTTCAGAATAGTAGTGTTTATTGGAGAGACTATGACATGGGTGATGCGGCTGGTTTCATTTTAACTCCTGAAAATGAAACTACAATAAGGGCTAATGCTCCTGGTGCAACAGGTGATGGAATGGGAATGAGAGGGCTTAAAAATTCCATATTTATTGGTCGTGATTTATATCAGAACAAAGGAATTGATGGTTCATCAAGTGATGGACCACAGGATCAGGTTGAAATTCGTAAAACAGATGCTAATGGAGCAATGGAAACCTCAGCCGATGATAATAACATTCCTTGGGTTCAAGGAAAATCAGGCTATGGCTTTAGAGGTGGAGGAGGTCTATTTACCTACTACCACTACCTTGATGAAATTCAGACATTATCTTGGACTGTTACATCGGATAATGGGGATGGCACTTATACAGGGGTACTTAACTTATACGTTACTCCTTATAACAATACGCAGGGAAATCCACTAAGTCTTAGTCGTACTGTTACTCTTCCTAGAAATATAAATCTGGCTAGTGTTGGTATTACTGGAGGAAACACAGGTCAGATACAAGAAGGAAATGCAAGTTCTTTATCAGATTTAAGCGCCAAGCGTGCAGTAGAAGATGTTACTGTAAATTATATCGATAGTCGTACTAATCAGCCCATCACAAATGTTGCTTCTTCAACTATTAAGGCTAATGTAGGAGAAATTATTGGTGCTTCTAATGGGAGTGCAAACTCAGGAGATACCTACACTTATAGTGTTCCTTCTTTTGCAGGTTATGATTTTAAAAATGCAGCCTCTGTTACGGTTGATATTGCATCAGATAATTTGCTTAATATCTACTATACTCCTAATACAGAGGGAAAAGAAGAACGAGCAGTATTTAATAATTATTATGTGCTGGGAACTCCAGGAACCGGTGCGGTAGTAGATGATGTAACAGACATTGTTGGTGGAGATCCTAGTTCAACGATTGGAGTCACTCCTGGGATAGCTCCAACGCTCGTCTATCCATCTCCTTCAGCAATTACGGGTATTTATGGAAATAACATCGTTACTAGTGGTAATATCCCACAGGTCAGTGTTCCGGCTGGTTATCAAATTGATCATGTTGTTGGTCCAGATGGTCAGGGAGGAAAAACTTATCCTAATTTTGGTTTAGCGCTTGAAGGGAATCCAGTATTTGATGATATTGCTTATAATCCATGGGCGAATCACTTTGTGGCGTATCTCTCAGCCAAAAGTTCTACGGCAACCTTCACTTATAAATATGTCGATGGAACCAAGCCTAATCCACCAGCTTTACCTTCTATTTCCTCTCAAACAGGGGTAACAGGAGAGATTATTAATAACCCAAGTTTAACTCTTCCTACTCTTCCTTCAGGTGTAACGATTCAATCCGTTACAGGTCCAGATGGAAAAAATTATATGACTTTAGCAGAAGCTTATCAATTTGGAAATAACAAGTATTATCTTCCAGATCATTCTGATTTCGTTATCAATGTGGCAATGACAGGAACAGTGACGTTAGATAATGCGCCAGATATTTCCTTTGGAACGAAAAAATTGTCAGGAGGTCGTCCTTCTTATGAAACCGTTCCAGCTGCTAGTCTACAAGTTACAGATGATACGGGAAGTAATAAAGGGTGGAGTGTTACCGCTGAGTTGACGCAACAGTTTACAAGTGATGTTAATGCTTCAGAACCTACTGCACCACTTGGAACCTTTTTAACAGGTGCTACTCTAGATTTTAAATCCCTACGTCCAAGTACTGATGCAGATAATGAAGCAGCCTCTCCTACCAGTTATTCTTTTACTCTAAAGGAAAACCAAGGGGCTATCCCTGTTATAAATGCACCAATAGGAACTGGTGCAGGACAATGGTTTGTGAATTTCTCTAAAGTGACTCTGAACACTAATGGTGCTGCCATTGCGACAGATCAACCTTATAGAGCAACGATTAAATGGTCGTTGAATGATGTTCCAATGTAGTTTGTTTTCTGAAACATCAAGAATGAGAGCTATAACAGTTACCTTGTTATAGCTCTTGTCAATTGATGAAGAAAATGTAATATTTCTTAATGAAAAAGGAAAAATAATGAAAAATATAAAAAAATGGTTAGGTTTCTTTCTTTTCGCTCTTCTCTTAGCTATTGGTGCCCACTCTGCTCAAGCGAGTGAATTAGCATTTTCTGTTAAGCCTATTTTACCAGAAAATCAAGTGGATCAAACTTCCTCTTATTATAATTTACTTTTAAAGCCAAATCAAACACAGAAATTAGATGTTGAGCTCTCTAATCAGACTGAACAACCCGTTTTGGTTGATATTGCTATTGCAAGTGCAACGACTAATTTAAATGGTGTAGTTGAATACAGCCCTAATAAAATTCAACCGGATGCGTCTTTAAAATATAACTTAGTGGATTATACTAAAGTACCATCAAAAGTTGAGCTTGCACCTAAAACAAAGAAAACGATTCAAATTGAGGTGACAATGCCAAATCATCCATTTGATGGTGTCATTTCTGGTGGGATTACATTTAAGCAAGAAGAAGGAAAAACAAAGGAAGAGAAGAAGAACAAAGGAATCTCGATTCAGAATCAGTATCAATTTGTTGTGGGACTCTTGATGCAACAAAACAAAACAGTCGTTTCTCCCGATTTACAAATGAATCAGGTAGAAGCTGCTCAAGTTAACTTCCGTAATGTGGTTAATGCTAACTTTCAGAATATAGCACGCGGGTATCTTAAAGATATGGCTGTGGATGCGGAAGTGGTTGCTCAAGGTCAAAGTAACCCTTTATTCCAAGCTCAAAAAACAGGGATGTCAATGGCACCCAATTCTAATTTTGATTTCCCGATGCCTCTGTCTGGACAACGATTTAAGCCAGGAAAATATACTTATCAAGCCACAGTTTATGGTTTAAAAGCTGCTAAAGGCACGTATGTTTACGGTAAAGATGAAAAGGGGAATCCTCAACATTATACCTATCGTTGGACTTTCACTAAAGATTTTGAGATTACAGGTCAGAAGGCTTCGACACTGAATGCAAAGGATGTTACAGTAAAACCAGATTATCAATGGATTTATTGGTTAGTAGGTGCACTTATCTTTGTTCTATTTTCTTTAGTTGCTTTCATCCTACTCTTACTTAAGCGTAGAAAAAAAGAAATTTCAGAAAAGAACTCTCCCTCAACGGAAGATTAAGAGATAGAAAAGCAGGAAGATGATGAAAAATAAAAGTTTAAAAATAGTAATCACCCTGCTTTTAACGCTTGCAGGTGTGATGGCTTGTGTTCCTTTTGCGAAATATTTTTTGCTTGCGACACAGCGTCAAAAACTGGAAATTGTTACTCAGAAAGAACTTCCAGAGACAACTGCCTCAACAGAAATTATTCATGCTCCAACGTTTAGTGAGGCTTTGGAGTTAATGGATCAGCCCAATCAGGTAGAAGCGATAGGGAGAATTGTTATTCCCTCCGTTTCTATTGCTCAACCAATTCTTGTTGGTGTGACCTCAAGCCATCTGATGCAAGGGGTAGTGACCCTTTTTCCTCAACGTCAACCCTATCAATCGAGTTTGACCCTTATTGGCCATCATCTTCGTTATGATGCACTGGGTGGAGGACTTCTGTTTGGTGGAATCCAGACACTGAATAAAGGAGCTTCTGTTTATTTAGACTATTTAGGTAAAAGTTATCAATATGAAGTAAGTTCAAATCAACTTATCCGTGAAACAGATCTTCGTGCAGTTGCTGATCAAGGACCAGAAGTATTATTTTTAGTTACTTGCAATGAAGGAGTAGCTACACCATATCGTGTACTTGTGACAGCAAAGAGAGTGCCTAGTGAGGGGGCAGCAACATTTGAAGCACAATGGAAGAAAAGTGAGCAGAACTACCATTCTAATTACTTGTGGCGATTTATTGTTCCGTTTATTTTATTGATTATTGTTTACAGTGTGTTACTTTATGTGGTATGGCGAATGAAATGAGAGCATGGAGGCAAAGGAATGAATAGAAAAGATATTAAGGTTGTTGTCACGTTGGTCAAGCATGTTTTACGGGATCAACATCTTCCTATTACTTATCTTGCGGGGGCATTAGGCGTGGCAGCAACGAGCCTTTCAGATCAGTTTTTCTTTAGAACAAAAGTGGATGAACAGCTTTTAGAACGAGTGCTTGCTTTATTGAATATTGATTTAGATCTTAATGATTCTGTCTCTATTAATCAAGCATTAAATCAATTTGGTTATGTGCGGACGGAACATTCTTCACGTCCTTTGAAACGGATTTCAGAAGCAGAAAAAGAAGAACGTGATTTTTATTCATTAGATCGTTTTTATTGGAAATTAGATCCAAGTCGACGTGTAGGAAAGAATATAAAAGCTTTACGCTACCAATTAGGGCTATCTCGTGAGGAGCTCAAACGGAAGCTTGACCCTCGTTTATCAGAACGCATGATCGAAGATTGGGAAGAACATGGTTATCTTCCTAGCTTAGAATATTGCGTTAAACTTTCAGAGTTAGGAAATCTTTCACTGGATAAATTATTAAATAAGGAGTAGAAGAAAGAGAGGAGTACTAAATATTTAAAGGGAGAATTGAGCGATTATTGTACCATTATCTATCTGGAACATTGGAAGAAGAAATTAAAAATGGGGAACGTAGAATTAATGCTTTAGAAGAAAAAGGATATTCTCAGAGCGAAGAATTGATAATGTGGCATCAACTTAAGCGGAAAAAAGAAATTTTAGATATCTTTTGGAATATGGAAGTTGATGAAGTAAAAATAATGCTTATCTTACGTTATCGTAAAAAGCTTTCGTGGTCTAAAGTTTCTAAAGAAATGCATGTCACAAAAGCAACCTTAAAATTCTGGAATCAGAAACTGAAAGAAGTTTTAGTGGTTTATCTTGCACATTAAAGGCATACTTTTTATTCTTAAATCCTTGTTAAAGCAGAACATTCATGGATTTTATAAAATCCTATTTCAAAAAAGGAAATAATTATGTATAAAAAATTTATTATCGTAGCATTGCTAGGTCTATTGCTTACAGGAAATATTATCACTGTTCAAGCTAGTGAAGATATGAGCCCACCCGTACAATCCCAGTTAGACCAAAGTAAGGCGAAAAGTGAGTTAAAGCAGGAATTATCAAAGATTATTGGGTCTTCTAAAAACTTATCTTCTTTACAACAAAAAATGATTGCGGAATTAATTTTTCAACTTTCATTTAACCGTTATTCCCAATTTGCTTGGAATATACTTGGTTGGGGAGAGGTATCAACAGCTGGGCCAGATGGTGCCATAAAACAAGAAGGTTATGACTGGTTCAAGCGTATAAAGAAATCTAAAAAAAGCCTTATTGTAAAAGACTGGGGATATCTCTTAAGCTATACCAAATTAAGTGCAGATTATATTGATCATCAATCGGATAAAACGGTCATTATCCAACATGGTTATAGAGGACCTGTGACTGGAATGGCTGCTCAAGCTAAAATGTTTTATGAGATGGGTTATAATGTTTTAATGCCTCATGCACGTGGTACAGGACGAAGTGAAGGACTTTATATCAATTTTGGTTGGCGAGAAAAAGATGATATCATCAGTTGGATTAACAGTGTTCCCTCAGAACAAGATGTGATCCTAATGGGGGAATCAATGGGGGCAGCAACGATGATGATGGTGAGTGGTGAAAAACTTCCCTCTCATGTCAAAGCAATTATCGAAGATTGTGGTTATGCTTCCCTAGAGCAACAATTGGAGAATGTATTTGATCTTTTAAATTCCCTTTCTGATACTCCTCTACCAAAAAGTATTTTAGATTATGTTTATAAAGATGTTCAAAGCAAGTTGAAGTTTAATGTTAAGGATGCCTCTGCCCTTAATCAAGTCAAAAAATCAACACTTCCTATGTTGTTTATTCACGGGGATCAGGATATCTTAGTTAGCCCTAAGTTTGTTTATGATTTGTATGAATCTAAAGTAAATGGCTATAAAGATTTAATGGTTGTGGAAGGGGCTAATCACGTTCAATCTATTTCCTTCGGTTATGAGCATTATAGAGATAAAATTATAGACTTTTTAGAAAAAGCCAAATAAAATAAATGGATTATTTTTATGAAAATTGGATACGTATGTGTCAATACTTTTGAACAAAAATTAGAACCTCAAATATCTTCAATTTAACAAATTTCTTCAAAAGCTAGCTTTTGAAGAAGGATATCCATAAAAATTTTCTGAAGAAGAAATCCAACTTGCTTATGAATTGAAGTAGTTGGGAATGAGTTATAAGATGATTGAACGAAAAATATAGGTCAGTCTCTCCACACAAAAAAAGAAGATTTCAAAAATAAGAAAGTTTAGAGATAAATTAGAAGAATAGTGTCAAATTACAACTAAATAGAAAATCTTTAAGTATTCAACTTAAAGATTTTTTGCATTTTCATCCAATGTGAAAAATTAATATCAAAATGATAAATTCTTTGTATGGTAAACTTAAGTTTGCTACCCTAAAATTTGAACTTCTTCACCTTTACTTTTTAAAGTTTGGACATGACCTTCTCCCCATGAGCAAAGAATATCTAATAAACCATTTAAAGTTTCACCATAAGGGCTTAGAGAATATTCAACCTTCGGCGGAACTTGATTATAGACCTTACGGACGATAATATTATCAATTTCTAATTCTCTTAATTGCTGAGTCAGCATTTTTTGACTGATTCCTGGAATTTGACGTCTCAATTCTCCTGGACGACTTGGATTATGTCTTAAATTACACAAAATAATTGGTTTCCATTTTCCACCAATAACATCCATTGTCGCTTCGACACCAATATTATAAATTTTTTTCAAAATTAATTTCTTTTCTAATCCCTTATTTTATCCAATTATTACTTTTTAGTATGTATAACACAAAAAAGTAGGTACTATTCAAGAGGTTTTATTTATTATATACTAATTTTCTGCCAAAATAAAATATATGAGGAGCAAAAAATGAAACTTAATAATCAGATTGAAATTCCGGAACTTGGTTTGGGAGTTTTTCAAATTCCAAATGAAGAAACTGCTGATGTTGTCAAAAACGCAATTGTTAACGGATATCGTTTAATTGATACAGCTAAAATTTATGAAAATGAAGAAGGGACTGGTCAAGGAATTAAAGAAGGTTTGGCTATGACAGGACTTTCTCGTGATGATCTTTTCATCACTTCAAAACTTTGGGGAGATAATCATTCTTATGAAGAAACAATTCAAAACTTTGAAGAAAGTTTGAAAAAATTAGATTTAGATTATCTAGATTTATATCTTATCCACTGGCCAGGCACACATTATGCTTACAAAGAAGCTTGGAAAGCAATGGAAGATTTATATAAAGCAGGCAAAATAAAAGCGATTGGTGTCAGTAACTTTCAAAAATCACATTTAGAAGAACTTCTTAGCTATGCTGAAATCACTCCTGTTTTAAATCAAATTGAACTCCATCCAAAATTATCACAAGAAGAACTTCATAATTTCTTAGAACTTCATGATATCAAGGTTCAAGCTTGGTCACCTTTGATGCAAGGTCAATTATTAGACAATGAAGTCCTCAAAAAAATTGCTGATAAACACGGAAAAGCTGTGGCTCAAATTATTCTTCGTTGGGATATTCAACAAGATATTTTAGTAAATGTAAAATCTATTAAAAGTGAACGAATGATAGCTAATCGTCAAATTTTTGATTTTTCACTTGACCCTGAAGATATGAAAGCTATCAACTCACTCAATGAAGAACTTCGTGTCGGTCCAGATCCAGAACATTTTAATTTTTAAGAAAGAAGTATAATGAAAAAAATATCTCCCAGTCTAACTCTTCTAGCTCTAGCAATCAATGCTTTTGCTATCGGCTCAACTGAATTTATTAGCGTTGGTTTAATGCCAATGATTGTCAATACCTTTAATATTAGTTTATCTCAAGCGGGTTTAACCGTTTCTCTTTATGCTTTAGGGGTAACGGTTGGTGCTCCCTTATTAACCATTCTTACAGGAACTTGGAATCGAAAAACTTTGATGGTTTCGATTATGGTGCTCTTTACCCTCGGTAATTTACTGTCAGCTTTCGCTCCAACTTTCCTTTTACTTTTAGTGGGACGGGGTCTTGCCTCACTTGCTCATGGTATTTTCATGTCAGTTTCCACAGTAATTGCTGCTGCTGTTGTCCGTCCTGAGAAAAGGGCTTCAGCGATCGCCCTCATGTTTACAGGGCTGACCGTTGCTACCGTCATTGGTGTCCCTTTAGGAACTTTCATTGGTCAGCACTCTACTTGGCATATGTCATTTATATTCATTGTTGTCATTGGTTTAATTGGACTGATTGCTACTAGTATTCTTGTTCCAAAAGGGCTCCCAATTCCCGGAAAAATTAATTTAAGTGGGCTTGCTAGAATTTTTACTAATAAATCAATTTTAATGTCCCTCTTTATTACCGCTTTTGGTTATGGAGGAACTTTCGCGGCTTATACTTACCTTACGCCAATCCTTGAAGGAACTTTTAGATTTTCAGCAAGTACAGTAGTGGTTATTCTGGTTGCTTATGGTGTAATGGTTGCCATTGGTAATTCACTAGGTGGACATTTAGCAAATAAAAATATCCTGCCTATTCTTCAAAAAATGTTTGCAGCCTTGGCTTTGAGTTTATTCTTGCTCTTTATCAGTGCAAGTTTAACATCTCAAGCTTTGGGACTGATTTCAACATTACTTTTAGGATTGTTTGCCTTTATGAATGTTCCAGGTTTACAATTATATGTTGTTCAATTAGCAGAAAAATTTACCCCCAAGGATATTACCTTAGTCTCAGCTTTTAATATTGCAGCCTTTAATATAGGGATTACTTTAGGAGCATTCATTGGCGGACAAATCTCTAAAAACTCTAGTGTTGTCTTTACTCCACTTGGTGGAATCATTATCATTCTCCTTGCAATGTTCCTTATTTACTGGTCTCAAAAAGAAATACTTGAATAAATCATATTAAAATAAAGCTCTACATTTGATATTGATTTATAAATAGTTTTTATTCCTTACCTTGAACTTCCTTGAAGCAGGCGAAAAGTTAAGAGGGGGTTGGCAAATTAAGACTAATAATCTCTTGTATTTACTGAGATATTGATTCATGTCTTGCCATATAATTTGATATTGCAATTGAATTTTAATGTGTTAGAATGTAAGGTGAATGGCTTGACGAGCTCTTAGTTTTTAGATGTTCGTTCAGGAGGAGCTTTTTCTTTTATAACTGAAAGTGAGATTAATTGCTAATTTAGTCACTATTAATAAATTTTATAGAAATATTATGAGAAGTCCTATCCACACTATGGTAGATATTAATTCAACGATAAAAATGGAAATTTTGGAAATAATTGATTAACAGAGAAGAAGTTGACAAATTTTTATAAATACTCTACACTTTTGTTTATAAATTTGTTCAATGATATATAAATATTTAAAAATTTAAATGAAGTTTATAAAAATTTGATTTGTAAAGGATATAAATGATAAATTATAAATATGAAAAAATTCAAAGTCTTAACGATTTGGAATATTCTATTTTTGAGTATATACTTAAAAATGAAACTGTTGCTAGCACAATGAGTATCAGAGAGATAGCGGACATTGTACATGTTTCTACTGCAACTGTAATGCGAATGACAAAGAAATTGGGATTTAGTGGCTGGAAGGAATTTTGTTATCATTTGAAAAATTCAGTTAAGGAATTAAAAGTTTCTACGCAATATCATGAAAACATTAGACAATTTGAATTGTTCTTAAGAAATCTTTCTGAAAGTGAATACATACATAAACTATCAGAAGCAGTGACACTTGTTTCAAAGGCTAAACGAATAATTTTTATTGGGGTAGGAACTTCAGGAGCCTTAGCAGAATATGGTGCGCGTTATTTTTCAAATAGCGGTTTAGAGAGTTATGCAATTACGGATTTACATCAGTCACTCAAAGCTAAAATCGGAAAGGGCAGCTTGGTTATTGTTTTGTCTGTTTCTGGAGAAACAACTTTGCTTGTGAAATCTATTATTGAATTGAAAGTTAAAGATGTTAAAATAATTGTTGTAACAAACCATGAAAATAGTACCTTATCTAAATTTTCTAATATTACTCTTAGTTATGAATTTAAAGAAATATTTTCTGAATACGATGATATAGAAAATTTAACATCATCACTACCTGTTATCGCTTTAATAGAAATATTGGTATCAAAAGCTACAGAAAAAAATAAGATGTGACAAAAAACTGTAACCGGTGTCAAAAGATAGAATACCCCTTGTATATGCCTAATACATGTGGTATTTTTTTATTATCAAATACATGGAGGTATTTATGAATAAATTTATAAATGAGAAGTTATTACCATTAATTATGAAATTCGTCAATACAAAAGCGGTGACGGCTCTGAAGAATGGGATGCTTTATGCGATGCCATTCATCATTGTAGGTTCAATTTTCTTGATTTTGGCAAATCTTCCAATCCCTGCAGTTGCAAATTGGTTGTCAACTAATGGCTGGTCTGAAG
>Ga0099364_10007717_pt1 | contig 15305 bp, 6 predicted proteins | sample TergutTh196P3_FD_73070 | JGI IMG/M metagenome (GOLD analysis project Ga0099364, IMG submission 73070) | Microcerotermes parvus P3 segment gut microbial communities from Pointe-Noire, Republic of the Congo - Th196 P3 | ecosystem: Host-associated > Arthropoda: Insects > Digestive system > Gut ... | reverse complement strand
AAACTCTTTTTTGATGTATTTAGTTTCAATGAGATAGGCATATTTCATGTCTGGATATTTTTGGTAAAAGGGGAAAAGGACTATGTCTGCGAAGCCTTTGTTCATCTCTCTTTCTGAGTAGCTGATGTAGAAATCGTTTATGTTTAGGTAAATAAGGTGAAAAGTCTTTACCACAGCCTCACCATCTTTAAAGTCTCGGACACTTGTCTGTATTTTGAGAAGTTTTTGGATGTAGTCAAAGGTAGGCTTGAAATCTCCATCATAAGCCATATTTGACATACAATTTACCAGGTCATCAACCCAATTGAGCCTACCATAAGGTTTGCGTAAAATACCCTTGATATAGTCGTAAACGAGGTGTTTTATGGTCTCATTAGGTATTTGCAGTAATGCCTTACCCTTAGAGTTCTTTCCAGTAAAAGTTAATAATCCCAGAAAATAAAGAAATGATTTGTAGTTTTCGGGCTCTTTTAGACGACTAAATGGAAAAGATTTGTTTATATTCGCAGAAATCAAGCCAGTATTGATAATTTCAGTCAAGATATCAAAATTTCCGTTTAATTCCTCTCCATGAAAGACAAGATTTTGGAGTTTTGTATAATCCATGCGGAGATTTTCGTCTATGAGGTATTCAGGATAATAAGTTTTACCTATAGTGTTCAGCATAAAATACAGGACACCGTCTGTATTGTAGACAGATTCTTTACTTTTAGATGAAAATAAATAATTATCATACCATTTTCTCAATAGATGCATTGCCTCTTCTTTATCCAAAGGATATTGACCAGCAGCGATGTAATAGTCAAAGATAGCGATGACATCATTTTCTGTAAAACCGAGTAAGGTATTGTATTCTGGCATCAAAGAAATATTGGTCCCGATATTAAACCCACTCGACACATCGTCGAGAGTGATAGGTGAGACACCAGTCATAAAGAGTCGTGAGAGTGTAGGTTCCATGCCAGATGTTAAAGTTTTTAAACAGCGAAAGAAATCTTTAAAAAAGCCATTCTGCTGTGTTATTTGACGGTAAACACCTTCACTTTCTTCAGTAAGCAGAGCATTAGTGAAATTGTCGTATTCATCGATAAAGATGTAGAATTTTTGGTTAGCTGCTCTAATCCCGTGAGCTAAAATGTTTAATTTTTCACTCGCTGAATAGAATGTATTTACCATCTCGACAATATCGGAACTAATAAATTCCTTGTAATTTTTCATAAATGCCCATATTTCAATATTACAATAATCATTAAAACTCTTTTGCAGGTCATCTGTTGCCTGCTTTACAGCTGAAAAATCAAGATATAAAATGAGATATATTCCCTTTTCTTCTGTTGGATGTTCATGAATCCAAGTATCTTTAAAGAGTTTGTCAAATTTTTCTTTACGGGCAATATCATAATACAAGCCAAGCATCGACAAAAACATAGACTTCCCAAAGCGACGAGGTCGAATGAGAAAATTAAAAGGTGTTTTCTCAATCTCAGGGATATACATCGTCTTGTCTACATAATAGGCGTTTCTGCCTGAAATATCAGCAAAACTTGAAATGCCGTATTGGATACTCTTTATCTTTTCCATAAAATCCTCTTTGAAATTAGTAATTAGTAATTAGTAATTACTAATTACTAATTTACAATTATTTTCATCTATGTTTTTATGTCAAGCTGTTTTTATTTCCCTGTTTTTCTATAGGGAACTGAAATAATGCAGAAATAAGAATGCAGAATGCAGAAATAAAATTTTTGTATTATGTTTTTTTAATTTCCAAAAAATCTATATATTGAAATTTCAAAAAAAAATTTCCTTTTGTAGCCTTGTTTTGAGGCATCAAAAAAAAATATTTTCGATCCGTGTGCCAAAAATCGCCCGGTGAGACCCTTAAGTATATATAGAGGGGGATGAATTCAGAGTTCGGAATTCGGAGTTCGGAATTCGGAATTCGGAGTTAAAATGAGAAAACAGAGGATATTAACACAGAGAAGACAGAGAAGACACAGAGATGAGAGCACAGAGATTTTTTAAGAGCACAGAGGCAAGCTCTTGCACTACATCTCTGTGTTAAAAAAAAGAGGGAGACTCAGCTCCCTCTTAACTCCGAACTCCGAATTCTATTTCAGCAGCACCATTCTCCTTACTTGTGAAAAGTCCTCGGTCCTCATCACATAAAAATACATACCACTACCGACAGAGCGATTATTATCATCTGTGCCGTTCCAGATGACTGAGTGAAACCCTCTGTCCATGTAGGTATTTAGGAGGTTTCGAACTCTTTGTCCTCTGATGTTATAGATTTCTATGGCGACATGAGTTGGTTCTGCGAGGTTGTAGTTAATGACAGTTTCTGGATTAAAAGGATTTGGGTGGTTTCCGAGTAATTCAGTGATCATTGGATAATCGAGCAAATCTTTTTCAGAGGTATACTCTTCTGTGATAAAACTAAAGACATCGTTGTTAAGAGCATCGCCTATTTGATTAAAGGGAATTACCGACCAAAAATACTCTGTTTCGTATTCAAGGTTGTCCAAAATAGTGTATTCGGTAGCATCAGCAGCTAAAGCAACAAAAGCAAAATCAGGATTTGCAAGCCAGCCAACCTCAGTGCCGAGATAAAACTTCAATCCATCTATAGTTGAATTATCATTAGGAAGCTCCCAAGTAAAAGTAGGTAATAAAACAATATCTTCAGCATTGTTTGTCGGTGTCAGTAGAGTAACAGAGCTTGGAATCGAGATATAAACTTCAGTAGTAAAAGAAAAGACAGCGTTTTCATGAGCATCCCCTAATTCATTGTAAGGGATTACACACCATTGATAGATAGTTTCATAGTCGAGTCTTGTAGGTATAGTATAAGAGGTGGCATTTGCGGGTAAGTCTATGAAATCGTCTTGAATAGTGATTTTGGGGGACAGGATGTATTCTGGTGAAACAGTATCTTGAGGTTGCGACAGAGTGTATTCTGTCGAAACTGATAGAGGGGTTGTCGAAACAGTAGGTGAAACTGGATAAAGATAAAATCTCAAGCCATCAATTTGCCCACCTTCGTTTGGTAATGACCAAGTAAATGTAGGTCTCAATCCGACATCGACAGCATTGTCCTCTGGTGAGAGTAGGGCAACAGGATTGGGTAATATTAGAGTATCATTTAGGATGACAATATTTGAGGGTGCTGATTCTCTATCTGGATTTACATAAAACGCAGTAACATAATACTCGTATCTCGCACCGATTATTACATCAGTATCGGTATAAGATAGGTCGGTAGTATTGTGGATTACTGTGCCATCTCTATAGATTTTGTATTCAGAAAAATCTCCAAAACTTCCCTCAACAGGTGCTTCCCAAGACATATCTACGACTCCCTCTTCCATTTCAGCGACAAAATTTTGAGGTGGATTGAAGTATAATGGTGTAATTTCTGGGTCGCCTACTTTTACGCTAAAGAGGTCGAGGTTAAAAGCTCCGGGAGATGCTGTAGCGTGCCTACGAACTCTAAATCTGAAATAGAGCTGATTATATTTATTTGCAGGTATCTCAAATTGGAAGTTTTCCCAGCCTGCTGTTTTCCTTATCTGATATAAATTTGTCCAAGTGCTGTTATTTTCTGAGATATCAAACTCAATGTAAATATCACTTTGCATACTGACATTATATTTAGCCATAAAATTGATAATCATTTTTTCACCAGCGGGTATTTGGATAGGGTTCATAGTAGTCATGGCATTTTGATTGGTGTAGGTAGTAACGCGAACTGCATTTGGTCCAGAATAAGGGTCTGTAGATGAAATAGTCCAGTTTGTTTGGGCATTCCAATTACCAGCAAAAGAGTTAAACTCATCGACAAAGGTGAAATCGTCAAAGATGATGTGGGTATCATAAGCTAAGTCCCCCCCCTCATTCTTCATGGAAGGGGCAAGTGGTATATCGACAGTGGTGATATAAGTCTTGAGGTCTGTGCCTTTTGCAATGATAGTCATATCACCAGGACTGACATCAGCTATAGAAACATATCCTTGGCTATTAGTCATGAGGACATCCTCACGAGTATGTCTCAAAATGACCTGAGTATTTTGGAATAAATCTGGTATAGTAGCGTGAGAGAGATAAAAGCTTTTTGTAAAAGGTTCAGCAGGCATTAATTGGACATTTATCACTGTTTGAGCAGTAGCAGTAATCGTGATGTCTGAAGAATAAGGATAATAGCCATCAGCTCTGATAAAAAGCTGATACTGACCCGGCATAAGAGGATAATTGTATCTACCAAAATTTAAATCACTAAAAATAGGCTCTCTTTCGGGGTAGTATTCATCTATAGGAAAAACACGGATTTCTGCACGAACAGGCGCACCTGTAAGATAATCAGTAACAAGTCCTGTGAGGAATCTATTTTTGTGCCTTGACATAAGAAGATATGCCGCTGGTAACTGATTTATTTTGTGAAATTCAACTTCAGCAGCAGTAGGTATAAATTGGCTTGCTAATTCTACTGTATAAGCGAGCGTATTGTGTTTAAAATGATAATAATCGTCGGTAGTTCCAGAGGCAGGATATAACTCCCAAGAAGGTTGGGGAGTGTATTTTAAATTTGGATTATGAAAGCGTGGCATTAGGTTTGCCAGCTCTATACCGAGACTAGAAATAGTAGCTTGATTGTGTGAGTTTCCACCATAAGCATAACCATAAGGCCAGAGAACAAGGTGTCCATGCGTATGATAGGTAAAAGCACCTATAAAAGGGATTTCAGCAGCCAAATCTCTCATATAAGCAGCCTCAATAGAAGAGAAACCGTGAGTGCCAGGGTAGGTTTGCGTTGCGAAACTAAAAGATACCCCAGTAGTTCCCCAATAAAAATCAAAATTTCTATTTACATCAACCCCGTCGAGGCTGTTTCCACTACCATAAAGGTCGAGATCAAGCTGTCCGTTGTTGTTGTTGTCAAAAATATTTTTTCTGTGCATCGTGCTCATTTGAGAGTTAACGACATGGTGTCCGTCGGGGTTGATGACAGGAACAAACCAAATCTGTGATTGATTTAAAGGGTGTTCATCATCTGTAGTTGAATAAGTTTCCAAGAGATTTTCAATGATAGTCATCACAACCTCTGCTGAAACAGGCTCGCGGGCATGAATAGCACCAGAAAAGAAATAATTTGGTTTGTCTTGATAAACGGATACATTGTTTGACATTTTTACAGAATAGACAAGGTGGTTAAATGCGGAATAGTTCATATTTCCTGCATCGTAATAGAGCTTTCCATGTGTGGGTCCAAGAGCAGTAACTTCAACCATAGTTGGATACTGGTCTTGTAAAGCGAGGAGCTGAGTAATCATTTGGTTGTATGTCCTATAGCCGGGAATATCGCGGTGAGTGGATGTAAGGTTTTCTCGCATCTCGCTTTCAGTAAAGACAACCCTTACCTGAGAATATTTAGCCTCAAAATACTGACGCTCCTCAGGAGTAACAACGATATGAACTTCGTTTTCTTGGGTGAAGACTTGAGCAATATCAAAACCTTGTTCGATATACTCTGAAACCCTCTCAATTGATACGAGAGGGACACTGATAACCACCTTTTCACCTAAAAGAATAGGGAAAAGACAGGTTATAAAAATAAGACAAAAAATAAACTTTTTCATCATACCTCCGAAATATATTTAATTATATGTTGCTTCTTAGCCATAAATTAACCATGTTTTTTGTGTTGTGTTTTTTGTCAAGGATAAATCTTGAAACAGGTATTTGTTTTCTAATTCTTTGCATAAAAATGGTAAATAGGTATTTTAATAATTTAGGATTACATCGACAAGATAACCCCAATAAACACTGGAATATTTGTCTTGTTATCAATAATTGCAAAGACATAAGGTCTGTCGAGATGAACTACCCTAAATTGCGGAGTAGCACTTCTATTTTCTAATGTAACCATCGTAACTGCTGCTGCTCTAGTCCCTATTTCATCTACAGAAATATAGGTCGAGTGTAGGACTTGGCTGATATAGATATTTCCAGCTGTGGAATAAGCCATTTTAGAGAAATTTGCTGCAGAAGAAAAAGCTAATTGCATGCCAAGCTCTTTTAATACTTGATTGATTTCAATGGAATATCTAAACTCAAATTTTGGCATTGAAGCTCTGACTTCAATCAGCTGAGCAATTTTGATAATATTGATAAAAGTTTCTCCTGTGAGAGTAGCTATATAATCATGAATGTTGATCTCAGGTTTTGGTAGGAGAGCAACAAAGCTATAATGAGAGTATAAATATGGTTTTATGAATCCTGTGGCAGAGCTGTCCTCAAGATACAAAGTTTCAGTAGAGTGCATAAAATCGATATTACTGATAGTTTTGTCATAGTTTGTAAAATCTCTTTTTCGGACATCATTTGGTTCATATCCGCTAAACCATTCTGCATCAAAAGCTATGGCATTTAAAAGAATCATCACAGCTTCATCACTGATTCTTTCAATGATTTTTTCTATCATTCCATCTGTATTTAAATTTACCCAATCATTGATATCGTCAGCTGTTTGTGAGTCAAAAGCAGCTCCATGCACTGATGCTTTGTAATATTCTGTAGTTATCTTGAGAAAATCAGGGACTATCATTAGACTTCCTGTATCACGAAACCAGATAGAGTTGGCAATATCGAGCTTGGACTTTTGAAGGCTTGGGAGTCCAGATACATAGCTATACAAATATTCATTAAGATCGGATAGCGATATGTCTCCGCCAAGCACATTTTCCATTTGTGAGCGGGTTTCACCATCTGCACCATTTGCTGCCATTGCCAGAGCAAGCATTATTGAAAGCGGGGATACAAGAGAATTTTTTGTGTTGGAAATAGTTTTTTTGAATATATCTATAGAAAAATCTGCCATCCTATTGATAAAAACATCATCTAAGGGCTTGAGGTCTCTGGCATCTGGCTCATCTATATCCACAGTGTCAATCTCCGATTGGCTTGATGGTTGATATGGTCTCTCGTTCTGCCCCCCCCATGAAGTATGAGTGGGGGGGGGAGGGGGGGGAATATGTAGGTGATAGCTAAAATAAACTCCCACAAGTAAAGCTATCAAGACTAATGCTAATAGGATGTAATGCCTTTTTATTAATTTCATGGTTTTTTACTCCTTTGAATTGGAAGTAATTAATTTTGAATTAAGCTGTGGTTTTGTAGGGAACTGATTTATCTGTTCCGTTATGTCAATCGAGACGATTGACTCTACGATTTCAGAACAGATAAATCAGTTCCCTACAAAATCAATTTAGGAACAGATAAATCAGTTCCCTACAAAATCGATTAAAGAGGGAAATCCGTCATTTATGTCTCTATCGATGGTCCAGACATCCTCAAAATCCCAGCCTTTTCTTCTAAAGATAGACATTCTTTTCATTTGTGAAGTTCTGAGACCTCTGATACTTTTATTAAAAAACTTTCTTTTAATTTCAAGATAGATGCCTTTTCGGACTCCAGTTGCCTGTTTATCAAAGAAAGTATTGTTTACTGAGCTACCATTTACGACAGAGCTACTTATAGCACCAAAATTCATCGGAAAGCTATCATTTTCACCTATCATGAGGGAAATATTGTCACGAGGTAATGGTTCTTTTGTAGTGATGTAGCAAAACTCTATGTGTGAATTATTGGCAACAAAACCGACGAGACCACCAGAATTTATAGCTTGTCTCCTAATAATGCCATTAAAATAAGAATTTCTCAGATCGGACTCCGACATACTTCCAATCAGACCACCTATCACACTATAACCATCCTCGTTGTTTTTTCCAAAAATCATTGCTGTAGAGCTACAAAACTCGATTAGAGTGGAGTCTGCTCTGCCTATGAGGGTGCCGACTGCAAAAGTGTTTTCATCGGCTTGGATGACACCAGAAACAGAGCAATTTAAGATAGAGCTATTAAAAGCAAGAGCAGTAATAGCTCCGATGTCAAATTGGGCTGCTATAGAGATGTTTTCCAATCTGATGTTTAATAGTCTTGAATTGAGGATACCAGCAAAGAAACCTACACTTTCTTGATAAACAATATTCCTATGAGGATTGATAAATAGACCATCGATGACAAAATTTCCACCATCGTATTCACCATAAAAATAGTCGTGAATAAAAGAGGATACTTGTCCTATTGGTCGAAAGCCCTCTCCATTGTTCCAGTTTATAGTCTCTGAGGCATCTATATCTGCTGTTTGTCGATAATAAATGCTTTGGTATTCACTACCCCAGGCTTCTCTTGTTTCTGAAAGCCAGCGGAGATTGTTTAGAGAACTAATCAAGTAGGGGTTTTCAGCTGTGCCTGCAAAAGGGTGATAAAAGTTTAGGGGATAAATTGCTATGGTCTCTGTAATTTCTGCTGATTCTTCTGGGATGACATCTGTGAAATCATCAGAACATAATGGTAAAAATAGTATGAAAAATAGTAGAAATAGATTTAGGTATTTCATAGTGTGCTCCTTTGGTTAGTTACAAGATACGAGTAATCCACCCCCCACTCCGCAAGCTACATGGGGGGGCAGAACGATAATTTCAAGTTACAAGTATATCTCCGCTCAATCATATATTGGACAAGGATTTGTAATCATTAATTAGTAATTACTAATTACTAATTATTTAATACACTTTTAAGTTTTCGTCAAAAATGACGAGTGTTTCGCCTACTTGTTTAATGATAGCAATGCCATTTTTTTGACATTCTTGCTCTACTTCAGTGTAAAAACCCATAGAGGCAAACCCAAGATAAACTTTATGCTTTTTATATTCTGGGAAGTTTATGCGAAAGGTTTCTGCTTTTCTTTGTATTTTGGGGATATCATTGACATTGGCTTTATTTTTTACCTCAACGATAATTACAGACTTTCCATTTCTCAGCAGAATGTCGTATTCATCTTCAAAATCTTTTTTTATTCCCTTTACATTTTTGTTTATTTCATCAAAGTTTTCACCAAAGAAATTAGTTTTGCCAGCTTTGAATGAGTTGAAAAAATACTCTTCAGCTATGTAGCCAATATTGTTTGTATAATGCCCCATTGATTCATTGAGCTTTCTTATCTCTTCGTCAAACTCCTTTTTTCGTTTAGCTGCCTCTTCGTCTCTTCTTTTAAACTCGGCATCATAATAAGCCTTTTGCTTTTTTCTCTCGGCATCTAATTCAGCCTTTTGCTTTTTTCTCTCGGCATCTAATTCAGCCTTTTGCTTTTTTCTCTCGGCAGCTGATTCAGCCTTTTGCTTTTTTCTCTCGGCATCTAATTCAGCCTTTCGCTTATCTGCCTCTGCGCTTGACCTATCTAATCTTTCACCCACTCTATCAAGTGCTTCATAAAAGGATTTTAAATGCTCCTCCATGCTTCTCTCTTCAAATTTTTTGGTCATAATAAATCCTCTAAATATTTATTTTCTTTATCTAGGATCGCAGGCATCTTTCCTGCATCACTGGGAACGCAGGCATCTTGCCTGCAAACAATGATTAAATCAATATTTTGCAGGCAAGATGCCTGCGTTCCCAGTAGGTCAAAAAAAACAAACCCTTGTTTTTTGTCAATCATAATAATAATTTCAATCTTGAATTCAAGATTTTATTTGACAAAAAAAGCTATTTAAATAAATTGTATCAAAAAAAAATAATCTATGGAGTTTGAAATGAAAAAATTAATTGTATTAAGTATTTTTCTATGTCTCGTAGTCTCTATTTTTGCTATTATGCATACAGAGACTTTTCAAAAGAGCGGTGTAGTAGAAACCGTTTTTATGTCCAAATCAAATCGTGAAGGTTTGATTTTGGAATTGTCTGTAAATGAGATGAATATCTCTGAAAGGACAGGCAATGAAGAGACCTTTACAAACCTTTTTATCGATGGTTTTGTCGGGAGCAGTCAAATAGGACTTCCCGAGCTGCCCTATCTGGGTAGGCTTATTACCGTCCCTGTCAATGCCGAGGTGCAGGTAAATATCCTCACATCACAGTCAAAAGAGCTTTCTTTGAATGAATTAGGATTTAATAGTCCTATCTACCCTGCTCAGCCATCTTATTCAAAATCTACAGATTTAAGTAGTGTAGATTTTCATTTTGATATGTCGGTCTACCAGATAGCAGATTATGAACCAGATTTTACACCTTTTAGAGTAGAGGAGGCTGGATTTATGCGTGGACAGAGGATATTTGAAGTGATTTATACTCCTGTCCAATACAATCCTGTCGAAAATACAATTTGGGTTTATGACTATATAGAGGTAGAATTGAGCTTTGCTGGTGCTGATTTTGCTCAGACTGAATATTTACAGCAAAAGACTTGGTCAGCAGAGTTTGAAAAAGTATTTCAATACAATTTATTAAATTATTCATCACCATCAAATAGAAATGAATTAGTTCGTTACCCTACAAAATATGTCATCGTGTCATTTCCAGCTTTTGTAGAGGCAATGCAGCCTTTTGTAGAGTGGAAAATTAAAGAGGGTTATGATGTGATTTTAGTCAGCACTGCCGACCCTGAAGTGGGCAATACTACAACTTCTATAAAGAATTACCTGCAAAATCTCTGGAATGCAGCAACACCAGACGACCCTGCACCCTCATTTTTATTATTAGTCGGTGATACACCTCAAATACCACCATGGAATAGTCAGGCGAGTCCAAGCGACCATATCACTGATTTACATTATGTTCGTCTCGAAGGGACGGACTTTTTTCCTGAAATGTATTATGGTAGGTTTTCTGCAAGGACAGTCGAAGAGCTTTTACCCTACATAGACAAAAATCTGATGTATCAAATGTTTACTATGCCCGACCCAAGCTATCTTGGAAAGTCGATTAACATAGCTGGACATGACTCTTACTGGGCATCTACGCATGCCAATGGTCAGGTAAATTATTTATCTACTCTCTATATAAACGAGGCAAACGGCTATCATACTCCTTATGTCCATTTATATCCACAATCCTCACAGCAGGCATCTCTAATAAGGGAAAGGGTCAGTGAGGGACTCAGCTGGGCTTCATATACCGCTCATGGACTTCATGACCAATGGGGTGACCCTTATTTTCATGTTACTCATGTATATCAGCTACAAAACTATGGGATGTATCCTATAGTGATAGGAAATACCTGTCTTACAAATAAATTTGATGTACCAGAATCATTTTCTGAGGCTTGGCTCAGAGCTCCAGATAAAGGTGGTGTCCTCTACATCGGTGGAACTAATAGCACCTATTGGAACGAAGACTTCTGGTTTACTGTAGGTCATGCTACACCACTTTCAGGTGGTGTCCCCGTTCCCTACAATCCAAACCAGCTTGGTCAATACGATATGCTATTTCATACACATGGCGAACCAGTCGAAAAATGGCATACTAACGCAGGTGCTATGATTTATGGTGGAAATATGGTAGTGCAGGGAACTTCCAGCTCATTAAAAAACTATTACTGGGAAATCTATGGTATCATCGGTGACCCCTCTCTAACACCATATCTTGGGATGCCAGAGCAAAATCAAGCTGAATACACAGATGTGATTTTGATGGGTATGGAAGAGATGACTATCACAAATAGTGCACCACTTGCGAGAGTAGCTCTTAGTCAAGATGGTGTCTTGCATGGTGTAGCTTTTACTGATGAGTATGGCTTTGCTGTCCTATCCTTTACTCCGTTTGCTATGCCCGGTGAGGCTCTTATTGTCATCACTGCTCAAAAATTTGAGCCTATCATAGATACTATTCAAGTTTTACCTGCTGATATGCCTTTCCTTTTATTTGATGCAGTAGTCAATCCTGCTACGGGAAACAATAGTGCTGATTATGCTGTAGAGTCTCATTTGAGCCTTAGTGTCAAAAATCTTGGTCTACAGCCTGCAATAAATGCAACTTTGGAAATTACCACAGATTCAGAATTTGTAGAAATAGTCAAAGGTAGCATACAAGCTCCAAACATACCAGCAGAAACTATTTTTGAGATAGAAGATAAATTTATCATCAATGTAGACCCTCTGGTAAAAGATAAAACCAGAGCCGATTTTGTCGTGAAAGCAAGTGTCTCTGAAACAGAGTTTTGGATGATGACTTTTACTTTGCTTTTGAATGCACCTGAGATAATTATGAAAGATTTGATAGTTTATGATGCTACTGGTAACGATGTCGATACAATTTCACCTGGCGATACTGCTCTCATCTCACTTGTTTTTGAAAATATAGGAGCAGCTACTTCTCTTGAGGCTTATACGATGGTAGTTTCCACAAATCCTTTTGTTTCTATAGATTACGATATTTCAGAGATTTACCCTATAAATCCTTTTGAAGAATATGAATTTACCCTCACTATGTCTATCGATGAGCGGACACCAAGTGGCACTCTTGCTGGCATATCTTATTTTGCCGACTTTACTCGACAGATTGTCCAGGGACAGCATATTTTAGTTATTGGACAAGAGATAGAAAGCTTTGAGACAGGTGATTTTAGCTATATGCCTTGGGAACATCCGAGTGCGATAACCTGGGTCATTGACTCTGAGGAGGCATACAAAGGTGAATATTCTGCTCGTAGCGGTGCAATTACAGACAATCAAACTTCTGTTTTACAAATACCGTTATCACTCGATATGCCTGGGACGATACTATTTGCTCTAAAAACTTCAACAGAACCAAATAGTGATAGACTCGAATTTTACCTAAATAACGCAATTCTCGGTATGTGGCATGGCGAAACAGATTGGCGAGAAATTGAATACAATATCCCAGCTGGAAATCACAGCATCAGATGGGTTTACAGAAAAAATGGTAGTGTATCTATGGGGCAGGATTGCGTCTGGATAGACAATATTGTGTTCCCCGCAGGTGGTGGAGACATCATAAATAAGCCTATATTAGGCTTATCTATAGAAGAGATAGACTTTGGAAATATCCAAATAGATGAGAGTGTTTCTACAAAGTTTTACTTGATAAATTTTGGAAATAGACCTTTGGCAGGAAGCCTCTCTACTATAGCTGAAGGATTTAATTTGACTTTTGATGATATTTCAGACTTTTTCATTAGCCCCTTTGATAGTATCGAATTGTCAGTAACTTGCGTAGGTCTTGACAATGGTCTCTTTTCTGGGGAAATTGTCATTACCTCTAATGACGAGGACAATCCTACTATCAGCATTCTAGTCGATGTTATGGTCGGAACTCTAAACGAGGGTGAACCACCTACCTTGCTTGTAACACAGCTACACGGAAACTACCCCAATCCTTTCAACCCTACAACTACAATAGCCTTTGACCTCGCTGTAGAGTCAATCGTCTCGATTGACATTTATAATATTCGCGGTCAAAAGGTTCGCACCCTGACCAATGAAATCTATGGTGTAGGCTCGCACAGTGTAGAATGGAACGGACAAGACGAAAATGGTCGTGAAGTCTCAAGTGGCGTGTATTTTTATCGGATGAATGCAGGGGAAGTCAATGATGTGAGGAGGATGGTGTTGCTGAAATAGGGAGTTATGAGTAGTGAGTGGTGAGTAGTGCATCTCGATATGCCCCCCATATGAAGAATTTATATAATCAGTCTTTCCTTGAATATCTCAATAGGGATTATGGCTCGGTAGATAGGGGGGGGGATGGCTTGCTTTGGACTAGGGGACTATTTTCTTCCTAAATTATGTAAAAAAAGCACACAATCTAAACCTATCAAAAATCGGCATTTAGAAAGGCTTTACTACCTCTTTGAAAGGAGATTGGTGGCAATATCTTCGAGATATTGCCACCAGCCTCCTTTGTATGTCCTTTAAAACCGCTTGTAATAAGCATTTATAATAATAAATTTTACTTTACACATCCCATAAGGGATGTGAAACTCTGTAGAAAAGATGATTTTCCTGGTACATTCCCCCTTTCACCTCACGCACAGCTGCAGCGGTGTGCGAAGTGAGGGAGGGGGGCTGGGTTTTGAGGTGGATTTCGTTTCTATAAAGAGTCACATATCTTCGATATGTGTAAGGAATGACATTTTATTTTCATTGATGGCTGGTGAAAAGGAGTTTATAAATGATGATAAAACAGGCAAATTTTAGCCCAATATCTCAATATCTAAATGAGATCAACCAGATTTACAAAGCTGGTAATGCTACAGAGCACAGCTATCGACATGCTTTAAAGACTTTGATTGAAAATTTAACAACAGATTTGGTAATAACAAATGAACCAAAGAGAATAGCCTGCGGTGCACCAGACTATATCATCACAAGAAATGACATACCAGTAGGCTATATCGAGGCAAAGGATATTGGAATAGATTTAAATAGCAAGGCAAATAAAGCACAATTTGATAGATATAAACAATCATTAAACAACCTTATCATCACAGATTATTTGACTTTTTTACTCTTTGAAAATGGAGAGCAGATAGCTAAAATCTCTATCGCCTCTTTGTCTGATAAACAATTAAACCTAGACAACACTCAGTTTGAAGTATTTTTGACTTTGGTCTATCGATTTGCTGGATATCAAGGGCACAGTATCCAGACCTCAGTCCATCTGTCAAAAATGATGGCTGCCAAAGCAAGATTGCTTGCACAAACTATTGAAAACGCGTTAAGCTCTCAGGATGTAGGGAACGCATTTATCCGTTCCGAAAAAGATGGTACCGACAACTCACTTTACAACCAATTACAAGGTTTCCGAGAAGTCTTAATAAAAGATATGTCTATCAAAGAATTTGCCGATATTTATGCTCAAACGATAGCTTATGGTATGTTTGCTGCAAATATATCTCCCCCCCCTTCCCCCCTCGCTCATACTTCACGGGGGGGGCAATTCACACGCAGCCAGACCGCCTACCTCATCCCTCAATCCAATCCCTTTCTTAGAAAGCTTTTTGACTATATAGCAGGCTTTAATCTCGATGAAAGCATCCGCTGGATTGTGGATGACCTTGCAAATCTTTTTAACTATGTCGATATAAACATCGTCAAAAAAGAGTTTTACACCGATGAGCATGACCCTATAATTCATTTTTATGAAACCTTTTTGTCAGAATACGACCCAGCACTCCGAAAAAGTAGAGGTGTCTGGTATACTCCCAAGCCTGTCGTTCAGTTCATGGTCAGGGCTATAGATGATATTTTGAAAAAAGAGTTTGGGATAGTGCAAGGGCTGGCGGATACGAGTCAAATCACAAATTACAAATCACAAATTACAAATACTCCCCCCCCCTCCCCCCCCCCCCCCCCACAAAGGTGGGGAGGAGCCCCCCCCCCTCCGTGGGGGGGGGGGGGGGGGGGGGGGGCCTCCGCACCACGGCCCCCCCCCCCCCGACGCCCGCCACC
>Ga0099364_10007716_pt1 | contig 15310 bp, 11 predicted proteins | sample TergutTh196P3_FD_73070 | JGI IMG/M metagenome (GOLD analysis project Ga0099364, IMG submission 73070) | Microcerotermes parvus P3 segment gut microbial communities from Pointe-Noire, Republic of the Congo - Th196 P3 | ecosystem: Host-associated > Arthropoda: Insects > Digestive system > Gut ... | reverse complement strand
ACGTAGTCCGCTGACTGCAAGAGGACAGATAACAAATCAGTCACCTGTGAAGGACAATAGAACCGTCCCCGCGTCTTATGCTGTGAAAAGATTTCGAAGGACCGGGCTTCAATGCCCGACCCTTCGTAAATTCTTTATGATACTCAATCAATTACTCGTGAAGTTCTGTCTTTACAAAACACTCTGTCTTGTAACACCCTACACCTACCTTGTATAGAGGCACGGTTTCGGGGAATTTTGCGTAATACTTTCTATTGTTGATTTGCTCTATTGCTCCGGTTGCCAGATCCTCCAAGTTGTCTGTTTCTTTCTTGGCCTTCTTGAACTCTATGATAACATTGAAATCAGGCCCTTCCAGCCATAGGTCATAGCGGCCGTACCCACTTTCCCTGTTCGAGTTGCACTTAAATCCCGCGCCTAGAATCAAACCGAAAACCAAGATGTGGTACGTCTTCTCTAGTTCCTTTCCGGCATCAAAGCAGGACAACTGGAAATTTATGAAATCATTGAATTTACTGCTGAAATCGTCCGTGTCGGCGATATTCTTAAAGATGCTGCGAAGGCTAATGTGTTTGCTTTTCAGCACATTTCCTAATATAAAGCTCTGCCATACGCGCTGAAGTTCTATGTTTGGGATTCTCAGCCTGTACAAATCGCTAAGATTGCTTCTATGTTGCAACTCATATGTCAAGTACCCAGTCTGAACAGCAAATGAGTAAAACGAGCCGTCGTTAATATCTTCGCTTTTTAAACGTCGCAGGGATAGACGCCGCTCTATTTCCGCTTCTATTTCCCTGCCGTTTGAGAGCAAATCCGTTATTGCGTCCACCCTAGTCGAGTCCAACAAATCGATCAGCATGTCCATCGAACCGCTCATGCCCCAGTAGTTGTCCAAAATGCCATTTTTCGCGTACGATAAAACGGAATACATCGTGAACAGCTTCTTGTCCCCAACCCTATAGTTGTTGTACCACCCCCTGGCTGCCTCCAATTGCTCCCCGCCAAGCAGCTCATTGACTTCTTCCTCGGTCAAAGAGAAATCTCCGTCGAATTTACTCCGCCTGAAAACATCATAAACATCAAGATTATTCAATCCACTCAGCAAACTCTCTTGCGAAACCCTTGTTACGCCAACTATTATGCCCTTTTCCAAATGTGGGTTGTCCTTCATAGCGTACTCAAATATTTGTTTGAGCCAATCCCTAATTGCCTCATATTCCGTCGCATCAATATTATCCATAAGGAGTTTGTCATATTCATCAATAAATATATACGGCCTTATGCCATACGCTGCGTGAATATCTTTTGTCAGGGCAAATAGCCCTCTGGTATATATCGGTGTGTCGCCGGTAATGCACTGGCGTAAAAATTCGCTGATTTGACCCTCACTTAAGTACCTGCTGGCGTTCTCCTTTATGTTCTCCCTAAAGACTATCTCGTATCCTATGCGACTTAGTTCTTTAAAATTCAGGTATATCACTGGGCTGCTGTTGATTTTCTCAAACACGGGGCTTCCTTCGATATATAGCCCTCTGAATAGTTCCCTCGTGTCTAGCTTGCAGTCCAAAAATGTTCTGAGCATGTCTAAGTTCAGGCTTTTCCCTGTCCTACGGGGTCGGGCAAACAACAGGACATCCGATGATTCCTCTAAGGTATTTTCGATAAATCCGGTCTTATCTACATAAAGGCTTCCTCTCTCAATGAACTTGCTGAACTGACTGCTCCCAAGGTTGATTTTTGACCTGTCGCCAAATATCCTCTGCATTACTCCCTCTCCTCTCTCAAAATAGATATACTCTTTAGCCTCATTATAACATGTCCAGTCAAAATCTGCTATTGAAAATTCTTTGCGGATTTTTTATCGCAGCCTGTGACCATCAAGTTTATAATACACCATAAATAGCCTGATGGTTCTACCGTCTTTGCTAAGATAACAGAACCATCAGACTATCTTTATTATTACCTGAAGTTTGCAAATTACTTCACAGCGCTGTCTACCATGCCTTTAATGAAGTATTTTTGCAAAACTAGGAAGAGTACCACGACAGGCAAGACTCCGATGGTGGCGGAAGCAGCAGCAGCGCCTATGTTTGAGTTTACTTGTGCGAAGAAGCCGGAAACCGCCTGCGTTACCGAAGTGATTCGAGGTGATTGTAGGAAATATACCGAGAATTGATAATCGTTCCAGCAGGTCACGCCGGTCAGAATTATGACAGTGACGATGACAGGTTTGAGCTGCGGCATTATGATGCTGAAAAATGTTCTCAGCGGACCGCAGCCGTCAATAGCCGCTGCCTCGTCCAAGGCCGTCGGTATCGACTTAATGAAGTTCGTGAAAATGAAGATTGCGAGCGGTAACTGAAACGTCGTCATCAATAGGATTACACCGTGATAAGTGGATATTGCGTCAAATACCAGCATGACCCTGTAAAGTGGCACTATTATGCTTAAGGGGGGTATCATCATAACGCCCATAATCAGGACGCGTATGAATTTATTGAGCTTGGTTATACGCCGTGCGAGTGCGTATGCAGCCATAGAGCCGATTATTACGATTAGAAAAACCGAAAAGAAAGTTAATATGAAGCTATCGCGCATTCCTTCGATGATTTTGCCTGCGAAAGCTGTTTCGAAGCTCCCTGTATAGAGATAACCGGGCATGACCCATCGGGAGGATGCATCACGTGGATGGCTGAATGCCACACCCAGCATGATATAAAACGGCGCAAGATACACAAAAAGTATTACGATTGATACAAGATAACGCCACCAAGTTTTTTGCTTCACATCGTCACCTCCATTTTGTCAAGGAGCTTGATAACCACAATGCTCACAACCAATATGAAGAGGAATGTGAACACGCCCAGCGCTGCCGAATACCCCGCTTGCTCCACATTGAAGTATTGGTATGTGAGGTATGTGGTGAGCGAATGGGCGCCGCTTGAAGGGGCTGGTGGGCTGAGTGCTCGGATGATATCAAACAGTTTGAGACCGCCTATTAGGTTAATTACAACCGAGGCACTCAGCGCAGGCGCGAGCAGCGGAAATGTTATATGCCAGAACGAAGCCCACTTACCCACGCCGTCAACAGCAGCAGCCTCTTTGTACATAACGGGTATGTTCTGCAAGCCTGCGAGATAAATAACCATAGAAACACCCATATATTGCAGTGAGTTTACTATCAATATAACAGTTACCGTTCGATGCGGCTTGCCTATCCAGTCAAAACGGTCAGCTCCGAAAAGCCCCATGACATCATTGAGCGCGCCACCTCTGAATTGCACCAAGAAGAATATGATGTATCCCATGATGAGAGGAGCGATCATGACCGGCAGATACGATATCGTGCGCACTACCCCGCGCCCTTTAAATTTGCTGTCGAGGAATATTGCCATTGAAAGACCTACGACTTGCTGGATAATTGTGCTGCCAAATCCGTAGATAATCGTATTCATCAACACGTTTCCGGCCCATTGGTCGCTAAAAAGGCTTTCGTAATTGCGAAACCCCACGTAGTTGAAGTCGGGCAGAAAGCCGTTCCAGTCCGTGAAGGATATTCGTAGCCCATCGAAGAACGGGTAAATTACAAATACGCCAAACAGTACTAAGGCCGGGATATAGAACAGGTTGAGCCTTTTCATTTTTTTCATACTATCACCCCTCTTTATAATGATAATGCTTTAAGCGGGCGGGTAACCCCGCCCGCTTAAATTATCTCATGTTTTGCGGTCCGTTGCAACTAGATATTCAACTATTGTGCTCGGAGAGTGTTATAGCTGCTCTCCATGTGGTCGATAACGGCTTGGGTACTCATTGTGCCGTTGAGAATACCAAGGCCGGTGTCGCACAAATCGTTCCACATTCCACTCGGAAGGAATACGCGGTCAAAGTATGGGAACGTCCTGATGTTTGCCCATGTTGCGAAATCACCTGTCAAGAAGCCAAGGTCAGTCTGTACGCCGCTGAAACCTGCGGGGGCGCCGTTTGCCTCGGCGAGCATGACCATAATGTCTTCACGAGCAAGGAACTCAAGGAACAGAAGGGCTTCGGCTTCGTTGGGGCTGTCTTTCCATACGCCCAGTGCAAGGCGCTCACCTGCGATGAGGGTGGGGGAGTCACCGGGGAGGTATGCCGGGATTGGCATCATGCCGATGTTCGCATTGCCTTTGCTCGCGGCATCCATGGCGGCGTAGTTGCCGAAGAATGTGAATGCTACTTCGCCTTGACCTAGAAGCAATGTGGTTGTGTCATAGTCGGCGGTGGTGCAGTCTTCGTTGAAGAATCCGCGCCTGTTCCAGTCAGCAAACATATCCGCGATTTGACCCCAGAGCTGCCAGTCAAATGAACCATTCAGGAGAGCGTTGCGATGATTGTTTGACTCATTGGTGATGTAGAGCGAGGGAGCGACCCAGTCAAAGAACTGGCCAATCGTCCAGTCATCGATGCCGCCGAGGAAAATCGGGATATAACCTGCGGCCTTGACAAGTTCGCAAACGTCTTCAAAATCACTCCATGTGATTATGCTCGCAACGTCAACGCCGACTTCGGCGAGTATGTCGCGGTTGTAGTTCATGCCTGCGATGTCGATGTCTACCGCGAAAGCCAGCATATTGCCGTTATCATCGCTGACGACGGGACCGATTTGGGGGGATACCCTACCAAACCAAGGCTGGTCATTGAGCGGGCGCAGGAATGTACCGTAACGGATTACGGCCCAGCCATGTGTCGAGAACACATCTGGCATGTCGTTGGTTGCCATTTTTGTTCTCATCAGCCCTTCGTAGTCGTTTGCGGGCGCCGCATAGTCGATATCAATGCCGGTCTCGTTTGTAAACATCTGGCAAACTTCGGCAAATGTATCGTTGGCAACACCAGTCATGTTTGTCCATATGTCGAGCGTGACGCCGACGGGATCAGCCGGGGGTGCAGGGGGATCATCAGGGGTTGCAGGGTCTGCCGGAGCTGTAGGTTCGGGGGTTGACGGGGGCGGGGGATCTGCGGGTGCTTCAGCACATGCTGCGAGGAACGCGAATGTCATAACCAGGGAAATCAGCAGGGCAATTAGTCTCTTTTTCATTTCATTTCCTCCATCATAAAGTATTTTTTTGGTTCCTATGAACCCATATGTTAGGTAGGCAAATTTACCTATCTACAGAATTAAAGTATAAATTAATACAACTTTTAAATCAAGGACACATATCTATAATATTGGTGTTATTTTCTATACGTGTTAAAACCTTATTTGATAATGCGACATGCTTTTGTACTATTCGCATGTTTATTCATACTGTGGCAACCACTTGCCATGCTCAGATATAAGTTCATCCACCATTTTTACGATATCATCTATTGAGAGTTCCGCTGCTGTGTGGGGGTCCAGCATTGCCGCGTGGTAGATGTGTTCTTTTTTGCGCGTGACGGCAGCTTCTATCGCGAGCAGGTGTACATTGACATTCGTCATATTCATTGCAGCCAAGTGTACGGGCAACTTTCCGACATAACATGGGTATATGCCGTTGTTGCCGACGACGCATGGCACTTCCACGCAGGCATCCGAAGGCAGGTTCTCTATGAGGCCGCCATTATTGATCACGTTGCCTCCAAATGTGTAGGGCGTGTTTGTTAGCATCGCTTCCATTATGTATGAAGCGTATTCTATCGAGCGGGTATGGGCATCGCCGCCCTCGTCCAAGATGGAGAGCCTTTGTGTATCCCATTTTTCCATCTGCTCAATGCAGCGCCTCGGGTATTCGTCTATGGGAATATTGAAACGTTCAATAAGCTCAGGATAATTGCGCTTTATGTAAAATGGGTTGTATTCCGCATTGTGTTCGCTCGATTCCGTGCAATAATAACCGAGTTTGTCAATGTAATCGTAACGCACCATATCGCCGTGCTTTTCGGTTGCATTTTTCTCTTTTGCGCGGCGCTTTATTTCCGGGTAGAGGTCGTTTCCGTTTTTATCTTTGATCTCAAGCAGCCAACTCATATGGTTTATGCCGGCAATCAGCTCTTTTCGGCCATCGATCTTATCGGTCATACCTAAGGCACGCATCAAGTTCTCCGAGCAAACCTGTACGCTGTGGCAGATTCCTATGGTCTTGATTCCGGAGTATCTCTGCAAGTAGCCGGTCAGCATCGACATCGGGTTTACATAATTCAGCATCCAAGCATCGGGGCAAACCTCCTGCATATCTCGCGTGAAATCATCCAGCACAGGAATCGTCCTTAGCGCGCGCATTATGCCTCCGATACCTGTCGTATCCCCTATGGTGTGCCTAAGGCCATATTTCTTGGGGATTTCAAAATCGGTTATCGTGCAGGGGTCATAGCCACCGATTTGAACCGCATTAATGACGAAATCCGCGCCCTTCAGAGCAGCTTTGCGGTTTTCCACGCGCGCATACATGCCTATTTGCGCGGTCCCGCCTTTAGCGCGGCAGATGGCGCTGAGTATTTCCTCGCTTTCCTTTAGGCGCGCGGGATCAATGTCATACAACGCAATCTCCGCTGATTTCAGGGCATCGCTACACATGCAGTCGCCCAATACATTTTTCGCGAACATGGTGCTACCCGCACCCATAAACGTAATTTTCGGCATGTCAATAATTTTTCCTTTCTGTAAATTTTATTTCCACCGAGCAGTTCTCCGCTTCAAAACACACTTCGATGGGTGCGTATTCGCCGTTTTCGGTTTCAGACGCAGTGCAGCCTTTGCCTGAGACTCCTGCAATGGACATGTTTTCGGGAACATGAACGAAATAACGCTCTGTCGTGCCGACAATGCCTTTCAAAGTAAGGCTGAGGGTATTGTCGCTAAAGATGTGGTTTTCTATGCTAATGGCATCCATTGAGACATGGCGCGTCGAAGCAACGACTTGGGGTTTTCCGTCATATTCATAGAATGAAACAATCTGACACTTCCCGAGCGGAAGCGCATCGCAGTTCATAACGCCTTGCACTATCCCCAAGCCTTTTTCGGCCCAGAAATCAAATGTGACATATTGCTTATTGGGGTCAAGACCCAGCATTTCGAGCGATACGGTCGTTTCCTTGAGGGGCAATAGGGCTATTCTTACAGCCACCGTCCAAGTACGACCACCATAGCATAGATGAAATGCCCAAAGTGAGGAAAAGGGATGGGCATCGTTCATAGTTGGAAATTCGCCGGACATATCATAAGCATCTTTCAAAGAGACATCTTCCGGCTCAACAGGAGCTTCATTTGACTGCACGGCGAAACCATGTAGCTTAGTCCATGTGTATGCCGGGTAGTTCAAATCAAGTCCACCCGTTTCTGCCGTGCGAGTGGTCAGCGGCGGCAGGGTTTTTTTGATTATGGCTGTTTTCTCGTCTGTGTATGCTTCGGGAGTGTCGCTGAGCATATATAGTTGTCCGCTGAGCGAAATCAGCGATAACACGCTCTGAGCCCATTCCCGTTTTGTACGCACACACACATGGTCGGGGTCGTTTAGGAACAGTATTCGTTGGGAAAAGAACCATCTTGCCGATTCAAACAACTGCATCCTGATTCCGGCCCATGTCGGATTTGCATCCATTGATATGCGACATGCATCGGCAAGGCCTATAACCTCGCCCATCTCGCCCCAACTGGCAAGGTAATACACATCCCTGCCCATTCCTTCTCGCGTTGCCTCCATGTATGCCCTGAAACGGTGCTCGGCGTCATCGTTTGTTATAATGCCCAGCCTGACGCACTCATGTAGGCCGTCAAAAATCAAATGGCGAATGGCATCTATTTTGATGTACTCATATCCAAGCTCCGAATACGCCTCAAACAGGGGTATGACATGCTTTTCCAGCGTTTCGGGGGAACAGGAATATATAAAATCGATCCATTCGCCAAGCAGGGCTTCCCCTTCATGCCAAATCACGGTATCCGCGCTGTACTTCAAAAACTCCCTGTTCGTTATGTTCGAGTTCGTCCAAATCCCGGGGCTCAACCCGCACTTTTTTATCGTGGAGACAATGCTCTCATGCCCGTCGGGGAATCGTTCCGGCTCGCATGTGAGCCATCCCTCTGCCATTGTCCCTTCCGGATTACATGGCAGGGGCATTTTTTGGTAGCCATCGTCCACTTGAATGTACTGCATCCCGTATGGCGCGAAGTTGCTTTTTATGAAATCAGTGATCGCTTCTATTTTATCAATACTGACATTTCTGCGGTATGCTTCCCATGAACACCATCCGCTGATAGGCTTCTGATTGGGCTTGAACTCCCATGGTTTATGGTATGTATATCCTAGGTATTTTCTGTAATAGTGCATCCTTAGGTTGATGAACAACGGCTTTTCGCTGAGGGTTACGCTAATGTCCGCAATACTCATGCCGTTATCATCGGTAATAATCTCGCCACGCTCCCATTCCCAGGGTACGCCATGCCAGTCGATTAGCAAATCCCAGGTGACGTCGTACATTCCGTTTATCCCATGTAAAAGTGGTTTGCCCAACTGTCCTAATATGGCCTCATTGCTCTTAGCGCGGTTCGGGCGCATATTTATCGCGTCCTCAGACAGCAGTATGCGCATTTTTGCCTTGACAGGTTTGTCGGTCGTGACGTAGTTTTGCTGGACATACTGGATGCTTTGCATGGAGCCGTCTGAGCCGTGCCGGTATCCTACTTCCCCGCATTCGGGGATAACTATTTGGATGACATTCACGCCATTGTACTCATACACGAGCGTCCTGTCGGCCTCGTTCCATTTATGAAGCGCGTGGGCCAGCGGCGGTTCCTTGCAAATTGGATGGAAATTTTCATTATTCATCTTCATATACCTCTTATCTCTTTACTTCAAAAACCAGTATTTTGAGTTCTACCGTGTCGGAGGTATTTCGGAGGCCATGGGTGCCGAAGGGTTCGTTTTTTATGACATCCCCTGCGCAGACCGGATGCCCGATGCCTTCGATTTCCATTTCTCCCACGCCTTCGAGTATTATATAGAATTCTTCATCGTCCCCATGCGCATGGCTACCAATGCTGGTGCTTGGGGGCAGGACGGTATAATGCATGAACTGCATTTTTGTGGCAAAGCCTTCCGAATGGAAAATATCCGTAATCCTTATCACACCTTCGCCATCGTGGCAGCTTTCATCATATTTGGGTTCTATCTTATAAAAGTTCTTTATCATATTATGCCTCCTACCTGCACGGCGCAACCCCTCTCGGTGGAAAGTAGTGCTGCGAAAACGATGGCAAATGTTTTTACTTGATCTGTGATGTCGGTAATCGGCCTCACACCACCCTTGACGTATGTAATAAAATCGTCCAGCATCCTATGCCTCTCCATGCCGTCTTCTTCTTGGGGAACGTCAGTCTCGGATAGTTTCCCATCAATGTTCCAGTATAACTTATCTCCCTCGTAGCGACACAAGCCGTTTTCAGCGGAAAATGTCCAATTGCCATTCCAATCGGTGGGGTCGCGGGCATCCAAGGAGCCATCGTAGATGAAAAAAGCACCACCTTCCATCTCAGCCAACAGCCTAACGTTTGAATAACCTGTATACCAGCTCCAGGCAGGTGTGAACATGCGAGCGTAAACCTGTATCGCTTCTTTATCGGTGAAGTAGCGCAGCAGGTCAAGATGATGAATACCCACGTCAATAAGCATGGGGTGTTGCATGTTTTTATGATAGTTTTCCACTTGGTGGTATTTTCTGAAAACAAGGTTTATCCCTACGATATTGCGCAACCGGGCGTCAATCTGTTCTTTTACAAAACGGTTTTGCAGCAAATATCGGTAGTTTTCCGCGACCATTAGTTTTTGCCCATCTTTTGCGTATTGCAGGCACTCCAAGACTTCTGCGGGGTCTTCTGATATCGGTTTTTCCGTTAAAACGGGTATATTGCGCGAAAACGCAGACCTATTGACTTCCATATGGGCATGCGGCGGTGTAGCGTTGAATACGAATTCCGGTTTTTCGACATCCAAGGCAAGCTCCAAGCTGGTGTAGCGTCGGCCTGAAAACCCGCATAAACTATCGAAGGTACGGGAGTCTTTGTCCACCACGCCCACAAGCTTAATATCTTTTCTCCGCATCAACAAGCGTTGCCACTGTATGCCAAAATCTCCCAAGCCCACATGTAGAACACGCATATCCACACCCCACCTCGAACCAATTGTAAAAAACTCGTTTATTTCCGTTCCCGTCCTAATTTTCAATTATCAATTATCAATTATCAATTGTAACTTAGTGACAGGAAACCCCTATCTTTTCGCTAGCGAATAAAAGTCACTAAGTTACTAAAGTTCTGCCCTGTACTGTCCCCATGTGCGGCGCAGCAATTCGAAATCCTCTTCTTCAAAGCGCTCGCGTGTCGTTTCTATGCCTGTCACGTAGTAAAGGCATGGGTTTCCGATTTTGGGCTGATATTCCGCGTACTCACGCCATGCGGCAAGTGATGGCATGGGATGCTGGTCGGTGTGTATGGCGCAGCCTTTGCATACCTTTTTGGCTATTTGCGCACGGTGGTCCATCTGGTTAACCACGCTTCTATTATCTGAGTAAATATCTTGTAAACGCAGCATATCCAAGACATCGTTGAAATAGGGGTTGAATGTATGCGAGATAATTAGCGCGTCGGACTTGGCCTCCTTTGCGCTGTCATAGTACAGCTTTATCATCGTGTGAAGCGATTCTATGCCCCAATCCGTGACTCTATCCTGCTTGGTAATCGGTTTGGTGCCTCGGAACCGTGGGAGGAAGTGAGTATAGTCGAACTCAAAACCGTCAGCATCGAGACCGTCCTTTGATAACAGGTAATGGATTTTATCCTTGACCATTTTCACATACTCGGGGTGCTGCGGGTCCGCCACATAGCGCCAGAATGCATCAGTATGGGTCTCGGTCGGCAGAGAATAGTATTTGCGTATTTTTTTATGCTCCATTTTGCACGCTTTGTAGAATACGTCCGTATCGATTTCAAGATCATATAAGTCTCTTTCGTCAACATACATATGCCACTGCATGGGTACGGTCTTCCCTTTAGAAGACATGCAGAAACTCCACGGCGATGACCATAAGATGACCTTACGCCCTTTTTCATGCTGCCTTTCAATAAAGCCTTTTAAATCCGGCCATAGTTCATAATCGATATCCAGCAGGGAATCTTCCCTAAACCAGCGGTTGTCTATGATAAGTATCCCCGGATCTAGGCCTTTGGCTTCGAGTTTGGAAAGCGACTGCTCATAGAATTCCTGAGTGCAGAAGAGATGCGTGTCGTCGGTTTCCCAGCCGTCATACTTGCCGGAAAAGAAGTTGTCCCAACGATTTGAATGAAACACCTGCTCACCCCAGCCACCGAATATCGGAAGCTTCCACCATGTTGGTATATCGCTGCGGTCTATATCCTTGACGCATTTTTCTTCAACGAGGTAGTTTACATAACTTTCAAGGGCATTATACTTATCGGAAGCTGCGGCTTCTATCATGATTTTGGGGCTTTCCCACTTCTCTTCTACCGCTGTTTGCCCCATATAGTCCAGCATTAAGCCAAAATCTTCGCCGCCAACGTACCGGTAGCCCATGAATCGATTTCCTTTTGGCTTAACCGCAAGACCGAGCGTCACCCATTCGTCCTTATCCTTGTCACCCATCAGAAACAAAAACGGAGATGGCGTAGCCAGCCAATCCCCTCCGTAGTAATGCCTGTCGCAGTTGACCCTGATATTCATTTCCTCATAGAAACCAATTATGCGCTTGTCGCATGAGTTGATGCCATAGGAGTAAACATGGGTGAAATATGGTTTTGATGACATCATGAACTCCTTGACACCGCGATGCATCGCCATATGCCGCCCCGGGCCGCAGAAGAATGGATAATCCTTTGCCTCCATCCTTGGGTCATCATGCAAGAACCCTTCAAAAAACCTGACATCCTCAAGAGTGCCGCTGCCATGGACGGTATAATAGTACACTACGCGGCTATCGTCGCAGTTGAAAATATACTCGACTTTTTCCCAGGCTGTCGTTTTCGCCGTGAATTTTATTTCCGCGCTTGTTGAATTCTCTATAACTTCTGGGGCGCTTATTTCGACAAGCTCGTCAATTAAGTCGCCGCTGTCGCATCCCGATGCGATTAACAGTTTCGCGCCGATGCCGCCACCGAAACGCAGTTGCACGTAATATGGGTCGCCGGTGTCGTACGTCAGTGTGTAATCTTTTCCACGAACAATGATTTCGTTACCCTGTGTTATTTTCATAAAACAAAACCCTTTCTATTACTCTTGATTGTTTTGCTTCTCTTCTTCTGCCTTTCGCTGGTATTCAGAAGGCGTCATGCCCTCTATCTTAATGAATACTTTTGTAAAATGCTTCGCGCTGTAATACCCAACTTTCTCAGCTATGCTCTTAACCGTCATACCAGAGCTTACCAGGAGGGTTTTCGCCTTATTTATTCTCATCCTGGACAGATAGTCGGTCATGCGCATACCTGTCTGTTCACGGAAAAGCCTGCTAAGGTAGTTCGGGGTTATACCCAAATGGTCTGCGATGGAGTTTACGCCAATATACTCCTTATATCTACTTTGAATATATGCCTTAGCCCTGGAAACAATATCAGCGCGGATTTCCCCGCTTACCCCCATGTCAGTGACACTCTGTATTTTCCTCGCCATGCTCTGTGGGGATGACACATCAAAATCCATATCCGTCACGGCCTTTAGATAGCGTTTTACCAGATTGCCATTGCTTTTAAGGCTGCTGACTTTTTGCATCACCTGTAAAATATCCTGCAACCCGACCGGCTTTAATAGATAATCGGATATCCCCATCCTGATAGCTCTCTGCGCATATTGAAACTCAGAGTATCCGGTAAGCAGGAACCATCTTGTCGATGGGCTTATTACCCTGGCTTCTTCTATTGCGTCAAGACCGTCCATTTGTGGCATCTGGATATCAACGAAAGCGATATCCGGACTATGGACGGCCTTTTCAATGAGTTCAAGTCCGTTCGAAGCTTCTAAGTACTCATGCTTTCCAGGCTCAAGCTCCTCAAAGATGCTTTTCAAGCCAAGGCGCACCATCGGTTCATCATCACAAATCATTATCAGCAATCTTGTCTACCCCCTCATCTCCAAATGGCAAAAGAATTGTGCAGTAGCAACCGTTCCCCGGCGTACTTTTAATGGAAAACTCCGCATCCGCATTAAAAAGCTTAAGCCTTTCAATAATATTTGATAGACCAACGCTGTTATAGCCTATCTCCTCGGTGTCAAAACCGGTGCCATTATCGCAAATTTCAATGAAAAGCATCGGCATACCTTCATCTGAATCTGTTATTTCCGCGTTGATTTCTATCATAAGGGAGTTTCCCTGCGGTTCCATGCCGTGAATGATCGAGTTCTCCACCAATGGTTGCAGCAGTAGCTTAGGTATGACGATTCTCTTTGCATCAGGCTCACAGTAGATTTCGAATGTGAGCCTTTCGGCAAAACGCATCTTCTGCAACTCAAGATATTCTTCAATGAACGTCAGCTCACCGCCGACAGTGCTCAGGTTTTTGTTCGAAGCTATATAACGGAAGACATGTCCCAGAAAAATGATGGAGTTTTCGAGGGTTTCACGTTCCCCAATGCGGTTTAGCGTAACGAATCCGGAAAGTGTATTGCTGAGAAAATGTGGATTGATTTGTGATTGTAGAGCTAGATATTCAGCATTGCGCTGGTTAAGCACCGCTCGGTATTCGCTCTTTATGTGCTTGTCCAAGAGCCTTGAAGTCTGATTGAGCGCGTTTGCTATTGTTGCCATATACCCATTGCCGCGAACTTCGAGTGTTATATCCAGGTCCCCCGAAGCGATTTTCTGCATGGATGCCAGTAACTTGTTCATCGTCCTTACTGTCCTAAGGGAACTAAAGAAAAAAACCGCAAGTGCCGCAGCAAGGCACAGTGTGCCAAATAAGGTCGTAACATAGTATATGGGAGCAGTATGTTCCATTACGTCTGATTGCGAGGCCATATAGCAAAGCCGCCACGGCGTTGAGGCAATCGGTGCCATGGAGACATGATATGAATCCCGCTCACTGCTGACCTTGGCATCCCCACTCGCAATGTTTTCAAGCAGTTCCGAGGATATCTCCATCTCACCCCTGCTGTAAATGACATTGTTTTCTTGGTCTAGCAGCATTAGGACTGATGATGGCGTGATGGGTATACCGTCAAATATGTCATTTAGCTCGCTGTCGATAGCGAAGACCCTGATGACTCCGACCGGGCGTAAGGATATCGGGTCTTTTATCAGTCTTACAACCGAGAAGATACTATATTGATCGCCCGTAAAAAAATACTGATAGTGGGGTTCATCCAAAAAGTCCGGATAATCGGTCTGCAAGAAAAAAACAGAACCGTCTGACTCATTGGCATCTATGTACCACTGGCTTTCTTTGACTCCAGGGATATTTATTACCTGCATCGAACCCGATAAACGACGCACCAGCACATTAATTCCGTCTTCTTCATAAGGAACGAATAACACTGCGATTACATCCCTTCGCGAGATGGCCAGTTGATGCGAAAAAGCAGAGTGTACAGTACGGTGGATCCGAACCACGTCTGCCGTGCCTGTCGTATACTTTCCGCTGTTGATATCCATCAGCGATTCCATTAGTTCCGCATTGAAATAAGGCATCATGGAAAGATTCCCGAGTTCCATGGCATATGCCGCGAGATGCTGCGATACAGAATTGAGGGTACTCTCAAAGCTGTTTTCAATCTCGGTCATATATATTTGCCCCATGTAGGAGGCGAGAGCTATAGAAAAAATCGTTAGAGGGGCAAATATACTTACAGCGAAGACTGCGATCAGCCACAATCTGAAAGAACGGTACACATTTACACCACCTTATGGGACATCAACCACCAACACCTCAACTAAATTTACGGACGATAAACAGCGGTCAACAACTTCACTGACTATTATACATAAAAACAGAAATCTCACAAGTATATTGATTCGATTTATAGATAATAGCACCAATAGTATAGAATTGTACACTTGAACCAGGGTGGCATTGTGCTTATTCTGTTGATATCCTGAAACTCGAGCAGCATTGAACAGTTACGACACGCATTTATGTCTCATTTTCAAGATCGGTGAGGAAAGGCTTTTTTTCCTCCTAAACTAGTACCCCATCCGGTTAGAAATTGAAGTGATTCGTCGAGGATTTTCGCCGTCAGGCGAGGCAAAATTACGAACACTCCATCGTCCATGGTTTCGCTCTGCGGGGCACTCAAACAGCCATCCTCACCGGCAGTAGAGATATCCTGTGACCGTGTGTGATCTGCAACCATTA
>Ga0099364_10007715_pt1 | contig 15311 bp, 7 predicted proteins | sample TergutTh196P3_FD_73070 | JGI IMG/M metagenome (GOLD analysis project Ga0099364, IMG submission 73070) | Microcerotermes parvus P3 segment gut microbial communities from Pointe-Noire, Republic of the Congo - Th196 P3 | ecosystem: Host-associated > Arthropoda: Insects > Digestive system > Gut ... | reverse complement strand
ATCCTCTTGGCGTTTTCATCAACATTTCTTCATAACCGCCCTCTCCGCTTTCGGCAGCTATTCTTTCGTTGACTAAAACGGTGGCATGACGCAAAGTTGCCCAGGTAGCCAAACCTGTTTGCAAGCGTTTGACTTGCCAAATGGCTAACCCGTCGTCGGTAGCCGGTTGAACCGAATCAGCCCATTGCACGGCCATCGCATTGATCCATTGGTTGTACAGATTATTTTTGATGTCGCCGGCATCGGCATGAGTTTGATAATTCGACCGCAAATTGGCAATTGCTTTGCGTAAGGGAGGGTATTTAGTATACTCATCAGTCATCAAACGGTCGGCCAACCCATTACCCATCACGGCAGCTATATCCACAGCCGAAGGGAGTAATCTTCTTGGCGCCAAGCCGTTTTGGTCGGGAGGCCCCTGGACGCGCAAATCTAAAGGAATAATTTCATGATAGACGGTATTGAATAATATTTCATTGTCAAAACCCCATGAAAGCGGGAAAATAGCCGTTTCTTCCTTAGGATATAAACAATAGGGCGGAACGGCTGTTTTCAGATTTGACCAGACTAAAGCGCTTCGCGAGGGGGCAATAAAATCGGCGTAACTCTTAATCCAAAGTTCGGCATACCGGGTGATTGACGTCGGCAACCGGTCTAATTCCTTCAAAACTTCCTGCTCGGGCGGCTCGCTCAATATCGTTGTAAAATACCGGAATGCTTTGAAATACAGCGACATTTCGGGCGAAGAAGTATAATGTCCCCTCGGTTTTAAATCCGAATAGGCATACTGTTTTTGGGTGACTTCTGAGAAGTCGTCTGTTTCATGGATGATTCGCGCCGCTTCTTCGTTGGTTGCCCGATTGGCGGCCAAATCTTTTAGCGCTGTAAAAACGATGTTCCATTTCGATGCCGGATGATTGGCTTTGAAATATTCATCCGCTTCGTTGATAAAACGCCAAAATTCGGGGATCGCCTGCTCTCTTTCCTTTATAATAAAAATGCCCTGATAGGCCGCCGCAAATAACTCCCAAAAAATATCTGTGGTCACCATGTAGGGGCGCGCCTGGATATCGCTGCTGTAATAATTCTCCGTTTCGTACAGTTCGTACAGTTGTTGGTGGCGGGTAGGTCGGAACAGTCCGTTATTCTTCTGAAACATAGCCAATTCCTCAGCCGATTTGATAAACAGCCACGCATTCAAGACATTGGGTAAGGGTATGTTGACGGGAGCATATTGCAGGGTGCAGATGCCGTTTTTGACTGTTTTGCCGACAATCCCCTTGCCATCGGGAACAGCTACCGGAGCAGTTTCAAACCGATAGTCGCCCAATTGTTTGGATGACGATTTATCAGGAATGAGGTACATTTCAATCCCCGGCGTATTTTTTTGCCACGTCATCATCCCTAATCCGTTAGGCGTAGGAATAATCGCGTCTTTGTTTTTTAGCGGCAATTTTAAGGGCGATGATTTGTCCCAATAACCTTCGTAGGCAGCCACATACAGATCAAGCTGCTTATCCTGCCATAAAAATTGATAGCCTGAGGGATGGAAGGCTGCGGGTAATGCCCATGATGATTGCATGGCGCTTACAGGCAGTTGGCCTCCTGCATATTCTTCTAACTTCGTTTGCGTTTTTTCAGGGCCTGCCACTTGATAAAACCTTTCGCCCCGTTCGGTAATTGAAACAACCCGATAGGTCTTGTCGCCATTATCCATTCCCAGAAACAGGCGATAGGAATAAAATGATTTGCCATTTTCATAATGCGTACTGAAAGGCTGCGGGCAGAAAATCATTTTTTCAAGCGTTTGTTTGGATGAAAAAATACGCTCTGTCGTCCATTCGGCATTTGAGTTTTCGATGCGATAAATACATGATTCCGCATTTTCTTCCCCTAAAACAAACAAGGCATACCCTCTGGGATGCCAGACCACCGTTTTGGCTTTGAAATTTTTGGGCATAGCGCAACCGTTTGAAATATCAGTCGCTCCGATGGTCCAAAACTTCAAATCATAACGTCCGTCATGCTCTGTAAGCGCCGCCACAAGCGATCCCTTCGGCGAAACGCTATAATCAACAAGTTGCTCCTTTTTAGGAAACGCGTATGCGCAAGCCTTATCCGGCGAAGGGGCTATTTCGATCTCGGAAATACCAAATATGCCCTTAAAAACGCCCTGATTGTCTTCCGTTTGCAATACAATGGGAGGATTCGCTCCGTCCCCCGATTGAGACACTTTCCCTTTACAGGAAAACAAACTCGCACCCACGCCGAAAATAATTCCTAATACACTGATTTTAAAAGTTATACGATCCATGATAGTCAATTTTAATAAGACACACAAAGATAGGTTTTTTTTCTCTGTATTTCATGTATGAATCAGGAAAAAAAAACGCCATACCCAGCTGGGGTATGACGTTTTTATAATTGGTAAATAATTATTTTTTGCGAAAAATAATTCGGTCATTTAACATTCTCGCCTTCAATTTTAATATTCCCGCCTTCAATTTTAGCATTGTCGCCATCCATTTTTTCTTTCAGGGCAGCCAATTCTTCGATATCACCAAGCGTTGTTTTTTCGACGGCAGGGGCTGTCGAAATTTCTTTCTTGGCGCTTCTTGCTTTGGCTTCGCTTTCCTTCTTGATTGCTTTTTGCTCATCTTCAAAGATACGGCTATGAGAGAGGATGATACGACGGGCTTCTTTGTTAAATTCGATGACTTTAAACATCAGTTTCTCATCCAATTTGGCCTGCGCGCCGTCTTCCTTCACCAAATGTTTTGGCGTTGCAAAGCCTTCTACGCCGTATGGCAGCGAGATGACCGCTCCTTTGTCCATCATTTCGATGATCGTTCCTTCGTGAATAGAACCTACGATGAATACGCCTTCAAAGACATCCCACGGATTCTCTTCCATTTGTTTATGACCAAGGCTCAAACGGCGGTTTTCCTTATCGATATCTAACACTTGCACGCTGATTTCTGCGCCGATGGACGTAAATTCGCTCGGATGTTTGATTTTTTTCGTCCACGAAAGGTCTGAAATATGAATCAATCCGTCTACGCCTTCTTCTATTTCGACAAATACGCCGAAGTTGGTGAAGTTACAAACTTTCGCTTTATGCGACGATTCGATCGGGAAGCGTTCTTCGATATTATCCCACGGGTCGGGTTTCAACTGCTTGATACCTAACGACATCTTGCGCTCGTCGCGGTCTAATGTCAGGATGATCGCTTCTACATCATCGGCCACAGACATAAAATCCTGCGCGCTGCGCAAGTGTTGCGTCCAGCTCATTTCGGAAACATGAATCAGCCCTTCTACGCCTGGCGCTATTTCTACGAAAGCGCCGTAATCTGCCATTACTACGACTTTTCCTTTCACCTTGTCGCCTACTTTCAAATCGGCGCTTAAAGCATCCCATGGATGCGGCGTGAGCTGTTTGAGGCCTAAAGCGATGCGTTTCTTCTCGTCATCGAAGTCAAGGATGACAACATTCACTTTCTGGTCGAGCTGAACGATTTCTTCCGGATGAGCCACTCGACCCCATGAGAGGTCAGTGATATGAATCAATCCGTCAACGCCTCCCAAGTCGACGAAGACGCCGTAAGAGGTAATGTTCTTCACCGTTCCTTCCAATACCTGGCCTTTTTCAAGTCGGGAGATGATTTCTTTTTTCTGCTGTTCGAGTTCGGCTTCGATCAGCGCTTTGTGAGAAACGACCACGTTTTTAAAGTCATGGTTGATTTTCACAATTTTAAATTCCATTGTTTTACCGACAAACACATCATAGTCGCGAATCGGTTTGACATCGATCTGTGAACCCGGCAGGAAGGCTTCGATGCCGAATACATCGACAATCATACCGCCTTTTGTACGACATTTTACAAACCCTTTGATGATTTCGTCCTTATCAAGCGCTTCGTTGACCCTGTCCCAGGAACGCGAGGCACGCGCTTTTTTGTGGGAAAGGATCAATTGTCCTTTTTTATCTTCTTGATTTTCAATGTAAACCTCTACCTGGTCGCCCACTTTTAAGTCGGGGTCATAGCGAAATTCTGACATTGGGACGACGCCATCTGATTTGAAACTGATATTGACAACGACTTCGCGTTTGTTCATGGCAGTTACAGTTCCAATGACGACGTCTTTGTCTTTTACCGTGTTTAAGGTCTCATCGTAAGTTTTAGTCAGCTCCTCGACATTTCTGTTTTGACCGGTATCCTCACCCTTTTCGTACGAATCCCAATTGAAATCTTCGTTTGGGACAATGTTTTTTAAATTTTCCATTTTAAATTGTTAATACTCTGTTAATTAATAAGTTAGACAATAAGTTGACACTCTCTCTGAAAAAGTGGCGCAAAGGTACGTTTTTTTTATGGTTTTCCAATCGTTTTGCGGATTATTTTGGCGAAAAGAAAAAAAAGACGGATAAAAGATTGTCTATGTATTTTAAAAAAAGTATATTTGCGCGTTGTAACTAAATATTTTAAAAAAATGAAGACAATTTCTTTTGCAGCAGGATCAGCCTATACAGCGCTGCTTGCGTTTCTAATCGTGTGTATCGACCAGTCGATCAAAAAATTTATGCCCATTGGCGCTGAAAGTGGTTTTACCTACATAGCGTTCGTAGCCTGGGCCGTGTATTTCTTTTCAGGATGTACGCTCAAAGGGGGTATCAGAGCGGCCATAGGCTATGTTATCGGGATTACGTTCTCGATAGGGATTATGCTTCTTGCCGGTGTGTTTTCAGCCACCGGATTCGTTGCCGTACCTCTCGCGGTCTTTTTTGTTGTTTTCGTGGTATTATACCTCGAAAAGGCAGCGCCGTGGTTCGACCTTATTCCGGCTATGTTCGTAGCTTCGGGATGTTACTTTGGCATTATGACCTACGTGCCTGAAGCGTCATTTTGTACAGCCGCCTCCGTAGAACTTATTTACGGCTTTATCGGATTACTCTTCGGCTGGATAACCATTACCGGCAAGGGCATGATATCAAAAGCCCTCGAAAAGTAAAAAAATTAACATGCTAATAAAAAAATTTTAACGACATGATTAATAGACTTTTAACCATTTCGGCGCTATGTTTATGCCTGTCTGTCAGCGCCCAGAACAAATTGATCCTCAATGCCGATCAAGGGGAATATGTGATTAGCAAGCATATCTACGGACATTTTTCCGAACATTTAGGGCATTGTATTTATGGCGGTTACTGGGTAGGCGAGGATTCGCCGATACCCAATACGCGCGGTATTCGCAACGATATCGTCAAAGCATTGAAAGATATCAGTATTCCCAACCTGCGTTGGCCGGGCGGCTGTTTTGCCGACGAATATCACTGGATGGACGGTATCGGCCCGCGCGACAAACGCCCGAAAATGGTGAATACCCATTGGGGCGGCGTCGTGGAGGATAATAGCTTTGGCACGCACGAATTTTTGGATTTATGCGAACAGCTTGAATGTGAACCTTATATCTGCGGCAATGTAGGGAGCGGAACTGTGGAAGAAATGTCGAAATGGGTGGAGTATATCACTTTCGACGGCGAAAGCCCAATGGCCAATCTGCGTCGTCAGAACGGACGCGAACAACCCTGGAAAGTACGATTTTGGGGTGTAGGCAATGAGAATTGGGGCTGCGGTGGCAATATGACTGCCGAGTTCTATGCCGACCAGTATAACCGCTACGCAACCTATTGCCGAAATTACGGCGATAATCGCCTGTACAAAATTGCAGGCGGCCCAAACGCGGAAGATTATCACTGGACTGAGACGCTGATGAAGAAATCCGGTTCGCGGATGCAAGGTTTGTCGCTCCATTATTATACGGTACCCAAAAACTGGGGTGATAAAGGTTCGGCCACCCAATTCGATGAAGCAGAATATTTTACGACCATTGAAAAAACATACCGGATGGAAGAATTAGTGTCGCGCCACTCAACCATCATGGACCAATACGACCCGCGAAAGCGTGTCGCCTTAGCGCCGGATGAATGGGGCGCATGGTATAACGTTGAGCCGGGCACTAATCCCGGTTTCCTCTACCAGCAAAATACGATGCGCGATGCGATTGTAGCGGCTATCAACCTGAATATTTTCAATCAGCATTGCGACCGCGTTAAAATTGCCAATATTGCGCAGACTATCAATGTATTGCAAGCTGTTATCTTAACCGAAAACGAAAAAATGCTGCTAACGCCCACGTACTGGGTGTATTACCTGTACAAGGTGCATCATGATGCGACGATGCTGCCCGTGAAGTTGACGAGCGCGCGGTACGAAATGAATGGCAGGCGCATCGACGCCGTCAGCGTTTCAGCTTCGCGCGATGATGCGGGAAAGATTCATATCACATTGGTGAATTGTGATCCGAACAGGGAACAGACAGTTTCATGCGATTTAGGGAAATTGGACGGAAAAAACATTTCCGGAAAGGTACTCACTTCTGCAAAAATCAATGACCATAACACCTTTGAAAACCCGAACACCGTTACAATCAAGGAGTTCAGCGGCTTTAAAATAGACAAAGGCGGATTGTCCATTCAGTTACCCTCCAAGTCGGTAGTGATGCTGGAATTCTAATAAATAAAAAAGGCTGACCCAGAGATGGGTCAGCCTTTTTTTATTTAATCATATTTACACAGTCGGACTTCTGTAAAGTAATAGCAGATTTTTCCGGTTGGATTATAAGGGTTGGGGCCTTGTTCACCGCCGAAATTAAAGCATATATTCCGCGAATGATAATGTCCTGAGGCAGGATTGTTATACGGAGAGCCATGATTTTGAGCCATGATTTTATCGGTCACCTGTTTCATGTCGATCGTAAACTCATGCCATCCGTTATTGATGCTTGCTTCAGGGATTAAATACTGATCCCGGTTACCGCCCGGTTTCCATTCCCAGTCATCGCCGGCGCCAAAAGGATTATTACCCTGATCCGGTCCCCACATGCTGTAGCGTATCCTGGGCCAAAGTTTCCTGTAATGCCAATAAGCCGCATTGTTAAGCACATCCGCTTCATTTTCGCAATACATGTAAATTTTGAATTTCAGATAACGGTATCTTTCAAAGTCATACATATATTGTTTGGCAAGCGTCCATGCAACAGTCGCGTTTCGTCCGATGGGAGCAACATAGTATACTTTGTCAGGTTCGTTAAGCGTTTCGGGATGAGGCACTTCGGAAATCGGAATGCCATACCTGAATTCTACATCAAAATCCGTAGTAACGATTCTTCCGCTATGCACAAGCATCGGGTCTAACGGCGCTTCATCAGGATACCAGTCTTCCGTAATCAGCTCTACCACGCCGTTTGCGATGTAAGGCTCCAAGATATCGTCAATCGACATCGAGTTTTGAATATATTTTATCTTTTTAAGCGTACCCGATTCCAACAAGTCAAGAAGCGTTTGCTGGGATGCGATGGGTGGGTTCACCTGAAATATTTTTGTATATTCGATGCGCTGCATATAGGGCTGATAATCGCCTCCTCCGAAATTGTAAGTCACGCCATTGCCGGCAAGGCTCATTTCGGGCAGTACATTTTTCAGACCTGCCCCTGTCAAATCCAATTCCTGAAGATTGGAGAAATAGAACAAATCGGAAAAAGTGCCGATGTGCATCGGTAAGATGAGCGAGGTGACCGTAGAGGCTACCTGCGAATTAAAGGCCGAGATACCGTTAGCGCGCAACGCCGCAATTTCAGTTGGTGCAAAAGGCGTCGTTGCGTTTGGCATCTCGATTTCCATCGTTCTGGTCACAGTCAGCGTATCTAATATCTTGACGCCTTCCACAATTGGCAGTACTGTGTAATCGATATTGATTTGAACTTTTTGGTCAGCTTCTAAATTACCGCAATAAAAGCGAGAGCCTTCGGTACTGCCCGTTTGTTTCGCCCCATCTTTATCCGTGAACGAAAATTCCAGTCCAAAATACTCGTATGCAATGGAATTGAGGCCGGTAGGCCACTCGGCTATAAATGCAGTAGGCGAAATGGTCAATTTAGGCGAAAAGATATTGATTAAATCTTTGTCTAACTGGGTGAAGGGGATAAGGGCAATTTCCTGCGGCACAGAATGATTCCCAAAATCGTCTTCGGTATAGACATAAAACCGGTACAATTTCGATTCGGTAAGCCCTGTGACGTTCACCCACGAACAAACCGAATCAATGTAATGTCTTTCACCGTCATATTCGATAACCGTTTTGGTCGCTTTCCCAAGAGTCAACTCGCTGGAGGGGACACGTCCCACTTTCATCAAGTCTAATTCCACCCGTTCAAAACCAATTTGTCCAATAATCGTATCGAAACAGGCAGGGTAAATCACTTCTCCGGAATATTTCCTTACATTATCGAATTGGTCGTCACAGGAAATGAAACAGCATAAGCCCGCAAACAATATAAAATAAATGATATGTTTCATAATGATAACATTTTAAAAATTAATGATTATTCTTTGATTCCGTAAAGCGTTAACTCCGACATGCAATTGACGTTGGCGTGAGAGGTCGAATAATTCTCCTCGAACCCGCCTACCATTTCATACCTGAACCATCGGGTAGGAATGGTATATTGCGGCTCGTCGGGGTAGAAATAAGCCATATCCCCCTCTTGACCTAATCTGACAATCTCCAATTCGGTTATGCCCTGAGGAATTGGCGTTCTTTGCGTTGTAATGCTGTCCCATTGCAGGGAAGATTCATTAAACACATAGAGCCTGAACTCGCCGCAGTTTTCATTACGGTAGTATTGACCCCGGTTAGGCGTATCTTCCGAGCGGCGCTGATGGGTCACAATACGGCTCAAGCGGTAATAACCGCCCAAATCCAAGATGATATTCCAGTCATTCACGTTGGCAATCCCTGAAATGCCATTGCGTCCGCGACTATCGGTATGGAAGAAGTTGTTAATGGCTGAAGCATTGACGCCGACGTCAATTATCCCGTCGAGTATTTTAGCCATACGACCCTCTTTAGCATCTCCAAACATCGCAGGAATACCGGTATTAAAGATAGTCCCATTGCGCAGAACGATTGTAGAATCATTGGGAGCCGGAATTACCATCTTCGTCTTATCCAATTCGTTGTCTTCCATCAAATGAATGGTACCAAAAGAGGTTTCTTCCGTCGTATTGCCGTAATAATCTTCCACACGTAGCCATACATCAATAGGAACGTCGGGACTAAGCGTCAAATTTAAGATAAATTTCCGGTCAATCTCCTTGTTGGATGAAAAAACGGACATAATGTCGCGATCGACGCCACGATCATGGTACTTAAAATGCACATAGACATTGATTAACTGTTTCAGTTCATTGGTCCAGTCGACGAAGAACGAACTGAATCCCGGTTTGACAATCAACGTTTCGGCAACGCGCGTAACAGCCGGTTCTAACGGCGTAACAACAATATCTACGGGTTGCGAACGCAAACCGGCTCTATTAACACCATACAGACTGATTTTTTGTGGCGCCGTAGAGCCAAGTCCGATAACATCTAAAGAATCAATGTAATAAGAAGCCGTAAAACGGAACGTCTTTCCGCTTGGGTTCGTATATTCCGCATCCACACTGAGCACGTCATTATCTTTGGGTAGGGTATAAAAAAACCTTGCTCCACCGTTAATGGGTTCCCAGGTAATATTCGTAGGGGGACCAGGAGGTGTGGTGGCGCTTTCTTCCGTTTGAAATCGAGACCCTTCCGAACAGGATAAGATCAATCCAAAAACTAATGCCCCCAAAAATAAAAATGATAAAAATGATTTTGTTTTCATACGTTCATAAATTTTTATTTATTACTGATTTATTACCATCCGGGATTCTGGGTGAGATTCCCATTGGTATTCAACTCATTCAAATCAATAGGCCACAGATAATCCCTGATTTGAAACTTGCGTGACTGTACGATGCCTAAGACGAAAAAAGTGCTGGCCTGAGAGCCTCGTACATTCCAGCCTTCCACGTAGGTCGAAAATTCCCTGTGCGCTCTTTTGTAACGCCATATATCCCAGAAACGGATGCCTTCAAAGGCTAATTCAATCGCCCTTTCTCTCAAGATGATTTCTCTCATGCCATCTTTGGTCGTATGTTTATTTAATGCGTCCGGTCGGGCGATAGAGGAGTTGGTGTAAATATCTTCAATATCAGGTATGCCGGCGCGTTTACGTACCAGATTGACAGCGGCATATACCTCTTGCGAAGGCCCGCTGTATTCGTTAAGCGCTTCCGCTTTCATCAGATACAAGTCGGCTAAGCGGATAATGGGCATTGGATAGCGTACAACGCGATAGGGATGGTCAGACATGCTTTCAGGATGGGTCATTTTCTGGAAACCTATCCCGGTTGCTAAATAATCGGTTCGTTGCACCGATTCCTTAAAACCGCCCGGCGTTCCATACATCATATATACCGGTATGGTTTGATAATGCGTGCGCACATAACCGCCTGTAAAGTCAAGATTGGCATAAAAACGCATTTCACGGTTCGTATACAGGTTGACGGTGTTTGTATTGGGTTGTAAGATACCCGCTATTGACGGATAATCGAGGTCGGTAGCCTCAGGTGTGAGGTACAAATCCATTCGCCCATTGTAATTGAATGTAGCGTCTTCATCGATGGGTAACCCGTTGTTAGTATAATACATTTCGGCCATCTTATACGTACAAGCCAACCATTGCCATGAATAACCGGCCAATTCCCTCAAACCTTCAGCTTGTTCGGCAGGAAGACGGATATTAGCTGCATCAGCGATTTCGCCCTGGTCGTAGTTCCTTACATTGGAGTTTCCCCAAAGCAATTCATCGTTCCAGGGCGTGGTAACGATCATGCGCAAGTCATAAAGCAGGCGCATATTGTCGTGATTCAGGCGGAAGAAAGCCGTATCCATCAGATATTGTTTTTCAGGATCGCTGGTAAATAGCCTTTTCCCTTGACCTTCAGCTAATGCAATAGCTTCGTTGATGGCTGTGAGCGCTGTACCCCATTTTTCTCGGGTTTGATCTTCTGTGGCGTTCACATCGAAAAACTGTTTGTTGTCACTTGGATCCAGGAAATCATCAAAAAATTCCCGATTGCCGCTGAAAAACGGACTGGCTCTGTAGAGTAGTACCCTCGCTTTTACAGCCGCTGCGCCTACCTTGTCTATCATTCCAAAATCAGATACTGTGCGAGTTTCGTGTAGATTTAAAATCGCCATGTCCATTAAATTAATAATGTAATCAAATACGTCTTCTACCTTGCTCCTTTTCTGAAACAAATCATCCGAAAGCGCATCAGGATCAATGACTTGATCCGAAATTATAATAGGCCCATATTGCCTTAATAATAAAAAATGGTAATACGCCTTTAAAAATGTGACCTGCGCAACCCAATCTTTCTTTTCGACCTCTGAAAGATGACGAACGCCATCTACATAACTCAAAAAGACGTTACATGCGCGAAGGGCTTGATAATAATTTTTTCCGGCACCGGTACCCGACCACGTTCCCAGCAGTGGATTGCCCGTTGTTTGCAAACCGCGCATGATGCGTTCTCCTCTCATAACGCCGCTATTTTGCTGGTAGTCCATATCAATCCTGCCGACCGTTTCGTCGCCTAATAACACCATGGATTCATTAGTCATATTATCGTTTGGAAGATATGAATAGGCTTTTGCTAATCCATTAAAAGCCTCTTCCTTCGTGGAAAAGATATTTTCCAACTTCAAGGTATTGTCCGGTACTACATCTAAATATTTACTACATGAAGATGCTACGATCAAAATCGCAACAATCCCTATCCAAAAATTAATTCTCTTCATATTCTTTTTTTTAAAAATTATAGATTAAAAGTCTAATTTTATACCAATGTTGTATCGCTTGTTAGGTGGATATTGGGCGCCATTTCTGCCCATGGCGGGATCCCATAGTTTGAATTTACTGAAGGTGAACAAATTTTCGCCCATAAAGTAAATTCTGAACCGTTGCATGTGAATGAAATTCCATCCCGGCAGGTTATAACCTAATTCTACTTGTTTAACACGCATGTAACTGGCATCGCGCAACCACCATGACGATTGCATCGTGTTGTTAGTGATAGGCACAGTAGAAAAACGAGGCCAGAAAGCATGTGGGTTAGGATTGGTTTCGCTCCAATAATCATCGGCGATAAGGGGTAACGCATTACGCTGACCGATGAAAGGCGCAATACCACCTGCTCCTGCATCAATAAACATAGACACCCGTGCATCGCCCTGAAAGAAAGCGGATAGATCCCATTGTTTGTAACCTAATGAAAAACCGAACCCGTATTGAATTTCAGCCTTGGTAGGATACCCCATTGGAACGCGGTCGTTTACGTTGACTACTCCGTCGCCGTTCACATCTTTATATTTGATGTCGCCGGCCTGATATTCGCCAAAATCCTGTTTGGGAGAGTTCAGAATTTCATGTTCGTCAACAAAAAGACGCTCGGCAATCAAACCCCATTGTTGATCCCAGGCATAACCCTTACGTTTCAGATATTCGTCGGGATAGTTTTTTTCGTCTAATTCTAAAAGTTCGTTGTGATAATAAGTTATATTAGCGCGTCCTTGAATCCAAAAGTCTCTTGTAAACGAATGGGAGATATCAATAGACCCATCGAATCCGTTCTTTTGCATTTTACCTACATTACCACTGATGGGAGCTTCAAGACCAGCTGATTGGGGGAAATTTTCACGCATCATATAAATCCTGGAACGCACTTCTTTAAAATATTCGACATTGAATTTGACTGCTTCATTTTTGAACAGACCAATTTCCAAACCCACATTACCCTGGGTTGATGTTTCCCATGTAATATTCGGATTGGCATAACGATTTATATAGTAACCTCTATAAGAATTGGTATAAATATTCCCCCATTTATACCCGCCACCTCCATAAGATATATCAGACAGGAAGAAGAAGCGTCCGGATCTTCCGGCAATGGCGTCGTTACCTCCCATTCCAAAACTACCTCTGAGTTTCAATGCAGAGATGGTCGGAGTGAGCGGTTCAAAGAACGATTCCTTATTGATATGCCATGCGGCTGCTACTGCCGGGAAAAAACCATACTGATTCGTTCCTTGGAATTTTTCGGAGCCATTGTAACCAAAAATAAATTCAAAAAGGTACTTCTCGTCATAATAATATGTCACTTTACCCGAAACTCCCAAATTCTTTTCAGGCAGGGTTTCATAAATTGAAATGCTGTTTCCTCCTGTGAGTAGATTCTCCTGCGCAATCCCTACGGCTGTAACAGATAAATCATGCTTGCCGTAATTCTGACGCCATCTGAGGATGCCTTCGTAATAGTAGCTACCGTTAGCGTCGCGCCCTGGCATTATATCTCCCAAGTAAGGAGAACCTGAAGTAGGATTCATTTCAAAAAGAGAATATTCACCCGTTATTTGATCGTATTTCTCTAAAGCGTAAAAGAAAGGTGAGTATGCCCTTGTACTTGAATATCGGCTCCATGTTCTGGCAGAAACTTTAAGGCTGGCTGTCAGTCCTTTCAAAAGGAAACCTAAATCCTGATCCAAAGTTGCATGCGCCGAGAGGGTGGTTTCATTTCGATCTTCATAACCCATTACCATAAGTGCATACGGATTAATCTTGATACCTGCATTAGCGACAAATGTGCTGCCAAAAAGGATATGTTCGACGTCTCTGTGGGCTTCATCCGGTTCATATATAAACGGGAAGTCTACAGGATTCGACTGCATGACAGCAGTAAAAATATTGTTTGCAGAAATAGCAGGCCCTGTGTAGCGCTCAAATCGTCCATCAACTTTGGTAACCAATGTGGTCGTGCGTCCCAATTTGAAAGTCACATTACTCAAGATCGTAGCACGATTGATATTGATATTGTTATTGAAATTGTTCCGCCTGTCTACTTTCAATAAACCTGTTTCGTGGTCAAAACCGGTTGATACGTGATAAGAGGCTATCTGCCCGCCACCCGATACGTTCAAATAGGCTTTTTGGTTATTGGTTTGTTTGTTGAACAGCGCATCATACCAATTCACATTGGGGTAGATCATCGGATTATCACCTCGAGCGGTTGATTGAATTTTCTGTTCGTCATAGAAAGCGCTAAAGTTCGGATTACGAGTCAATTGAGCTTCGTTGTACAACCTCATGTACGTCACACCGTCAAGGAATTTGATGCTCTGCGTAGGCGTGGCTATGTTAAAATCAATACGGGAACTGATCCTTGCAGGACCTTCATAGCCTTTTTTTGTTGTCACCGATATGATTCCATTAGCGCTTCGCGCTCCATACATCACGGTTGCCGCTGCATCTTTCATAACTGAAAAACTTTCGATGTCGTCAACGCGTAATCGTGCCAGATCGTCTGTAGTAGATTCGAAACCGTCAATCAATATCAACGGATCCGCTTTGTACCCGAAAGAACTGACGCCACGAACAAAAAACTGGGCGTTATCGGCTCCCGGTTCGCCTGAGGTCTGGTAAGAAACCAAACCGGCAATCCTTCCGGACAAGGCTGAAGTAAGATTCGAGGCCGAAACCCGCAAATCAGATACTTTAACCGATTCTATAGAAGAAGCAACGTTTGATTTCTTTGATTGCCCGAAAGCTGTGACCACGACCTCTTCTATCATCATTTCATCGTCATAAAGTACGATCTCCATTACATTACGCGCGCCGACCACTTCGGAAACAGGTTTTTTTCCTATATAGCTGAACCGGATCGTGTCGCCTACTGCGGCATTGATGCTAAATTCGCCGTTGACGTCGGTATTAACACCTCTTGTCGTGCCAATAACCACAACACTAACGCCCGGCAGCATTTCATTCGTGCCTGCTTCTCTCACGCTCCCTGTGATGGTTTTTGATTGCGCAAATCCAGAGACGTGAAACATTAATAATAAACTGATTATACTTATTACATGTATATTCTTCATATTCGTTTTTTTTTGATTTTTAATTAGAAACACTGATTTTGTAAAATTTTTAAATCCATGAGGGGCCTTTATTCCCCCCTTCACTCCTTCATTTTGTCCTTTCCCATACGCATTTTCCATTTAAGTTAGATAATTTAATGAATACAAACGAGAGCCAAAGCTTAGCTGCGGGGCTATTCTCAGGCTCTTTATGAGGTTTAAGTCGGTCGCCAAAGAGGCAACGGACATCCCAACCAGTGTTTTTTTGATCTCCAAAAAAACATTGCATTCGGTAGAAAAAAGACAAAAAATATTTTGGAAAATGCGTGTTTTTTTTGTGCGCGCGCGCGTGGTTATTATGTGAGAGTCTCTCTCTCTCTCTCTCTCTCTCTCTCTCTCTCTCTCTCTCTC
>Ga0099364_10007714_pt1 | contig 15311 bp, 12 predicted proteins | sample TergutTh196P3_FD_73070 | JGI IMG/M metagenome (GOLD analysis project Ga0099364, IMG submission 73070) | Microcerotermes parvus P3 segment gut microbial communities from Pointe-Noire, Republic of the Congo - Th196 P3 | ecosystem: Host-associated > Arthropoda: Insects > Digestive system > Gut ... | reverse complement strand
TAAGTTCAGCTCAAAAACGCTGTTATGAAGAATTGTTTCCACTATATGGAATCAGGGGCAATGTGCAGTTAAATTTCGCAGAACTTTTTGGGAATAACAACCCCCTTGTTGCAGAAATTGGTTTTGGGATGGGAAGAGCAACTGCAGAAATTGCTCTTCGTAATCCTGATATAAATTACCTGGGAATTGAAGTACATAAGCCGGGAATAGGCCGCCTCTTATGGGACATAGAAAAAAACAACATAAAAAATATACGCATTGCCGAAGCAGATGCAAAAGAGTTTATTGCTTCTTCCACTCAGGATGAATCTGTTTCTGCCTTTCATATTTTTTTCCCTGATCCCTGGCAAAAAAAGCGCCATCATAAAAGAAGGCTGATGATGCGTCCCTTTACCGATTTACTCTCCTCTAAACTGGTGAAAGACGGCTATATTTACATGGTTACCGACTGGGAAGATTACGGAGATTTTGCGTTAAGTGAACTGGGCGAAACGCCGGGGCTGGAAAATAGATATGATGGATTTGCAGAAAGGCAAAGCTGGAGACCTATTACAGAGTTTGAAAATAAAGGATTGAAAAAAAATCATGAAATAAGGGAACTTTATTTTACAAGGAAAATGCAGACGGAGATTTTTGTTAAATGAATGAAAGAATTGAAAAACTGGCTGGTCTAATTGAAAAATATCAGGCTTCTTATTATACAGGGGAAGGGGAAATTCCGGATGAAGAGTTTGACCTATTATGGGATGAATTAAAAAGCCTGTCTCCGGATCATCCTGTTTTGCAGAAAGTCGGCAGGGACAATATAGACGGATTTCCCAAGGCGAAGCATATAATCCCCATGGGTAGCCAGGAGAAAGCACAAAACCACGAGGAATTCCTTGCCTGGGCAAAAAAAGTAAATGCACATTCCTATATTGTTCAGCATAAACTGGATGGTGCAAGCCTGGGGCTTCAATATGAAAAAGGCAGATTAAAAACAGCACTTACAAGGGGAGACGGCATTACAGGGGATGATATTACGAATAACGTAAGACGGATGTCCGGTGTAATTGAAAAAATTGCTGCTGATTTTACAGGCGGTGTCCGCTGTGAAGTAATCATGACCAGGGAAATCTGGCAGGAAAAATATTCCGATAAGGCAAACTGCAGGAATGCGGCTAACGGTTTAATGCGGCGGAAGGACGGGAATGGCTGTGAGGATTTAACAGTTATTTCCTATGATGCAGCTTTTTTGGGGGATGATGATTACTTTAAAAATGAAACTGATAAATTATCATGGCTAAAGAAGCAGGGTTTTAATATAAGCGAAACAAGGGAATTTAAAGAGCCGGCGGAAATTGTAAAATACAGGGATGAAGTTTCTTCCAAAAGAAGCAGCCTGGATTATGATATAGACGGCCTTGTTGTAAAAGACATAATTACGGACATGACTGATCTTAGGAGGGCAAGGCCTGAGCGGCAGATTGCCTTTAAGTTTGATCCGGAAATTGCCTACAGTACTTTACTGGAAGTTGAATGGAGTGAAACAGGGGCTACCTATACTCCGATAGGGATAATAGAACCAGTGAGGCTCTCTGGTACTACGGTAAAGCGGGCAAACCTGAATAACCCTGATATGATCCGTTCATTGGGACTTAAAATAGGTTCTGTTGTGAAGGTGGTTAAAAGGGGTGAAATTATCCCGAAGATTGAAGGTCTGGCTCCGGATGGAATTTTGAAGGAAAATGATCCTGCCTTATTTAAGGAAATTGAACTTCCTTTAATCTGTGAAACCTGCGGAAGTACGCTAAATGATTCCGGGACCAGGTTATTTTGCCCTAACCAGGCCTGTCCGAAGAAAGTTCACCATAGGCTTGAAAAATGGGTATATACATTGGATATCCGTGAACTGGGAGATAAATTATTAAAACAGCTCTTTGATACAGGCCGCGTAAAATCCATTGCCGATCTGTATAGCTTAAAAGAGGCAGAAATTACCGGGCTGGACAGAATGGGTGAACTTTCTGCTGCTAAGGTGATTAGAAATATTATGACAAAGCGGGAGCTGTCCTTATCCATGTTCCTTGCCGGATTTGACCTGGAAGGAGTGGGGGAGCTGATTTTTGAAAAAGCTGTAATTGCAGGTTTTGATACCCTGGATAAAATCAGAAAGGCATCTATTGAGGATCTTTCAAAGGTACACGGTCTGGGAGACATAACAGCAGAAAATATTTACCAAGGTTTAATTGATTTAAAGCCGGAAATGGATGCTGTACTGGAGACTGGTATTATTTCAATAAAGCCTCCTCTTGGCATGGAAGACAGTCCCCTGAAAGGCCTTTCATTTTGCTTTACAGGGGAACTAAAAACAATGAAAAGGAACAAGGCAGGGGAACTTGTAAAGTCCCTGGGAGGGATAGTCAGAACTGCAGTTGCCAAAGACCTTTCATATCTTGTTACAAATGATACTGAAACTGGTTCTGCAAAAAATAGTAAAGCAATCTCACTTGGAATAAAAATAATTAATGAAGATGAATTTATTAATTTGGTATCCGTTATAAAAGTAAATAATAAAACTGACAATATTCAAAGGGAACTTTTTTAATAGTGATATATCGCAAATGTATATGGTATATAGAAATGTAATATATATCGTGGTAGACAGAATAAACATTATGTATAGTAAAACGTTTATGCCAAATTTACTCTGCTCTACCTAATTACTTGTAAATTATATGATAATTGATTAGTAAAATACAATTTACACTAACTCCCCTCTTATATAGTCCATCACTTCTTTATAATAAAGATTGTCCATTTCGGTGTTGGGGAAATATGCTTCCAGGCTGAATGTATCATTGTAGGTGGATTCTTTAATTAGCTTAAATACGGAGGACAGTTTTTTTGCCTCATCGAGATCGGGCATTAGGCGTCCCATGGTGCAGGCAAAGTGCATATGGCCTATCCATTCCTGGTTCTGCTTGATGAGTTCTTCCCTTTCACCGGAAACTGCAAAATGGTAGTAATCGAAGATACTTTTTACATTGGGCCTTGCCAGCTGTTTTGCCAGAGCTGCAGTTTCCTCAAAGGTGTTTAGGACATTGCATTCGGTGCGGTTTAGGTGTTCTATTTCAACTTCGATCTCATGTTTTTCGGCAATGCCTGCGATGTATTTGATCCTTTCTGTAACCTGGTTTTTACCATCTTCGGCGGAAATGTCCGAGGGGATGCTTCTTGCCTTGGCACTGCCAAATACCACCTTTTTAACCCCTATGGAAGAAATGCGGTTTAATGCTGTGTTAATGTAATTTTCGAATTTGTTCTTGTCGAAATCCTTTCCTACGAGTCTTATCGAAGCATCAACAAAATTATTGCAAGCCAGTACTGGTAATGGACTCTCTTTAACCTGTTTTACAAAGCTTTCAAAACGGTTTTCGTCATACCTCATTATTCTGTCAACAGAAAGTTCCAGGTATTCAAGCCCGATTTTTTTGCTGTAATCACTTTGATCCAGGCCAATATCATTGGTACTTCTGGCGTTCATATTTGTACACATTCCGTAAATCATGGAGAACTCCTTAATTATAAATACAAGGGATGACTTGGAAGCAAACCCCTACCTGGCGTTAAAACTCTCGTTGGAATCAAATACCTTGGAATTTACCCCCTCTTTCTTTTTGGAAAGGGCTCTTTTCTTGTTTAGTTCAGAAAGATAGAGTTCATCATCAAAGGGGATTTTAACAGTGGTTTCCAGCCAGCTGGAAAGATGCATGGCATTGGACAGGGTAAGCCCGTTGATCCCCTCCTGCCCTTCTGCGATTAAAGGCTCGTTTCTAAGGATGCGTGCAGCGAAGTTTTTGAGGATTCCGTTATGCTGTTCATTGGAGCCGTCTGTTTCGATTTTTTCTGTTGTAATTCCAGGCATGGAAAAACCGTTAGTCGCAGTTTTGCAGAATTCCCTTTCGTTCTGATCGAGCTTGTAAAGCGTTAGATTTGTATTGTCTTCCATTAGGAGCTTCCCCCACTCCAGGGTAATTTCCAGACGGTTTGAACCGGGAGCATCCGCAGTGGTTGTAACAAAAACTCCTGTAGCTCCGTTGGGGTACTCAAGGTAGGCTGTAACATCATCTTCGACTTCTATATTATGCCATTTACCGTTATGACAAAAGGCTCTTACAGCGCTGGGCATGCCGCAGATCCACTGCAGAAGGTCGAGGTTGTGGGGGCACTGGTTTAGAAGAACGCCGCCGCCCTCCCCGTCCCAGGTGGCACGCCAGTCACCGGAATCGTAATAAACCTGGGGACGGTACCAGTTGGTGATTATATAGTTCACCCTTTTAATTGCACCAAGGCTTCCGCCCTGAACCAGTTCGTGCATTTTTCTGAAGTAGCTGTTTGTTCTCTGGTTAAACATCATTGCAAAAACTTTGCCGCTTTCCTTTGCGGCCTTGTTCATTTCTACAACCTGCTTGGTATAAACGCCTGCAGGTTTTTCACAGAGTACATGAAGCCCCGCCTTGAAACCTTCTATTGCCAAAAATGGATGTTCGTAATGCGGGGTTACTATGAGAACTGCCTCGCATTTTCCGCTCTTAATAAGTTCCATTCCGTCTTCGTAAACCGGTACTCCTTCCGGGAGAACAGTTTTTACCCAGTCCCGGCGGCTTTCCAGCCTGTCTGCAACTGCTCCAAGTTCTATTTCCGGCACAAGACCGCTGGTAATTGACCTGATATGACCAGATCCCATATTTCCAAGACCTATAATTCCAAGTTTAACTTTACTCATAAATGGCTCCAAAATTTTCTGTATAAGGAGATTTTACATTACAAAATAACAATAAACAATGGTATAATGGAAAAAATATTGAATTAACGGAGGTTCTTTATGTCATTTGATTTTAGTCATAGAAAATCAGTTATAAAAATAAAACTTGAAGATAAGGATGGAAAGGCATTAGCCAACGAAGAGATTACTGTTAACCAGACTCAGAACGAATTTCTCTTTGGCTGCGGTGGCTTTGAGGCTGTGGAACTGGCAGGGGGGAGCTTCGATGGTACGCCTCATCCGCCGGAAAGGGTTGCTGCAATGAAAGACTCTTTGGGTAAGATATTCAGACACAATAATTTTGCCACCCTTCCCTTCTATATTGGGCGTTACGAGAGAGAAGAAGGCAAGCCGGATGAGAAACGCACCAAGGCAGCGGCTGAATGGTATATTAAGCGTAATATAAAACCAAAAGGTCACCCTTTGTGCTGGCATACAGTTTGTGCTCCATGGCTTATGAATTATTCAAACAAAGAAATTTTTGAAAAGCTCATAAAGAGAATAGAACGGGACGTGACAGCTTTTAAGGGAATTATTGATATCTGGGATGTGATTAATGAAGTTGTAATAATGCCTGATTTCAGGGAGGACAATGCAGTAACAAGGGTATGTAAGGAAATGGGCAGGGTTGAGCTTGTTAAGGCTGTTTTTGAAGCTGCAAGAAGATCCAACCCCGATGCGCTTCTTTTACTTAATGATTATATTGTTGACGATAAATATAGGGATCTTATTGATGAGTGCCTCCAGGCTGGAGTGAAAATTGATGTAATTGGCATCCAGACTCATCAGCATAGAGGTTACTGGGGTAAAGAAAAAATGTATGAAGTTCTGGAACGTTTTGCAAAGTTTGGCCTCCCGCTTCACTACACAGAAAATACATTAATTTCCGGCGACCTTATGCCCAGTACAGGAGAATTTGGCGGCAGGAAAAATCCGGAAGATTGGCCTTCTACTACTGAGGGAGAAGAGAGACAAAAGAACGAAATTCTTGAGTTCTACTCCATACTTTTTGCACATCCCCAGGTAAAGGCCATTACCAACTGGAGTCCCAGGGATGGCGGCTGGTTAAATGCACCGGCAGGTTTCCTCCGTCTGGATAACAGCGAGAAGCCTTCCCTTATAGCGCTTGGGGAAAAGATCACAAAGGAATGGTCAACCAATACAAAGCTTGTAAGCAATGTCGAGGGTATTATTACACTTGACGGGTTCCGCGGTACCTATGAATTAACAGCGAAAAACCAGAAAGGGAGTTTTGTGCTGGACGGTAAAAATGAGAGCCTGGATCTTAAGCTTGCCTAAATAAATATCCTGGTTATAAACAGGAGCGAAACAAGGGCAAGCAGAAACCATAAAATTCCTCCAAGAAAGAGAGGTTTAATGCCGCTAGAGATTAGCTTTTTGATATTGGTATTTAAGCCAATAGCTGCCATTGCCATAGTGATGCCGAATTTTCCAAGCTGAACCAGGGAACTGGAAAAACCCTGAGGGAGGGAAATAAATGTGTTTAAGACAGCAGCAGCAATAAAGAACAAAACAAACCAGGGAAATATTTTTTTTAGCTTAAAACTACTGCCTTCCTTATTTTTTTGTTTTCTTGCCGTGTAAATAGCCAAGGCAAGGGTAACGGGGATAATCATCAGGGTACGGGTTAATTTAATTATGGTTGATACTGTAAGAGCAGTGTTCTCCCCTGCCCTGTTACTCCAGACTGTTCCTGCTGCCACTACAGATGATGTGTCGTTAATCGCAAGTCCTGCCCAGACACCGAATGATCTATCACTTAGTCCTGCCATGCTTCCAAGCAGGGGGAAAACAAGCACGGCAATAATATTAAACAGAAAAATTGTAGAAATTGCCTTAGCTATATCTTCATCCTTTGCATTGATTACAGGAGCAGCTGCTGCGATTGCAGATCCTCCGCAGATTGAGGTACCCACTCCAATTAATATCCCGGTATTACCCTGTAATTTGAGAATTCTGGTCAAAAAATATGCTGCCAAAAATACGATTAAAAAACCAATTAACATAATTATTATTGATGAAAATCCCAGTTCCAATGCATTGTAAAGGTTTAAGCTAAAGCCGATGAGAACCACAGAAAATTGCAGAATTTTTTTTGATGTAAATCCTGTACCGGCAGTAAAAGAAATGTTGCCTTTATAGTCCAAGGTAGGTAAATTTGGGATTAAAATAGAAATTAAAATTCCTGTAAGTATGGCTATTACCGGCGGTCCTGCCAGTGTAAAAATACCGCCCAGAAACCAGGCAGGCAGGGCAACTACAAAACAAAGAGCAATACCGGGAATATACTTCATGGTTAATACTATCAGGTATAAGTAAATTAATTAAGCTGGTTAATTAGCGGAAACAGAAAAAAATTCAGATAAAATTCAGATAGACAACACATAAGATTTGCTTTTACAGTAGAATATATAAATATGGCTAAGATACTGATATGCGATGACGAGACGGGTCTGCGCTCTGTTATTAAAAGATATGCCAAATTTGAAGGACATGATACCTCTGAGGCATCCAATGGAATTGAAGCTATCGAAGCTTTTAAAGAAGAGCAGTTTGATATAATTCTCATGGATATAATGATGCCGGAACTGGACGGCTTTTCTGCAGTGAAAGAGATACGCAAAACTTCTGATGTGCCTGTAATCATGATATCCGCAAGGGGTGAGGAATATGACAAGGTTCTGGGCTTTGAACTTGGGGTAGATGATTATGTAGTGAAGCCATTTTCTTCCAAGGAAATTATGCTTAGAATTGCTGCCATACTCAGGCGTACAGGAAAAGTTTCCCTAAACGGCGATGGTCATGTGATATTTACAAAAGATGGATTCAAAGCAGATATGTCAGGTTATAAAGTTTTTATTAATGATAAACAGATAGAACTGGCTCCCAAATTATATGATTTATTATTTTTTCTTATACGAAACAAAAATATCGCTGTTCCCCGGGAAAAAATATTAAGCGAAGTATGGGGTTATGAATACTTTGGGGATGACAGGACACTGGATACCCACATGAAGCTGCTCAGAAAGGCAATTGATCCTTATGGTAATTTAGTAAAAACCCTGCGCGGGCATGGTTACAGGTTTGAGGGCTGATGATATGAAGCTCCATACTCGAAGTACCAAAAACCCCAAACTCGCAGTTAAAGTTTTCCTTTTCCTCCTGGGCTTTTGCGGCATATTACTAATTATGCTGTGGCTTGCTCAGACAGTATTCCTGGATAGGTTTTATAGGCATGTAAGATTAATGGAAGTAAGGCGGAGTGCCAACGAAATTATTCAAAATATAGATAACGAAGGACTCCCTGAATTAGTTATGAATATTTTTCAAGTTTACGAAGTAGTTATTGACATAGTTGACTTAAGCGGCAGGAACTTTTTTTCACAGTCTCCCATACAAAACCGCATGTACATAGAAGACAATGCAAATCATATACAAATGGCATTAAATAACAGAGGAGAGTTTAATGAATTTATTTCCATGCCCATAAGCAGCGGTGCAGTATTTGGTTCAAGCTCAGGAAGACCCGAACCCAGGCATATAATAATGTCAGACAGGCTGGATATTAATCAAAGAAGGCAGCAATTTTCCAGAAGCATTAGGGAGATACAAACTCTTGTCTATGTAAAGATTGGGGCAAATAATTTAGGTGAGGAATTTGCCGTTATAATCCGGGGTATTGTTTCACCCCTGGATTCAACTGTTATTATTCTTCATTTTCAATTACGTTTTATTTCCATTTTTATGATTATTCTGGCTTTAATTTTAGCAGGTCTTATTGCCAATCATGTGGCAAAACCCATAGCAAAAATCAGTAAAAGTGCTTTAAGACTTGGAGAGGGAAATTACGATATTGAATTATCCGGAAAGGGTTATAGGGAAATTGCAGTTCTCTCTGACACTTTAAACACTGCAGCGAAAGGCCTGGGCAAAGTAGAAGGACTAAGACGTGAACTTATGGCAAATATTTCGCACGACTTACGCACTCCCCTTGCCTTAATTTACAGTTATGCAGAAATGATGAATGATTTTCCCGAAGAAATTACCCGGGATCAAACAGAAACCATTATGGATGAAGTAAAGCGCCTAACGAGCCTTGTAAATGATGTTTTGGATATATCCAAAATGGAAAACGAAATGGAAGAACTTAATCTTTCCAAATTTAACTTTACCCAAAGCATTAATGAAATTTGCGAAAGCACAGAAAAACTTCTTTCCAGAGATAATTTTGCAATAAAATTCATAGCTACTGTTGAAGTTTATGTGACCGGAGACAAGGTAAAACTAACAAGAGCCTTTTATAACCTGCTGATAAATGCCATAAACTACAGCGGAGACAGCAGGGAAATCCTGGTGGAGCAGGTTTCTGCAGAAGATCATGTCAGAATAAGTGTAATCGATCATGGTGAGGGAATAGAAGAAAATGAAATCCCCTACATCTGGGACAGATACTATAAAAGCGACAAAACCCATAAGCGTGCCATCACGGGGACTGGTCTTGGCTTATCAATCGTTAAAAAAATAATTGACATACATGGCGGTACATACGGTGTCTCTTCAGAGTCCGGTAAGGGCAGCACCTTCTGGTTTGAGATAACGAAAAACCAGAATTAGAAGAACTCAACAATCAATTAAAGTTCAGCTAAAGTTCAGAATCTTATCATTTCATGTTCACAACAATAATTAGCTTTGTTGTTATGTTTATATTACCAAGGGAACACAAATTGGAGGAAAATATGAAAACTAAAATAAAGGTAAGCCTTTTAATACTTATGGGAATAACAGTAATTCTTGTAACAGGCTGCAGAGGAAATCAATCGGCGGTAAATTATGAGTTTGCCAATATAACTAGACGTACCCTGGAAAGAACCATTTCCGCTTCCGGCACTATTAACCCTGTTTCTACAGTAAGGGTTCTCCCTCAAATGAGCGGCAAGGTGGAAAACATTTTTGTCAGTAATAACGACATTGTAAGCCGGGGGGATGTTCTTGCTGAACTAAACACAGATATGCTTAGGTTAAGGCGGGAACAGCAGTATGCGGCTGTATTAAAAGCCCGGGCAAATTACGAACTGCAGCTCCTAAATTACCAGAACCAGCAGATCCTTGCAGAACGAGACTTAATTTCCGAATTTGAACTTAGACAGAGCCATACAAATTTAAATAACCTTGCGGCAGACCTTGCCATGGCAGAATCCAATTTAAGGCAGGTGGACACGGAAATTAATCAGTTTGCCTTTATTACATCTCCTATTGACGGCATAGTTCTGGAAAGAAGAGTTAATGTGGGAGACTCTGTGGTGGACGGCGGCAGCGGTACATCGGGGATTTTCACCCTGGCGGAGAATTTAAACGAAATGCATATTGAAGTTTTGGTGAGTGAACTGGATATTACTTTAATACGCCAGGGGCAGTCTGCCCGCTTTAGCCTGGAAAGCATGCCCGGAAGGACCTTCATGGGAGTTGTGGAATCCATTTACATGACCCCTGTGGTTTCCGGCGGCGTAGTTTCCTATACAGTTATTGTAAAAGTAGATAATCTTGATGGTTCTCTTTTCCCCGGGATGACCTGTGCGGTGGATTTTATCGTAGACCACCAGCAAAACGTGCTTGTAGTTCCGAGTGCAGCCCTTCGCTATGAACCTACGAACCTGGGTGCAGACAGAATTGCAGAAATGCTTTTTGTTGCAAGCCTTGAAAACATGAGTGAAGAACAGCAGGAAATTGCACGTAACGCAAGAAATGCAAACAGCCAGGCACAGAATGGAAGCCAGGGCGCAGGCGGTTTTAACCTGGGTGCCATGATGGGCGGAGGCGGCAGGGGCGGAGCTGCCATGATGGGCGGACCTGTTATGATAGGCGGCGCAGGGCCTGGCGCAATGCCCGGCGCAGCACAGGAGAGAAGTTCTGCTCCAGTTATGCGTAATATGTGGTTTATAAACGGCCAGGGAATACTGGAAGTAATGCAGGTACAGGTGGGACTTTCTGTGGGAACTTTTACAGAAATTTACCTGGACGACAGCTTCGAAGGCAAAGAGGTGATTCTAAGGGAGAGAGTCTAATGAATGTAATTAAAATGGAAAATATAAAGCGTGAATATATTATGGGTAAAAGTAAAGATTCAGACGGAGTAATAGTCAGAGCTTTGCGGGGTTTGGATTTTTCTGCACAAGCAGGAGAATTTATTTCCATTATGGGTCCTTCAGGTTCTGGGAAGTCCACCTTAATGAACATTCTTGGCTGCCTGGATAAACCCACTGCCGGAACTTACTGGCTGGACGGTATGGAGACTTCTGCTTCTTCCAGTAATACCTTTGCCTATATAAGAAACAGGAAAATTGGCTTTGTTTTCCAGTCATTCAATTTATTGGCAAGGACAACAGCCCTGGAAAATGTTGAGCTTCCTGTTTCTTACTGCAGAAAAGCAAAGGGAGAAAAAAGAATTAACTCCCATGTCCGTAAAAACATGGCAATAAAAGCCCTTAAAGAAGTGGGGCTTGGGGAACGTATGGATCATTTCCCTTCGCAGCTTTCCGGCGGACAGCAGCAGCGTGTTGCCATCGCCAGAGCCATGGTGAACGACCCCGCTTTCATCCTGGCTGATGAACCTACCGGCAACCTGGACACGGGAATGATGATGGAAATTATGGTGCTTTTTCAAAAGTTAAATGAAAGAGGGAAAACCATAATTATAGTTACTCATGAACCGGAAGTAGCCTCTTACACAAAAAGAACCATAACCCTAAGGGACGGAGAATTAGTGTCTGACACCCTTAATTTGAATCAAAGGGATGCTCTTTTAGATCTGGAAGAATGGAAAAGCAGGCATGAAGTATACATGGAGGCGGCATCATGAACATATTGCAATTATTGCAAACATGCTTTCGCTCCATACTCCGTAACCGTATGAGAAGCCTTTTGACATCCCTGGGAATAATAATTGGTGTTGCTTCTGTTGTGGTGATAGTTGCCCTGGGCGAAGGAACCCAACAGTCCATAGAAGCGGAAATTACTGCCATGGGAACCAACCTATTAACTGTAAGCCCAAGCAGGGGATTTAGCCGTACAGGTCAAAATTTTTCCATGAGGATTCTGGGTTTTACCATAAATGACCTTGAACTAATTAAAAGCGATTCCAGTTTTGCTTCTGCAATTTCCGGAGTGGTAAATGTGAGTACCACTGTGGTTGGAAATATGGGGGTGGTGCAGACTTCCATTGTGGGAGTGGAACCTGATTACCTTAGCATAAGAAACTACGCGGTGGACAGCGGAATTTTTTTTGACAATACTGATCAAGAGTCACGGAACCAGGTGGCAGTTTTGGGAAGGACTACTGCGGCAAACCTTTTCGGCATAGCGGAACTTGCACTTAACGAACGCTTTAGGATAGGCAGCAGTTATTATACTGTAATTGGTTTACTGGAAAGCAAGGGTGCCGGCATGGGAGGAAACGATCAGGACGACATAATCATGATCCCGATGGAAACTGCAATGGCAAGGCTAACCAATACTTCCACCATCAACTCCATTGTAATAAGTGTTGTGAACAGTATTTACATGGATGCTGCCGCCAGGGAAACAAGGCTTATTTTAATGGATTCCAGGGGCATAACCGAAGAATCAAATATTGACTTTAACGTCAGTAATTCTGCAGAAATGATAGATATGGCAGCATCCATTACAGGAATACTCTCTGTGCTTCTTGGGGCTATTGCGGGAATCTCTCTTTTAGTCGGCGGTATAGGAATTATGAACATCATGCTTGTTTCTGTAACAGAGAGGACACGGGAAATAGGAATTAGAATGGCAATAGGCGGGCGTAAGAGAGATATACTTTCCCAGTTTCTGGGAGAGGCAATATTTTTAAGTCTTCTGGGAGGTCTTATAGGTATAGGTCTTGCCTTCCTCTCCTGTTATGCCATAAGTAACTTTGGGATACAAGCTATTATTAACCCTATTATAGTGATGGGAGCTACTTTATTCACAGCCTTTGTGGGAATCATTTTTGGGTACTATCCTGCATCCAAGGCTGCAAAACTCTACCCCATAGATGCCCTACGTTATGAATAACGACGTTACACGTAACGTACGTTACGAATAAGGAGATTTTTATGATAAAGAAGATGCTAATAATGTCTGCAATATTTATTTTTTCTGTTTCCGGTCTTTTTTCTCAGTCAATAAATTTGGAACAGGTGAGGACCCTGGCACTCTTAAATTCCCAGAGCCTGGAAAGATCAAACCTTTCTGTTATGAACAGTCTCTTAAACGAAAGGAATCACTTTTTTTCCATGATACCCAGGCTTTCTGCCAGCTACAGGGCATCGATAGACTTCCTGGGCGATGACTGGAATATTGTAAACCCACTGGATAACTATAGTCTAAGTGCATCACTTACCATAAGCCAAACAATTTTCGACGGAGGGAGAAATTTTATTCAGCGGGACATTCTTGCATTAAACACAGAGAGTGCCAGATTGTCTGCTCTTGCAGAGTATTTCAATGTGCTGGATTCTGCAGACAATGCCTATTATGCGGTGCTGGAAGCCATGGCTGCTCTGGAATCAGAAGAATCTTCCATGCAGACTTCTATTTTCTCTCTTTCCATGGCAGAAATTCGTCTTGAAAGCGGAATGATCAACAGGGGGGACTATTTAAGAGCTCAGGCAGATGTGGAGTCCAGGCAAAATTCATTAAACCAGGCAAGGCGTAACTTAAACCTTGCCATAACAAGGTTCCTTTCCATCACAGGCCTCCCGGAATTCTTTCCCCTGGAAGCAATTGATCTCTCACAATACGAAGATTTAATTAGCTATCTGGGAAGTATAAGTGACAGTGAAGCAGGGTTACTTTATGAGAATTTGTGGACAATAATCCAAACATCAAACCCTTCTCTTATTAGAGCTGCTATTGGCATTCAAACTGCAGAAATGAATCATTCAACTATATTAAGAGAATATCTCCCCAGTATTACTGCATCCATAACTACCCCCAGTCTCAGTTATGCTCCAAATGATCCCCGGGGCTTTAGAACTACAACCAGCGGTTCTGTCTCCATTACAGGGACCATCCCCATTGATTTCTGGGTTTTGGATAACCGGCTTGAAAGGAGCCAAATTGGCTTGAATCAGACAAATATGGATTATGCTTCAGCAATAACCTCCATGCAAATTGATCTCTACAGCGTCCTTTTTACTCTATTTAACAATGCCGGTTCTGTACTTTCATCCAGAAGATCCCTTGAATATACACAACAGCACTTTGAATTTATAATGGAGCGATACAGGCTGGGACAAAGCTCAATTTCTGACCTTCAAGAGGCATCTACCATGTTGATTAACAGTCAGAACTCACATACCAGAGCCTTATACGGTTTTTTGCAAAGTCTGTCAAGAATTCGATCAATGGGAGCCATTGAAGACGAAGAAATACTGATTAATATATTAATGGGAGAACAGTTTTAAATGCAGGTTAATTTTATAAGGCACGAAAAGAAGTATCTTGTTACTAAAGAACAGGCAGAAGTTTTTAAAGGAATACTTTCCCAGTATATGAAGCCGGATAAACACGGTGAATACCTTGTGCAGAATATTTACTTCGATAATGAAAACTGGGATGTGATCCGCACATCAATTGAAAAACCATTGTATAAGGAAAAAATGCGCCTGCGTTGTTATGGTATACCAAACAAGGAAAGCAGGGTATTTTTGGAACTAAAGAAGAAATACAAGGGCATGGTTTATAAACGCAGAGATGTAATTACGCATGACGATCTGCTATTTAATTCTGCACTGGAAATCACCACACAGGAGAGATCGCAAATCTTTCGGGAGTTAAATTTCTACATGAGAAAAACTCAAGTGACAGAAAAGATTTATATCGCATACAAAAGAACTGCCTTTAACGGAATTGAACATAAAGATTTACGTGTTACATTTGATGATGACATATGCTTCCGGCTGGATAATCTGGATTTTCTAGATCCAAATTACGGCACTCTTTTGCTTCCAAAAGACAAAATCGTAATGGAAATTAAAACACTTGGAGGGATGCCCGTATGGATGGCACAGGCTTTATCAGAACATAAGATATACCCTGCACCATTTTCTAAATACGGCAGATGTTATACCGGCTTTATTTTAAAACAGCCGGATATACGAACCAAAATTAATCCGCAAATCATAATGGAGGGTAAACTAAGTGCCTGAAATAATTACCGGCAGTATAACTAATACAATGCCGTCCTTGAACAGTTTTATATTAAGTGCTTTTTTTTCCATATTGTTTGGCTTTGCTGTTGCTGCCATATACATGTACAAAAACAGACATTCCAGAAACATGGCAGTAACTCTGGTTTTGCTACCTATAACAGTACAGGTAATTATCACTGTAGTAAGCGGTAATATAGGAGCAGGTATTGCTGTTGCAGGAGCATTCAGCCTGGTCAGGTTTCGTTCTGTTCAGGGAAATGCAAGGGACATAG
>Ga0099364_10007713_pt1 | contig 15312 bp, 14 predicted proteins | sample TergutTh196P3_FD_73070 | JGI IMG/M metagenome (GOLD analysis project Ga0099364, IMG submission 73070) | Microcerotermes parvus P3 segment gut microbial communities from Pointe-Noire, Republic of the Congo - Th196 P3 | ecosystem: Host-associated > Arthropoda: Insects > Digestive system > Gut ... | reverse complement strand
AACATTCTCATGAAAGTCTTGCCAAATTTTTCCTCCATGCAGGGAATCAACCAGATCAAAGTTACTATTTTACTGTCTTGTCGCTTGACCATTTCCAGCCCGATACTTTCCGCGCAGCTGAAAAATTCTTTAACGCCATACATGTCGCACAACCACATTACAAGAATTGTCAGCGTGTCCGCCGGAAGCCTTTTTGCGTCCATTTTTTTTATACGAGAAATCCTTGAAAGGTAATCGCTGAACTTATTCCTCAGAGCGGCTCCGGCTTCGTTAAAGCCATCTTTCCAAAACATATATAAAAGTCCGCAAAGCTGACTGATCAAACGATGGTTGTCGGTCGTTTCCATCCGTTTAATTATGGCTTTAAGGAAGTAATCTTTATTACCAACCAGCCCGACAGCTTCATACAAATAATCAACCCTTGAATCTTCAATTTGGGCGTCCAAGCAGGTATCATGAGTACAAGCGTAGAGGACTGCCGAGCGGAAATTCTCATTTTCGCCGCTTTTTCGGTTTAGTTCAAGAATTGCGCTGCCAAACCCCATATTTATGACCTTTTTAAAACGTCTAAGATTAATTTTAGTCACCTCTTTCGTTTATATTGTAACAGCTTCTTTGCTTATGTTATACTTAATCACAAAATATTTTTAATTTATGCGCGCGCTTTTTTTGTAACTCAAGAAAACTCCGTTACAACCTAATGTCTTTAAAGTAATATAGTAAATTTTGTAGAAAGTCAAAATAGTAGTTTTAAAACTAATTCAGGAGGTCAATTTAATTATGCGAAAATATCGTCGCTCTATTATGCTAATCCTATTGCTCATATTTACGCTGATAGGCAATGCAAACGCGCAAGAGTCAGCTTTGCCCGAGGGTTTTGTTTATGTGACTGATGTTATACCGGACGCAATTTTGGAAATACGGTATTACAGCACCTATAACTTTGTAGGTACGCGCGTTGATACGTATGAAGACCCGGTCGCCATACTGCACGAGAGAGCAGCTGACATGCTGAAGCAGGTCAGCGACAGCTTACGGGAACAAGGGTATGTAATCAAAATCTTTGACGCTTACAGACCTCAGGGCGCAGTCGATCACTTTATGCGCTGGGGGAGGGACCCGAATGATATTTCAACAAAGGAGTATTTCTACCCCGATCTCGATAAAGCCACCCAAATTGACCCCAATGTCACCAATACTTACATCGCAAGCACTTCCGGTCATTCCAGAGGTTACGTAGTCGATCTTACAATTGTGGAAATGAAGACGGGCAAGGAAGTGGACATGGGCTCGGGATTTGATTTATTCGGACCGATATCTGATCACAGATACGGAAACAGGGGCAGACCTGAAGAAGATAAACTTAATCAGGCGCAAAGAGATAACCGGGAGTTTTTAGCAAAGGAAATGGAAAAAGCCGGTTTTGCTCGCTATAACGCGGAATGGTGGCATTATTCAGTACCGGGGCTTACGCCCACTCCACCGATTCAGACTTTTCCGGTCAGACTTAACGCCGTGACCTCATGGCCGTAGACATCGGGCTGAGAACCGGTTATCAATATAGGAATTTTGTACTTATTAAGGAGGTCATATAATTATGCGAAAATATCGTCGCTCTGCTGTATTAATACTTTTGTTCGTTTCGTTTTTACTGGGAAGCTTTACAACCGCGCAAGCATCGTTTTTACCCGAGAGTTTTGTGTACGTGACTGACTTCGTACCGGACGCAATTTTAGAAATACGGTATTACAGCACCTATAACTTTGTGGGTACGCGCGTTGACGATTATTGGGCGCCGCTCGCCATATTGACCAAGGAGGCTGCTATCGCTCTGAGGCAAGCCAGCGACAACTTACGCGAACAGGGTTATGCTATAAAAGTCTTTGACGCTTACAGACCGCAAGGCGCGGTCGATCACTTTATGCGTTGGGGCGCGGACTCGCAAGATATTGCGATGAAGGAATATTTCTATCCCGATTTAGACAAAAGCGATATAGATCCCAACGTCACCGATCAGTATATAGCAAGTCGCTCCGGTCATTCCAGAGGAAGTACAGTCGATCTGACGCTAATAAACTTAAAGACGGGTCATGAAGTGGACATGGGTTCGCCGTTCGATTTATTCGGACCGATATCTGCCCACGACTACGCGGGGCCTGAACTTACTGCAACCCAGAAAGCTAACCGGCTTATATTAAAAAACGCGATGGACAATGCAGGATTCAACTCGTACAGCGATGAATGGTGGCACTATACATTGAGAAACGCGCCGTATTCCGGCGTGTATTTTAAATTCCCTGTGATGCGCAGCAACGTGATTTCATGGCCGACGCCCCCAAAGATCGACATCTCAACGCTACCCGAAGGCGTCGTAGGAAAAAACTATAATTTGACGCTCGACGTGAGCGGGACAACGCCAATAAACTGGGTGTTCGACAGCGGGAAACTACCTGACGGGTTGAATATAAACAACGGCGTGATTTCCGGCGCTCCAACGACTGAGGGCACATTCAACTTTACGGTCAGAATGGAGAACGTCATAGCGGACAATATAAAAGATCTGAGCATTACTGTAGCCTCTGCCGACGACAAATACAGCGGCTGTAACGCAAGCGTGAGATTATCGGTAATGGTTGCTATGGCGTTAATCGCAATTGCTCTGTTCGTGAAAAAACGTCAGGGAGGTTTACGGTAGAGCGGAAAGAAAATCTTGGAGTTTATAACCACAAAAGCGCTATTTAAAACAAAAAAAGAAGGGGGGAATTTCTCTTGAAAAAGGGAAGCCCCCCAAAAAATATAGGAGAAATAAATGGAAAATGATCAATTAACAATGTTTGATTTAGTTTGTGAATCTCATATAGGATTGGAACGGCAGGGACCTGGTAGTCCTGAAATGATTATTAAGGCGTTGAGTTTTATTGATAATCTAAATAGTATTACACGGGTAGTAGATTTAGGCTGTGGCACCGGTGGGCAAACGATGGTTCTTGCGCAAAATCTTACCGGAAGTATTACCGGCGTGGATATTATTCCTGATTTTATAAGTGTTTTAAATGATAATGCCAAAAAACTAAACCTCCAAGAAAGAGTAAACGGGATTGTTGGCGAAATAGAAAATCTTTCTTTTCAAAAAGAGGAATTTGACCTTATCTGGTCTGAAGGGGTTATTGACAGTATTGGTTTTGAAAAAGGATTAAGCTATTGGAATGGGTTTCTCAAAAAAAATGGTTATATTGCCGTAACATGCCCTTCATGGTTTACTGACGAGCGTCCCGCTGAAATTGAAAAGTTTTGGGTTGACGCTGTTCAAGGACTAGATACGATAGGGCGTAATATTTCAACAATGAAAAAAGCCGGTTATGATTTTATCGCCGCATTTGCATTGCCCGAAAAATGCTGGACAGATAATTATTTTATTCCACGGGAAGCGGCAGAAAAAGCGCTTATGGAAAAGTATTCCGGAAATAAAATAGTTGAAGCTTATATTGAAAATGATAAGTATGAGGTGGAATTGTATTCAAAATATAAACAGCATTATGGATATGTTTTTTATATTGGAAAGAAATAGTTTATTAATTTGAGGAGGTAAATTAATGAAGCTTAGAGTAATTTTTGCCATATGTACAGTTTATGCGTTTTTCTGGTGTTTCGCCGCATATGCGGCAGATGTGGTGAAACTCTCAAGCACGATCGGGCCCATTGACGCCGGAATAATCCCTTTACTTGCCAAAACTTACGAAGAAAAGACCGGAACTAAAATAGAATTTGAGGGCGCAGGGACGGGAGCGACGCTCGAAAAAGCTAAGAGTGGTAATTTCGATATGGTCATTGTCCACGCCCGCTCTCTTGAAGACAAATTCATAGCCGATGGATACGGCATTGATCGCAGGGATATTATGTATAACGATTTCATTATTTTGGGACCGGAGGCTGACGAGGCGAATATCAAAGGCATGAGCGACGCCCCCGCCGCTCTATCAAAAATAGCCGCTGCGAAAGCCTTAATCGTAACCAGAGGAGATCAATCCGGCACGCATGTCAAGGAGATGGAAGTCTGGGAAAAAGCCGGTATACTACCGGATTCAAGCGTCGACGAATGGTACGTAACTTTTTCGATGGGCAACCTCGGAAACGCGCAATCAACCTTATTCGCGAACAGGCGTAATGCATACATCTTGATGGATAGAGCGACTTATCTCATTCAAAAGAACAACATCAAACTCGTTCCGCTGGTTGAGAAGGATAAAATACTTCTTAATTACATAGCGTCAATTCAGGTTAACCCTGAAAAATTTCCGGACGTCAACGCAGACGGCGCAAAAGCGTTTATAGATTGGCTTTGCGGCGAAGAGGCTCAAACCATAATAAGAGACTTTGAAGTAACAAGATACGGAGAACCGCTGTTTTTTCCAAACTCCGACGAATGGAACGCAAAATACAAAAAATAAAAAGGTAGGATTGTCATGAAAAAACATCATGTAATTAAATTCTTTTTTGCTGTTCTTGCACTTTCCATGTATGTCGGCTGTGCCGACGCGCAACAAGTTGTCGTGAGGGGTTCCGGGATCAGTCAAGAAGTTACTGCGCCCGTTGCAACACGGTATATGAACGATTTTCCGGGGACGGACATTAATGTTGGCGGCGGCAGCATGGCAAACGCGATTAGATCTCTTGCGCGTAATGATACAGATGCATACCCTCAGGCGCCATTGTACGCTGATGGGCTGCCTGGAGTCTTTGTCGACATCGCAAACACGGCGATTGCGCTTGACGAGCAAGATCGCGCTGACACTTTACAAATCATCGACGTTCTAAAGAATAAAGGAACCCCCATAAGAGAAGTCCGGGTAGCCATCGACGCTTTCGATTTTTTCGTCCATAAGGACAATCCGGTCAGGTCGCTTACATTCGATCAATTGAAACTCATCTACAAAGGTGGAATAACAAACTGGAATGAGGTCGGCGGCGCCAACGAACCAATCATCGTCTACCATACTGGACCACCTGCTCGTCCTGGTGGCGGAACTACTGACGGCAGGGCTATAGCAATTCAAAAATGGTTTTTGAACTTCGATGAGATTATTGGAATTGATGTCCAAGAGGATCGTAATAATGGCTCTCCGTTAACTATTATCCAGCGTGTGGCAGCCGATCCAAGAGGGATAGGCTACGACGGAGCGTACTACGTAAATCAGAACCCGGACGTAATCAGCCTCAACGTCATAGGTCCCGATAGGGCTGCCAATAGTATTATCGGCGACGAACCGTCGCGCAGATTTCCCGTAGCCCGTTATCTCAGCATGTTGATTCGCGACGACGATGCTTCCAAGGAAGCAATAGCCTTCCTGGAATACATGCAGCAACCAACAGCGCAGGAAATCGTCGGCGGATTAGTCCTGCCGGCGTTTCCACCGGCTCGTACGTTTGAGATTGGAATAATGCCCAAAGGAAAGCCTGAACAGGAGCAGAAATTCAGCTTTCAAGAAAACGTTTCGAGTTCAAAGAATTTCTTGTTCAATATGGAAGACAAAACGGAATTAGTTCTCTACGCCAAGAATAATACCCTCGTTGACGGAACGTCTCTCTCGTTAACCGCCGTGAATGGAAAGCCAAAGGGTATCGGTGCGCCTAAGTATTGGATAAAAGATCACGTGACAGCAATAACTCCGCCTGTTGGTCTGGCAAACTGCAATGTGACGGAACTTAGCTTAAGCGTGACGCCGGGCGATGAACTGGCGTTTGACTACAATGGACAAAAGATCAACGTTACTTTTGGAAAAGCTCCATTCGGCGGCTGCAATGCGTCAGGTTTGTTTGCAGGCGTCTTTTTTCTACTTCTGTTTGCTTTCAGTAAATCTGTCTTTGGGCGAATGAAACAAAAAGCTTAAATTATAAAAGAACGGTAACAAACCAGAATATACAGGCAAGAAAGCCATTTGCGGCACAGATGGACGGACTGGAATAACAGGTAGAGCCGCTACGCAAAAGCACGAAGAAGCCACGCCGCGATATGACGGAAGAAGAATTGACCCGTGAGCGCGAGCGTGACCGCCGCCGCTACGCCGAAAAAGTAGCCGCCCTTACGCCATCAATACGCAAGGGCGGCGGCTTAAAAATGATTGAAAAACTGCGCCAGATATAGTATTATCGAATAGGAGTTGATTTAGATGCGTACCCCACGGATTTATCTGGAAACCACGATGTTCAATTATTATTTTGAACAAGAGCGCGAAGCGTATACCGATACTGTTAAGCTTTTTGAGGAAATCAAAGAAGGCAAATATCAAGCGTTTACTTCCGTATATGCTACGAGAGAACTCTTGAGAGCGCCCGATGAACGAGCGCAGAAAATGATTAACCTCATTTCAGAATACGGCATAACGATTTTAGAAGCCGCTGAAGAAGCCGACACACTTGCCGCGACATATCAAAAGCAAGGGATTGTACCGCAGGGAAGCACGGTTGACGCACAGCACATAGCTATTGCTTCAATAAACGATTTAGATATGATTATCAGTTTGAATTTCAAACATATCGTTAGAAAAAAGACTGTAACAATGACAGGGCGAGTAAATGCAGACCTCGGCTACAAGCCAATAGAGATTCATTCCCCGATGGAGGTGGTGGAACGTGAAAACACTTAATGATTATATGAACGACCCAAGCGTGGTCAGTGAGCCAATGCCGCTACGCGAGGTACACGCTATCAGATTGATGATTTATGACGAAACTAAAGACATGACTCCTGCCGAGAGAACGGCGTATTACAACGACAGTCTTAATGAAATAAAGGGGATATACAATCTCAAAGTGGTATCAAGCGCAAGAAGAATCTAAGAGTTAATACGCACCAATAAAGGCAATCGCTGAAAACAGCGGTTGCTTTTTTCATGAATATGTAAACATCATTTTGTGGCGGCGGCAATCCCCGTACTCGCGTCATGCTTACAAGGCTTGAGAATACGTCGAGTTCTATGTTATTTTTCCTATCCTAAAAAAGTTCCTCTTGTCAAAAAAGCCCAAAGCATAAGTAATTTGTTTTCTAAAACCAATTCGGAATAAATACACGAGAAGCGGGCAGTGTTCGCGCTTTAGGAATTTGTGTTGTGAGAAAGCTTAGAACTCAACCTCCTGCCCCTCGCGTTCCCATAAAAAAACCTCGGCGCCACGTTTTTCGGCATATTCCTTAAAAGGAGGCAGTGTGTCAAAGCGCCCCCAAAAGTGCATGGGCGCAAACTGCCTCACTTTTATGGCGTCTAAAAACTGCTCTGCTCCGCGCATATATCCGCCGCCCAGGCGGATGTCAAGCGGAAACATTGCCAAATCCAAGCTTTTTATCTCCTGCGCCGCTATGGCAAGTTCTTTCAGGTAAGCATTTTCGCTTTCGCGAACTTCTTCCGGTGTGGATTCTTCGTCCCAATGCCAGTTGTTCAGGTCTCCCGCGTGAAATATCTTTTTACCACCGGCTTCAATATAAAATGACGCGCCTTCGTCAGTGGAACCGAAAGCCTTGAGGCGAATAACGCCGTCTGAGTATTCTTCCCCCGCGTTAATAAACGCCGGTTTTTGCGCTGAGGCTTTTGCGCCTGTAATATCGCCCGAAAAAATGAATATGGGCGAGTCGCCATTTTTTAGCCGCCAAGTCAGCACAGAAGGGTCGAAGTGATCTGGATGGCTGTGGGAAACCAACACGTATAAAGGCTTTGTCGCGTTAAGGGCATGGGCTTCAAAAATGGCAAAAACATCTGCCCGCCCTTTGCAATAATCTATTACCATGTTGAAACCGTCGCTACAAATCAGAAAGCCACTGTGTTCAAGGAATATAAGCTTCATTATGTTTACCTCCATTAATTTATAAAACTTTAGCTATCAACTGGACAAAATTAAAATATTTACCGTCTTCAGCTTCCATCATGCCTTTGTCCTGTTCAGCGTATGGGTTTAGGCTGGCGAGCCATTCATCCCAGACCTGTTTGCAACAGGTCATTTCACGGCAAACTGTCATCTCAACGCCGTTTGCCTTGCTCCACAAGTTTTTCCACCAATCAAGAGAATGAAAAGCCCTTTCCATCTCATCATTCCAAAATGGTTGCATTTCGTCAGGAACATATTTCCCAAATTCCTTTTTTAAACCTGGAACCGCCACGGCGATATAGCCTCCTTTTTTAACATAAGGAATGAGCGAAGGTAGCATTTCCGCCTCATCGCCGAAATAGTGATAAGCGTCCACGCTGAACAAAATATCAAAGTAACCGTTTGCGAAAGGCAGCCCTTTGGTTGCGTCAACAGAAATCGGAACAGCTTTGCTGTCAATGCCTAAAGCTTGAAAACGCTCATAGTTTTCAGTCGGCGAAATCCACAAATCCGCTGCAAAAACTGTGAGGCCGTATTTTTGAATCAGCATGAACGTGGAAAGACCGCGCCCGCAGCCTAGATCAAGCAAACGCATGTCTTCTTTAATGTTCAAATAAGACGCCAACTCTTCAGATATTCGCATGGCGTTTGGCCCCATCATGTTGGTATTTAAGAATTCAACATTGCTTTGGTCAGTCATAAACTGGTTTGTAAATGTATTCAATTTATTCTTTCCCCTACTCTGTTCTCTTTCTCATTATTTCTTAAGGATTCATGTTTTTTCTTCGCAGTGCGCGTTTGTATCTTAATACAAAAGTGGCTCTGTTGCAAGCAATAGCACGGCTGTCCCAAACGGCTGAACAAATTGACCACTGAGGTAATTGATTATATATTGAGCAAAAGAAAGATGTTAAAATAGCGTGCGAAAGCTACTTTATTTAAAACATCACAAAGGAGGACATGATAAATAAGCATGAAGAATAACGCGCGAGCCAAAGATTCTAAAATATACGTCGCTTACAATTCGGACGGATTCGAAGGCGCCCGCAGAATCCTTGAAGCATCGGGAGCAAGCGAGCTATTCAAGCCGGGAATGAGGGTTGCCCTCAAGCCCAATCTCGTCTTGGCAAAACCGGCGTCGACCGGAGCAACCACTTCGCCAAAAGTTGTCGCTGGAGCAATAGAGTTTTTGAAGGACTGCGGCGTAACGGATATAACGATCATGGAGGGAGCGTGGGCAGGCGACAGCACGGAACGCGCGTGGCAGGTCTGCGGCTATCGCGAGCTGGAGAAAAAGTATGGCGCGCGGCTTTTAGACCTAAAAAAAGACCGCTCGCGCATTGTTTCCGTTGCCGGAATGAAAATCGAAGTCTGTGTTTCTCCTCTTGAAGTCGATAGGCTTATAAACCTGCCGGTTTTAAAAGGGCATTGTCAGACAGTAATGACCTGCGCGCTCAAGAATTTAAAAGGCTGTATCCCAGACAGCGAAAAGAGGCGTTTTCACAGTATCGGGCTGCATCGCCCAATAGCCGCGCTGAATCTGGCGATTCGCCCCGACTTTATATTGGTAGACGCTCTTTGCGGCGATCTCATTTTCGAAGAAGGCGGCAATCCTCTTGAAATGAATTTACTTATTGCGGGGAACGACCCCGTAAAGATAGACGCGTATGGCGCTTCGTTGATGAGAATTCCCGCGTCCGAAATCCAACATCTGCGCCTCGCGGAAGAAATGGGCGTCGGTTTTTCAGAAATTCGACCGGATACCGTAGTCGAAGTAGGCGACAAGCAGAATTTTGCGCGACATGGCGCTTTGCCGAGCGTAGCGCGTCATCTATCGCAATACATAGAAGAACGCGAAGCCTGCTCGATTTGCTACGCCGGTTTGATTCACATGATGCACCGTATGGAGAAGCAGGGAAAACTCCGCAGTTTAAAAGAGAAAATTCATATCGGACAGGGCTTCAAGAATACGCGCGGCAAAGGAATTGGCTATGGCGAATGCGCAAGCGGGTTTGACGAGGTCATCCCGGGTTGTCCCCCGAAAAATGAATAACAACACTGCTGAGTTTATCCAATGTTCCGTAAACCTCGCACTTTAGGGCGAGGATATAAGGAACATCCGTCGAAGGCGGATCGCTTTTGATATCAATGAAGGCTATCTCGAAAAGCCAACGCTCAGCGCTTTACTAAATCAATCACCGTTACCTCCGGCGGCGTCAAGAACCGTAATGGAGGTCCCCAAAAACCAACTCCGTTGCTGACATAGACCGCGCTATCCCCCACATAGGATAACTTTTGCGCGCTCCTGTTCGCCCATTGCGCCATGTAGCGAAACGGCCATATTTGACCGCCGTGGGTGTGCCCGGACAGTTGCAGGTCGAATTTTCCTTCGCTGCCCTCAATAATTTCCGGACGGTGTTTTAAGAGCAACACGAACCTGTCTTTTGGGAAAAACAAGTCGTCCGGCCACTGAAACCTCCATTTCATTTGTTCGTCTACCCCAATGATCGTTATGCCAGCAACGTCTATTACTGCGTCGCGCAAGAGGACAATATTTGCGCGTTTCATAAAATCAATGGAGTTCTCTATTCTCCCAAAGATAAACTCATGGTTTCCGGTTACAGCGTAGACGCCGTATTTAGCGCCATACGAGGCTATAAGTTTTGCTTCTTCCTCCAAAGATCTAGTACTGCTGTCAACAAGGTCGCCCGTAATAACCAAGATGTCCGGTGAGGCTTCGCGCGCGATGTCCATTACTTTCTGTAACCGGCTTATAGTGTATAGCCCGTTGCCAAGATGCACGTCCGACACGTGGACAAGCCTCAATCCTTCCTCCGAAATCCGAGACGTTTCTATCACAAGGTCTACGCGTCTTACGTTCCAAGCTTCGTAATAGCTGTAAAGCGCAATAGCCAGAACAAAAAGAACAGTTACGGGAACGTACTTGCGCGGGTTGAAAAATCTGGATTTAAGGTTTACGCCAATCAGGCAATCTATTAATCGGGCTGCAAGCGACCCAATATCTATCAAAAGAAAAACAACGCAGCCTATTCCCACAATTGCGGCTCGCGCGAAGGTGAGGGAGTACAAAACCTCCGCGCTTTGCCCCATTCCGAAATACCCTGATCTAGAGGTGAAAGCTAAAACAGCCCACGCGGCAGCCCAAACCACATAAACTGCATTCCACCATCCCTTGCCAAAACCCGAACGCAATTTCAGGTAAAGGTATATGTTGGTTGCAGTCAAAAACATCAAAACATAACGAAACATGAATTCTCTCCTAAAATACCATTTTCACCGCAAACGCAGCCAAGATCAATTGAATGAAATGTTTATTTGAACACCTTCTTGCGAGCTTCAAGCGGCTGGGTTTCCTTGGGACCGGGACACTCCGCCATGGCGCCAAAAGGCATCTGCGCAACAAGCAACCAATCGGGGTCAATCGACCACGTTTCCCTCACTTTCGCGTCGATTATGGGATTGTAATGTTGCAGCGAGGCGCCAAGCCCCTCGTCCTCCAATATCGTCCAAACCGCAAGTTGATGCATGGCGGAGGTATGCTGTGCATACGCCGGAAATCTCTCCGCATAGGTCGGAAAACTGCTTTGCAGACTTTTCACGACCTTCTGATCCTCGTAAAACAGGATTGTTCCGTATCCGGCCATAAAAGAGCCGACTTTTTTTTCCGTCTCGGGAAACTTGTCCGGAGGGACCATTTCTCGTAGCGTTTCCATGACGATGTTCCACAGTTTTTTGTGGTGTTCTCCCAGCAAAAGGACAAGGCGGGTAGATTGCGAGTTGAACGCAGAGGGCATATATTCCAGCGCGAAATCAATGATCTCCTCAATCTTTGCGTCAGATACGGGCGAGCGGCTTTCGATACTGTAACACGTTCTTCTGTTTTTCAGAGCTTCTCTCAAGCTTCCATTCATTTTACGTTCCCCCCAGATAAATATTTATTGTTATTCGATAAATAAAGTATAATACTAAATATAAAAATACTCAAAGCGTAGGAAATTTCCCCAGTCTCCAATCTACCTCGTAGAATAAAGAATTGTTTTGTAATATATCAAACTGAAGGGAGATTATTATATATGGAGAAAGATACCATTGATAGGAACACAATTTCGGTCACGCCTGTAAATAATTATGCGGCGCCAAATTACCCAAGTCTGCTAGACGCGAATAACAATCCCGATCTTCTCCAAAAGCTGCCATCGCGTTGGCAAAAAAACGCCAAAGTAATCGCGGCGGCAGGGCTTCTCAGCGCTATTGCGCTTACCCCAAGCGGGGTAAGCAATGCCGACAGTAGGAGCTTTTTGAACGTGGCGCCTGTTTTTGTTCGCGGTAATGGCGTAGGCGCAGCCGGATGCGTAATGGTTGTTCCGCCCGTTTTTTTGTCCGAGCAGGAAGCGCTTGCAATAATAAAAAGCGTAGCGGAATCCGGGGGGCTGAATTTTGATGCTCGCCCGCCGGAATATGTAGCAACGAATAATAAGGATAAAGATAGTGTAATAGGCGTAGGAGAGGTATGGCTAAGATATTATGATTCAGAAAAGCAGGTCGCAGTTGCATACATCCCTATGAGATCGGCTGTAGTGGATAACGAAGAACGGAGAGGGTTGAGCATTAGCTCTTATGACGCGCGCAAACTTGCTGAACTGACAGTTGAGGATTTAGCAAAGCGGGAAGGAAATATCACTGTAGGCGTTTTTTATGAGCCCGGTGAGGAAATGAAGAGAGAGAAGCAAAATCTGATTAACAAATCTCCTGAAAGTCGTCATAACAGTGATGGTTTCGATGAGTACAGAGCTGAAATGATAGAAAACATCGAGGAGAATCTGCGGAAACAAGTTAGTGATTTCATCGAATGGTTGCAGGGGGAAGGTATTATTTAATAACAAGAGGCGTAACCAATGCACTTAACTTTACATATTACAGATAAATGCAACATGCGCTGCGGGTACTGTTATGTCAAGCAGGGCGGCAAATCCATGACGCGCGAAACGGCTTTTGCAGCAGTCGATATGGCGGCAAGCGAGGGTAAACCTTGCGGTCTTATTTTTTTTGGCGGGGAGCCGTTAGTCGAGCGCGAACTTATATATGACATAGCGGAATACTCGTGGAGAATTAAAAAAGAAACAGGTCAGATTTTTTATTACAAGATAACTACAAACGGCACGCTTCTTGACGAAGAGTTTCTTGCGTTTTCCCGCGATATTGGCATGATGATAGGGTTCTCTCATGACGGTTGCGCTCAAGACGACTTCCGCGTTTTTCAAGACGGTGGAGCTACTTCGGGTATACTTCTTGAGAAAATTCCGCTACTCCTACGCTACCAGCCCTACGCCGTAGCCATGTGTACCATTAATCCTATAACTGCCCACAAGTTGGCTTCATCCATTGAATGGTTGTTTGATAAGGGTTTTCGGTATATTGTAGTTTCTCCCAACTACGACAAATCCGCTGAATGGGACAAAGAGCGTCTTGCCACGCTCGAATACGAGTATAAAAAATTAGCGAAGCTCTATATTAAATGGACGAGAGCAAATGAGAAGTTTTATTTATCGTGTTTTGAAATGAAAATATTATCCCACCTGCACGGAGAAAAGTATTGTGAAGACCGATGCCAGTTAGGGCGAAAGCAGGTTTCAGTCGCGCCTGACGGCAAAATATACCCGTGCGTCCAGTTTGTAAACGATCCTGAATACGAGATGGGGGACGTTTTCTCCGGCATCAATATCGAAAGGAGAAAAATTATTGAAGAAAGAGGGGCTGTAATCTATCCGATATGCGAAAGCTGTGCTGTTAAGCAAAGGTGCAACCATACATGCGGATGCCTCAATCGTCAAGCGACAGGTAGCATATCTCAGGTATCGCAAGTTCAGTGCGCGCATGAGCGTATGCTTCTCCCTATTGCTGACTCTATAGCGGAAAAACTGTACAAAGAAAGGAACCCTTTGTTTATACATAAGCATTACAACGAGTTTTACCCGATTCTTTCTTTGATTGATGATAAAGTGAGACTTGCTTCAGCGGGGGGTAATCCACGCTTAAAGCCTAGCCGAACTCATCCAGAGGTTTAGCCATCGGGCAAAACTTTGACTTATTGACATTGCAAGATTTAAATTATTGTTACCAAAATATAGTGAAAATTTGCTGTTTGGGGGAATAAAGATGACACAAGGAAAAACGCATAATAGTAGCACTACGATAGCAGGTTTTGTTTTTATTATATTATTAATATCCATCGGTATTTTACTACTGCGAAAGCCGTCTAGTGTAAACGCCTCGACTGCGCCTTCCGCCACGAAGGAGTTGTTGACCGCGACAGAGAACGCGCGTTCTGGCATCAGAGCGGAAGAATTGATTCGGCTCTTAAAAACAGGAGCGGACGTAAACGCCATCGGCAAGAATGGAAGGACTCCATTGATGCACATCGCGCGCAACCCCAACCCTGAAATTCTTCGAATGCTGATTGAAACGGGCGCAAATGTCAACGCTGTTGACGATGATGGAGCAACTCCTTTGATGTACGCCGCGCGATACAACTCAAACCCTGAAATTCTGAAAATCTTGATTGAAAAAGGCGCAAAAGTCAATACCGCTGATAAAGACGGAATAAGACCCTTGATGTACGCTGCTGAGCATAACTCAAATCCGGAAGTTCTGCGAGTCTTGATTGAAAAAGGCGCAAAAGTCAAACATGTTGATAAAAATGAAAATACTCCATTAAAGATAGCTGCCATGTACAACCAAAATCCTGAAGTTATTAGAATTCTGGTTGAAGGGGGCGCTAACATCAAAGCTGTTGATAAAAAGCCAAGCTTTTATAATAGGACTCCTTTGACGTACGCTGCCGAGTACAATCCTAATCCCGAAGTTCTGCGAGTCTTAATTGAAAAAGGAGCAAGTACCGGCGCAAGAAACTTTCAACACACTCCATTGGTGTTTGCTGTCAAGTACAACCCAAATCCTGAAATCACACGACTCTTAATTGAAAAAGATGAAAACGCAAAAGCTACTATTAGTAATAAGCTGTATCTTCTAATGATGGCTGCGCAGAATAACTCAAACCCTGAAGTTCTGCGAGTCTTGCTTGAAAAAGACACGGGCGCCAACAACATCAATATGAATGAAGATGCTCTACTGATGACGGCTGCCAAAAATAACTCAAACCACGAAGTGATTCAATTATTGATTACAAAAGGGGCAAATGTCAATTCTGTTGACGAATATGGAAACACTCCCCTGAAGTTAGCCGCCATGTTCAATAAAAATCCTGAAGTTCTCAAAACCTTGATTGAAAAAGGCGCAAGTACAGAATTTGGTTATTGGAGACAGCCTCCCTTTATGTTTGCCGTCATGTACAACACTAACCCCGATGTCGTTCGATTCTTATTTGAAAAAGGCGCTAACGTCAACGCCATCTTTGGCTGGAAAGAACAAACTCCTTTG